>Ga0172366_10000125_pt1 | contig 44804 bp, 33 predicted proteins | sample LakKivSesite69cm_FD_114533 | JGI IMG/M metagenome (GOLD analysis project Ga0172366, IMG submission 114533) | Sediment microbial communities from Lake Kivu, Rwanda - Sediment site 69cm | ecosystem: Environmental > Aquatic > Freshwater > Lake > Sediment | place: Rwanda: Western Province, Lake...
GGCTGCAGAAACAGCCAGGCAGAAAGGTTTAAAGGTCATCGGTCTGACAGGCAGGGACGGAGGAACCCTTTCCGGATTGTGTGATGTGGAGATCAGGGCTCCCTGGTCTGAATACAGCGACAGAGCGCAGGAGATACATATCAAGGTGATCCATTGCCTTATAAGCTATATAGAAAAAAACCTGAAGAAGTAAACCGGGATATTTTTATACAGCTGTAAGAGTCTTTGTTTTAATTAATTGCCGGCCCGCGGTCTGTGACGCTGTGGCACGGTGGTGATACATATTTTGTTTTCCGAAATGTTATCAAAAACCTATGCATCTGCAGTAAGAGGTATCTCCGCCACACTCATCACCATTGAGGTAAACATCACCACGGGGATAAACTTCTTTATCGTTGGTTTGCCTGATAATGCGGTGAAGGAGAGTGAGCATCGTATCATGTCGGCCATGAACCATAACAATTATGAGGTGCCAAGAAAGCGGGTGGTCATCAACATGGCCCCGGCTGATATACGGAAAGAAGGCTCAGCCTATGACCTGACCCTGGCGATCGGTATCCTGGCTGCCTCAGAGAAGATACCCGTAGAGAGGTTGAATGATTATATGATCATGGGTGAGCTGTCACTCGACGGAACCATTAAAAAGATCAAAGGGGCACTGCCCATAGCGATCAATGCCAGGGAGAAAGGCTTCAAAGGCCTGATACTTCCGGAAGCGAATGCCAAAGAAGCTGCTGTCATCGGGGAGATCGATGTGTTCGGAATGAAAAATATAAGAGAGGTGGTCGAATTTATCACAACCGGGAACACCATCCCTCCGACAAAGGTTGACATAAAGAAAGAGTTCTTTCAGTCACCATGCAGCTATGACCTGGATTTTGCAGATGTCAAAGGACAGGCTAAGGTAAAAAGAGCTCTTGAAATTGCAGCCGCAGGCGGGCATAACCTTCTAATGATCGGGCCTCCGGGGGCAGGAAAGACCATGCTTGCTAAATGCCTTCCCGGCATATTGCCACCGCTGAGCCTTGAGGAAGCGCTGGAAACAACAAAGATTCACTCTGTGGCCGGGAAGCTCGACAGGGATAACTCACTGGTTCTGAAACGGCCGTTCCGCGATCCGCATCATACCATCAGCGATGTGGCCCTCGTTGGAGGAGGCACCTATCCGCAGCCCGGCGAGATATCCCTGGCACATAACGGGGTACTTTTCATGGATGAACTGCCGGAATTCAAGCATAATGTGCTTGAGGTTCTTCGCCAGCCCCTCGAAGGAAGAATGATAACCATTTCCCGTGCCAAATTTACGATTGAGTACCCCTCAAGTTTTATGCTCGTCGCAGCCATGAATCCCTGTCCCTGTGGCTATTACAACCACCCGGGACGGGAATGCGTGTGCACGCCCGGATTGGTGCAGAAGTATTTGAATAAGATCTCTGGGCCGTTGCTTGACCGTATAGATATTCATATTGAAGTGGTACCGGTGCCTTTTGAAAACCTTGCCGGCACACAACGGGCAGAGTCAAGTGTTACCATCAGGGAACGGGTAGTGAAAGCAAGAGATATACAGGAAATCAGATTCAAAGGTATTGCAGGAGTGCATTGTAACGCACAGATGAGCTCAAGCCTGCTGAGAAAATACTGTATGCCTGATGACCCGGGGAGGATGATCCTGAAAAGTGCCATGGAAAAGCTCAGTCTGTCGGCCAGGGCGTATGACAAGATTCTTAAGGTTTCACGGACCATTGCTGATCTTGAAGGCAGCGAGACCATCAAAGCATGGCATGTGTCTGAGGCGGTCAACTACCGGAACCTAGACAGGGAAGGGTGGGGAGGGAACTAGGAAGCGTGAGTCGTGAGTCGTGAGTCGTGAATCAGAAGAAAAGAAGGTGAGTAGTGAGCCGGAAGAAGGCTGTTAGGCTGAAGGTTTTTAGGAAGAAGAAGTTCCAAGTTCCTGGTTCCTAGTTCCAGGAAAAAAGAAAAATAATAGAATGAATAGAAAGAAGGCTATTAGGCGTAAGGTATTAGGCACAGCGCTGGTTAGGGGTTGAACCCCGAACCAGCACTGGATTGAAACCAAAGTACTGAAAAGATCTGTAAGAAGGCATATCGAAAGATTTCCTGAAGATTTTATGTTTGAGCTGTCAAAAGATGAGTTTCCCAACTTGAGGTGCCAATTTGGCACCTCAAGTTGGGGTAGGACCAAAAAATCGCACTTGTATTCGAATGTCTTGAACATTTAAATCAACAGGAATTGCCTGAAAGAAAGAAAATTGGATATAAAAGAAATGATTAATAATAATGTCTGCCATTGCCCTAACCAGGAACCAGGAACAAATATTCATGAGTCATGAACAATGAAGATTATTTTGAATTACAAAAGATTATTCCGAAATTTGTAATCAGATTGAGATGCATGTGATAACTTATAAAAGAATAAAGGAATTTGTTGCAAATCATCCAGAAAGCAAAGTTGCTTTAGGTAATTGGTATAAGAAAATGAAAAGATCCAATTTCGATAACGTAAATGAAATTAGACGTTCTTTTAAGGATTCTGATTATATTGGGAATCAACGTTTTGTTTTTAACATTTGCAACAATAAATTCAGACTAGTGACAGTAATTTTAATATCAACACAAATAGTTTTAATACGTTTTATAGGAACACATGAAGAATATGTCAGAATCAATTCAAAAATAATATAAGATTTTATGGCAGAATTAAAGGATGAAAGACAATACGAAGTCATGCTTGAACGGATTGAAGAACTGCTGCCGTTAGTCAGCGATGACACCCCGGTCACAGACCCTAAAATGATTGAACTGGAAATTATTTCAGAGCTTGTTGAAGAATATGAAGAAAAGTATTATCCTGTCGAAATTCCCACACTGAACGAAGTGATACGTTTACGCATGGCGGAAATGGGACTGACCCAGAAAAAACTGGCTGAGATGCTGGGTGTCAGTCCATCCCGTATCAGTGAATACATGAACGGAAAATCCGAGCCTACACTGCAGGTGGCAAAACTGCTCTGCAAGAAGCTGGATATAGATCCCGGGATACTACTCGGGTAATGAAGAAAGTGAGTCGGAAGAAGGCTTTTAGGCTGAAGGCTTTTAGACTGTTAGGAAGAAACAGGTTGCAGGAATCCTTTCTTACGATTCACGACTCACGACTCACAATTCACGTTTCATGGAACCAGAAACTCGGAACTTTTTCTCTTAATTCACGATTCACGATTCACGACTCACGTTCCTTCGAATCTGAAATAATTAATCGCTGATCACAAGCTTATTGACCACCATCTGCCCATTTCGCAGGTGCAGGCCATAAAAATATAATCCCCGGGGAAAAGTTGAAACATCAAGTTCTGTTCGCATGATCCTGTCCTTAAAAGCAGTCAGCTGACTGGTTTTCAAAACCTTTCCTTGTGCATTTAACAGCGATAGTTCCACCTGCTGGCTTTCCGGCAGTTCAAATTCAATTGTTGTGTAATCGCTGCATGGGTTAGGATAGTTTGACAGGTGGCAGCCCTGAAGACCGGGAATGCTGATTGCCTGGGAAGGGCCTGTGGCGCTGTCATTCAGGATCTCATACCAGAGGGTTTTATTATTAAAGTTGATCCGGTACTGAGTTCCCATGTCAACCGGCAGAGGATCTGTACGCATTCCCCTTTCATCCAGCCTGTACACATAAAATGAATCACGCAGGGCATATTTAAAGGTGAGCGTACCACTTACCGGTTCACACAGCGCCCTAATCCCGCCTGCAGAAACCAGCGAAGTTTTAGTTGTATTCCACAGCAATCCCTGGTTCTCCAGCCGTGCGCTGGTCAGCAGGAGCAGTCTTTTCGATTCACTGATCGGCAATGAATCCAGGGAGATCAGTTGGACAGAAGCAAAACCCAGGTTATCGGTAGTATTTATATCCGAAAGAGTTATATCATCAAGCTCGATAACATTTCCTTTTAAATAACCGGTCGCACCCTGCCAGTAGGGATTGTTCACCCTAAACACCCCTTTCACCCCATCCCAGGTTATGTCTCCTGTTCCGGTTGAAACGGGATTACCGGATAATGACAGCGTCCCTTCAAGCCAGGTGCTGTCATCCTGGAAGGACGCATGGGCAAAACCCTGCTGAAGGAAAGAGCTTCCATAATCCACATCAGGTATGTTCAGTACGTTATCATCCTGGAACAGTTTGGTATTATCAAAGATATCCTGTTCCCTGTAATGACCATAGAGATACTTATCAGCAGGTTTGATATATCCCAGCCGGTAGGGCACAGCCAGCATCAGCTGTGTCATGATCACCGGGTTCATGGCTATATCAAAGAACATATCTTGGTATCTCTCGGTGGAATTGTTCATGTAATCATAATAGGCATGCCAGAGAATACCGTCGAGGTCAAGGAAAGAGCCATAGGCATAAAGCATGGAGGGAGCTTCAGCCTGGAAAATATAGGGATATGGATGATTATATTCGCTTAAAACCAGGGGAAGTCCTTTTACCCTGGAGAGGGGCATCCTGTTCAGGGTGGAGCTTTCGGGATCCAGCACCATAGACCTGTTTTGCATGATAAAATCAATATCCGACCAACCGTGGGGGAACCCCGGGTGGTCCCAGTAAAAATGGGTATCCATATAATCTGCCCTGGACTGGGAATATATAGAGGCCAGCCCGTAATAGTTATTTGTAAAGGTAACCGGACATTTGATCTCCAGGCTGTCTTTCAGATAGCCGGTGAGTGTGCTGATATATCTGCCTTCCAGGTCAAAATAAAACTCAGCGTTGTCACCCACCCTCCTGGCCGAGTATCTGCCTGTATTGATCTGTTTAGTTCGCCCGACATTCCTTAGTGCCAGTGATTCGCCGGTTTCGAGTCCTGTCCCGCCAGACTGGACCACGCTCACCGAGTCGAGCCAGAAGGTGCCGGTCAGCTGGCCCCAGTCATACTGGATGATCATTGCATTAGTACTTTTTGTTGCCGTAAAATAAAACTCAAATTTTTCCCATTCTGCTGACGGTGTATAGGTTGGTCCTCCCATCCAGTCCCAGGTCTGGTTTTCCATGATCTCTATCCTGGGTATGCCGGTTGCTTCAGCTTTGGCATAAAAGGTGATCTTATAGCTCTTGCTTTTTTCGACGCTGAAATTATTCGTTTTGACCTGGATATGCCAGGTCTCCGTTCCCCCGGTGGTAGCTGTGACTTTCAGTGACTGGTTGCCGTCATAAGCGGTGTCGGTGTCGATCTGTATTGTCGCTACAGCCCCGCCTGCCGCATGCACATAGGTGCTCCATTGATTTGTGCCGTTTTCAAAGGACTGGTTCTTCACCAGTTCAGTACCTGTGAACAGATCTCCTGCCCAGGCCTGCTTCAGGCAGGAATCAAGCTTGTATTTTTCTGCCAGCCAGTCATTGAACAGTGTATCCAGTTCCCCGGAATAATATTCCCCGATACCGTCGGGATTATCGGCAAACAGGTAATCCGTTTGCCACCCGAACCATCCGTTGAACAGTGAATTCTCGTTGGTGAGCTCCACCGACATCATGCCGGGATCGTCTGCATAGGAAAGACATGTATATGGATTGACATGAGCCAGGGTTTGCCGGGCATAGTTTTTCTGAAGGGTGATCAACCGCGGGTTGAACAGGGTTGAATACTTGCTCTGATCATTCTGTATGGGAGCATCAATGGTATCTCCGGCCTTGAAAACCCGGCCTGACTGGATGCAGAAATTGTAATAGATCCCTTTGTCTTTCAGGCATTTTACAAAGTAATCCATCCTGTCAAATCTATCCGTGCTCAGCCCGGTTGTGTTTATTGCCGAGTTTTGAAATAAACCGTATTGCCCATCAACATCTAATAAATGTATCCTCACCAGGTTGATCCCGAATTTCGCCATCCTGGCAGCCAGAACCCTCGCCTGTGTATGGCTGGGGAAATTGGAAATGGCAACATTCACCACTCCGACAAAACGGATGTTCTCTTCCCGGTTCTCAAACCGGAAATGCCCGTCAGGTGTCACCTGTACAAATCCATACTTGCCTGCCGGGGCATCCAGGAATGCCGACATATTGGTAACCGATTCTGTGGAATCATCCCATGGCAGGTAAAACTGAAACCACTCACTGCGGTCCTGTCCCGGAAGGTTGGAGTTGAGGAAAAAAAGGAAGCTGAGGAAGGGGAGAAGGTATTTCATAGCTGCTGAATTTGTGGTAAAAGTAAGCAACTTTCCTGAACGTGAATCGTGAGTCGTGAGTCGTGAATCGGAAAATCAAGAAAGTGAGTAGTGAGTAGTGAATAGTGAGTAGAAAGAAGGCTATAAGGCTGAAGGCTGAGGGGGAAAGGTTATTAGACCGTAGGCTTTTAGGCTGAAGGAAGAAGGGATTGAAAAAGATAAAAGACAAGAGTAAAAAGATAAAAGGAAGGATATAAAAAAATTCATATTTAAATATAAGATAAACAAGTATTTAGTGAGAACCTGAAACACTTTTATCTTTATCCTTTTATCTTTTGTCTTTGGATTAAGGGCTGCAGGCTGTTAGACTGCCAGGAAGAAGTTGGAATTTTTGATGGGGATAAGTATCTTTATTTATCCGGAACAAGGCAGAAACCTTAATGAAGAGAAAATCTCTTAATATTCCTTCCTTTTTTGTTGATTCCATACCCGATATTCCGGATACTGATTGCAGGGAACTGCTTCGTTCCATTGAAATACCTGCAAATCCGTCAGACATTTTTGTATGGTTAAATCAATTGCGGGTGGCACCATACAGTTATGATTTCATTGATAACAGGAGCAGAAAATCACCCGGCTATATCATTGAAAACCTGCCTCCCCTGAAAATAAATAATCACTTCCTGTTGGCGTTTCATGTATTCGGATTTGAGGAAAATACTTTTATAGCCGGTCGTTTCTGCCTGCCGATCAATCCACCACTAGACCGGTACATGAAAGACATGTTTATTGAATACAGGATCGTGGAACAGAAAAGTAAAACCAGGTTATGGTGCAAGATCAAGGGCTATTTTAACAAGGATTTATCTTCGAAAGGATTCTTTGTCACTTTTTCTGTTGTCGATAAAATAATGATGGCAAGGCAGCTCAGGAAAATCAGGAAGTTATCCGAACAGTCATCGGCAGGCAAAATTTCGACCAGGATGTATGACTTCAAGGATTACTATCCTAAATCAGGAATATACTGGTGGATGTTCTGCCGCCGGCAGAATTGCAAAGGACTGATAACATAGGAGTTCCTGGTTCCAAGTTCCTGGTTCCAAGTTCTTTTTTCTTCCTAACAGTCTAAAAGCCTTCAGCCTAAAAGCCTTTTTCCGACTCATTACTCACTTTCTTTTTTAATCCGCAACACGCAAACACGTAACACGAAAACATAACCATTTAAAGCTATCAAATCCGAATAAATAATCATAACTTGGATAGGGTCAATTCTCGAAAACCAAATAAACACAAGACATGGAAAAATCAAACATCAGCAGGCGGCATTTCCTGAAAAGCACAGCTTTGGGGACGGCTGCAATAGGACTGGGCGCATCTGCTTTGCAGGGTACAGCATGCGCACAGCAGGGCAAACAACCCAATAAGGTAGGTTTATACAGCATTACCTTTCTGGGCATCTGGTATGAGGGTAAGGCTCTCACCCTTGATGAAGTTTTGCTTAAATCAAAAGAGCTGGGATTTGACGGTATCGAGGTAGATGGTAAACGGCCCCATGGCAACCCTCTCGACTGGCCTACGGGGAAATGTAAGGAATTTGTTAAAAAAGCGGGTGATCTTGGACAGGTAATATATGCAGTTTCTGCCAATAATGATTTCAGCAGCCCAATCCCGGAACACAGGGAATGCCAGATCGCCTATATGAAAGAACTGATCCGTATGACCTCTGATCTTGGTGCATCTGTATTAAGGATATTCCTGGGATGGCCGGGGGTGACATTTCAGAATAATACATGGCAATATGTTACAGCTGATGATATATGGGAGCATACACATGCCTTGTTCACACCTGAAGAAACATGGAACTGGTGCAGGGAAGGTGTGAGCGAATGCTGCAAATATGCGGGGGATTATGGAGTAAAGCTGGCTTTGCAAAACCATCATCCTGTCATCAGGGACTGGCCGGATGTCCTGAAGATGGTCGAAGAAGTAAATTCACCCAGCCTGAAGGTATGCCTGGATGCACCGATCATGGTTGATAAAAGTGAGGAGAATATCAATAAAGCTGCCGCAGCAGTGGGTCCTTTACAGGCACTTACCCATTTCAATGGCGAATGGGGCCTGGATGAAAACGGGAAAATAAAAGATATTCAGACATACGAAAGGGAAACAGGCCCCGATGGTAAACCGTTGAAAATAGAATTCTATCCCCAGTTTGTGGCAGCAATGAAAAAAATCGGTTATCCAGGCTGGTTCAGCTATGAACTATGCCATCCCCTGCCTGTTATAAATGGGAAGAAGGTAAGCATAGAATACGCTGAAAGTTGTGCGAGGTATGCCTGTCGTATGATGAAGGATCTGATCATCAATGCTTAGCAGTAATAGAGCACTCAGACCACGGCAGTCTTTGGTGCCAGGCGGTAACCTGACCGGATACCTCCCATGATCAGTCCTGAGATCAGGTGCCCCAATCCCCGCCAGGCTGCAATAAAAGCCATGCCGACAGCAGGTACTAGCAGCCTCCCGCCGCCCTCTTTTTACCGGCTGCGGGCTTTATTTTTGGAACGGCAGGAGCAACGTTCTGGCTGTTGCCGGCACTGACCACGCTGCCACCGCCGAGGGCCATGCCTGCCCCCTGCCTGAAATTGTACCTGGCTATTTCCTCATCCGGTCCGGTGGAACGGGGTGCAGAGGGGTTCATGATCGTTTCTGCCCAGTAGTTTAGTCCCCCCTGGAGAACGTAATTATTCTTATAGCCCAGCTGCATGGTAAGCATCCAGGCCTGGTTGGCATCGACAGTACCATTTGAATAAAAGACATTTGTCCGGATATCCTGGTTCAGGTATTCTTTCCATTCATCGGCAAGCAAGTCTGAAAGAGGGATATTGACAGCACCGGGCAGATGAAATTGTTCATATTCATCCTGGCTCCTGACATCGATAAGCATCAGTGAAGGATCTTTCCTGATGATCATATCAGCGATATCGTCAGGTGAAAAATACTGGATCCCGCTGTTCACCTGTTCCAGCAGTTCTTCAGGCGACAGCTTATAAGGATGTGCGGTGTTCTGCGGAACGGCAGCTAAGATCATTCCCAGGGGGATAAGTATGATCGCGAGGTAATGTCTTGGTTTCATAAGCAGATATTTTATTTTTTATTGATAATAAACTATTGCATAACCGGTACATCCGGCTATATTTAAAGGTTTTAATATTCTGCCCTGGGGAATTTTTTTTCTGCCCATTCACCCACGTAGAACATACCCATAGCTACCACGATGATCCCGAGCACCACTATCCCATCCTTAAGCCCCAGCACCTGGCTCAGGGTTGGTATTCCCAGGTATCTGGCCTTATAGAAGCTTTCCCAGAGGGGGTAACCTTCAGCGAAGATAAATACACCGAGGAACAGTCCGACAATAAAAAAAATAGCATCTATTTTTCCTATGGCAGCTGCACAAAAACCTGTTCCAGGGCAGAAGCCACCAAGAATAAATCCTGCACCCATAATGATTCCCCCGGCAATGGTTGAATACATGTAGGTTGGATTAATATAGACCAGGTCAAGATCCAGCCATCCGAAAAGGCTCAGGAACAGAAGGCCGATCATCCCGGTTATGGCAGCGGTGAAGAACACCTTCAGCACCACGGTGTCATAACCATAGAATACGCCGACCAGCTTCCTGCTGGAAGAGAACCCGCTGCTTTCCAGGATAAAGCCAAAGCCTATACCTATAAAGAATGCCATCAGGAAATCAGTATTCTGTGAAATGATCCCGTTCGTCACTAATGGTCCCATTATAGTTTTTTTTAAAAGGTTAAATCCAGTTTTTTCTGACAAAGTATGCCAGTGCATAGGCGGTGCCGAAGATAAAAGCCATGGAAATAAATCCCTGGTAGGACAGGACAGCCATGCCGCTGAGGGCTGAGCCGCTGGTACATCCCCTGCCCATCTGGGATCCGAATCCGAACAAAACACCTCCCAGCACAGCAAAAATGATCCTTCGCCGGGATGTGATCTTTGGTGAATGTTCCACTTTAAGCTTTAATCTCCTGAAGAGTGCCCCCGAGAGGAAGGCACCGGTCAGAACTCCCAGCATCTCAAAGACAAGCCATGCTTTCATCGGTTTGCCGGGATGCTCTTCTGCATACTCCTTGTAGAAAGTTGCCTTTTCGGTATGTGCGGGAGCGACTGTATTCATGACGGAGATGACAGTACTCTTCAGCGCACCGCTGGCACCGAGTCCTCTGCCGGAGACAAAATTGGCGGTTATTAACACCAAACCCAGCAACACTCCTCCGAGGTATGGATTAAGATACCTTTTACCGGATTGTTTTTGCATTGATTCTTTCATAAGTCAGGTATGATAATTAACTTAATATAACCATCTGCTTTCCTGTCCCGCAAAAGCAATGAGGAACCTGAGCATCAGGCTTCCCATGAGTATGAGTAGTGCAGGTATCAGGACGGGTATTTTGTATTTTCTCAGTTCCAGGATCTCCAGCACAGCAGGCAGTATCATTCCGAGTATCACCACAAATATCCAGAAAGATGCGGTATAAGGGCCGCCCAGGAAGAGCCTGGCAGCATCGATCTGCACCTGGGTGCTTGCCAGGAAACCCATGAACATATGGATAATAAGGAACAGTTCAACGGCAATTATTATCAGGTCTATTTTTGAAAAATGGATACGCTCGGCATGATCATGAGACATAAGTAATATGAATGCTGTTCCTGCCGACATGCCTGATGCCAGGAATAGCGGACCAAGGATGGATGTGTTCCATAAAGGCCTGGCGTTGAAAGCAGAGAATAGTATCCCGGTATAAACGCCGAGGATCACGGATGAGAGCACCATAATCCATGCAAGAATCTTTTTGTTTCTTAAAAAGAATGCCTCCAGTGATTTCAACCACCGGTATTTCCAGTCCCACCCGGGTAAAAATTCCCTTATATGGAGGGCGCTCCAGATAAATGACAAAGGAGTGATCAGCATCAACACCCAGGCACCCCATGACATGGGCGATTCAAGGCGTATGGTGGTATACAGGCGCCAGAAATAAGCTTTATGCCTCAGGTCGAGAAGAAGGGCAAGAAGACCGAGGACCAGAAACAGCGGCACAATAACCGGTGCTTTTTTAACCGCCGTCTGATACTGTTTCTCCTTCCCGAGAATAGTATATAAACCTGCAAAGAACAGAACGCCTGCCGCCAGCCCTCCCAGGAACAGGTAAAGGGGTATCGGCCAGTGCCAGATATTCAGGTGTGGATCAATAAAGGGATTCGACCGTCCGCTGATGATTATTTCTTCTCTCATAATCCGTATGTTCTGTCAGATAAGAAAATACAGCTGGGGATCAGTACCTGCTTCAGGAATCAGTCTTTTCCATTTTCTTTTTTTCAGTATCATGGAAACGCTGCTTCTCGGATTATCAAGATCCCCGAAATACATACACCTGGTTGGACAGGTTGCTACACAGGCCGGTTCAAGGCCTTTCCTTACCCTGTGGATACAGAAGGTACATTTGTCCACGTATCCTTCAGGATGGGAATACCTGGCATCATAAGGACAGGAGGCAATGCATGCTCCGCAGCCTATGCATTTTCTGTGTGTTACTACGACAATGCCACCATCTTCAAAATGGCTGGCACCGGTGGGACAGCACCTGACACAGGGGGCGTTGTTACAGTGGTTGCAACGTTCAGAGCGTATTTCCATTTCCAGCTGAGGGTAGGTGCCGTCCATAACCTCCACCACCCAGTCGCGGCAATAACCGATGGGCACATTATTCTCTGTCTGGCAGGCAACGACACAATCGGTACAGCCGACACATTTACGGGTATCTATGGCCATCGCATATCTCATGACTCAGCCTCCGCTTTCGAAGGTTCAAACTTAAAAGTCACGAAATTACCCCTCATGCCTGTTCCCCCCATTACCGGGTCAACAAGAACACGGGTTATCAGCTCTGAATCACTTGCCCCTTTTCCATAGGCACGCGTCAGTTGTTTGTTTTCATGGCCGAACCCATGAACCATGTATACTGAATCCCACCGTATCCTTTCGGTGACCCTCACTTTTATGGGGAATGAGGAGCGCACACCATCCTGGTTTTCGAGCCAGACATACTGACCGTTCTTCAATCCCCATACCTTTGCAACCTGCGGATTTACCCATATATCATTCTCGTCCATGAGGTCTGTCAGGTTGGGATTGTTACAGGTCCTGCTGAAGGTGTGCATGGGTGCACGTCCGTAAATCAGCCGGTAGAAACCTTCAGGAGGTTCCTCATGGGGGGTGTACACGGGCATGGGATCGAAACCTTCGGCGGCCATGGAAGTGCTGTACAATTCAATCTTACCAGTGCCTGTATCAAACTGCACATCCTCGCCGGGTTGAAAATAGAGATTATCGTAGCTGCGTTCATAGGTTTTAACACCTATGCGTTGCATCTCTTCCAGCGAGGTGCCAAGCTGCCTGAGCTGCCAGTCAAGCATTTCTTCGATAGTACTGTAGCTGAAGTATGCCTCGAGGCCGAGCCTCTTTGCCAGTTCCCTGGCCATCCACCAGGCAGGCTTTGAATCATACAGGGCTTCGGAGGCAGGCATGCGGAGCGCAATAGACGGTTTGCGGTGCGGGCTGTGCCGCAGTGTATCGTACCTTTCCAGGTACGTACATTCGGGAAGAACGACATCCGCCCATCCTGTTATTTCCATGGGCATCGTATCCACCACTACCATCAGCTCCAGGTTATGGATGGCTTCGAGAAGTTTTTCCTTATCAGGAATGGTTTTTATCAGGTTGGTGCCGTTAACTATCCATCCTTTGAAGTTACATGCTTTGCTGATGGCAGGGATAGTTGCATCACATATTCCTGTGGCCAGCGTCTCATAAGCCAGGTTATACTTATCAGGGAATGCATCTTTCCAGCTTCTCCCTGGAACAGGGAATGGCGGGTGCGGCCATTCGGGCACCTCTGTTGTCTCAGGGACATAAAATCCACCTCTCCGGCCCCATGAGCCTAATAATGCATTCAGTATGGCGACAGCCCTCAGCCGCTGGGTATCATCACCATACCAGGTCACATGCCTGCCGGGGTGGACGATCACTGCAGGTGCAGCATCAGCCATCTCTCTGGCTGTTTCCCTTATCAGATCGGGCTTAATGGTGGTGATGCCATATGCCCACTCGGGTGTCATGAGCCTGACATGTTCCTTTAGCTGCTCAAACCCGAAGGTATATCTCTCCACGTAATCTTTATCATACCTGTCTTCATGAATGATCACGTGCATCCAGGCAAGAAGCAGTGCCAGATCGGTAGCAGGCTTGATGGGTAACCAGAATTTTGACTTGCCGGCGGCAACACTGAACCGCGGATCAACCGTGATGATCGTAGCTCCCTTGTCAATGGCATCCGACATCTCCTGGACCTGCCCGTTGTGCATGTTCTCACCTATATGGGAGCCGATAAGCACCAGGCATTTTGTGTCCCTTATATCGGTACGCTCGGGGCTCTCAACACCTTCTCCATAGGTCATATAAAAAGCGACCTCTCTGGGACCTCGGCATTGTGAATAAGAGGGTGCCGCAATACTATTCGAGCCGAAGGCATTCAGGAGAGTGGTAAAATAGCTGCCACCTGAACCATGTGTAAGTAAAGCAATGCATTCCCTCCCATGTTCCTCCCCTATCTTTTTCATTTTTTCTGCCACATAATCAAGAGCTTCCTCCCAGCCGGCTTCCCTGAAAACCTGTTTCCCCCGTTCTTCTGTCCTTATAAGAGGGGTCTTTAACCGGTCTTTATCATAGTACATACCAACCCCGCCGGTACCTCGCGGACAGAATCTTCCGTTACTGTGCTGATCCTCTTCATTTCCCGTTATCTTCCATATCTTTCCTTCGCTGTTCTTATAGACCCAGCCGGCACACTTCCAGAAACAGTTCTCACAGTAGGTGGGTGTCCTCACCAGATCGAGCCCGGGATCAGGGAGCCCCCGGGAAGAGTCCGAAAGGTAGCGGAACAAATCATACCCGGATGCTCCAAATGCAGCTCCGCCTAAGCCTAATCCTGATATCCTTATGAAATCTCTGCGGTTTGGCATTTTTATGAAAAAATAGCGGGATAAAATATGAAGATTTTCCCGGTTGAAATTTAATCATTTTTATCAGTGTAAAAATATATGACATGCTATATATAATACAAAATACATATATGAATTATTTTACATACAGAACGGATATAAATATTCAGACTATGAGTCGCTGGTTTACCCGCCGTTACAGGGAGGAGCACTGTTTACCGGTTTTCCTGAAACCTGATTCCCGATGGTAATTTAGAATTAAAATAAATTACTTTTCCAGATGCAACTGGTAGTATTTCAGCCATAATTCCGCCTCATTGATAAGGTTTGAAAACGACCAGACCGGTTTGCGAAAGAAAGTTCTCACACTGGCAGAGCGGTCAAGCATGGCAGGGAGTGAATTAAATGCCAGTGATATGGCGGCATAAGCGTTGGAAAAGCCTGCACGGAACAGCATCCTGGTGATACGGGGATTTCTGATTTCCACTGAGAGTGCCGAAAAAGCTGAGACGATAAAAACTGCACGCAGGCACATCTCTAGTCCGACCAGGAACCCGTTATTCATGTTCCCCCCTGTCTGTTCTGAAGGATTCCAGAAGAAGCCTGCCACAAGGGTCATGATTATAAGCTGGCTCCAGAAGAATGGTTTTTTCAGGCGTCCGAGAATATTTTTATAATAAATAATCAATAAGCTTGTGTAAAAGAGTACGGGGATGACGGCCACCGGTTTAAGTCCGAAGTGATTGATAAGGATAAGCATTCCGGGCAGGCACAGCAGGTGCAGGACAAGGAGAACCAGCCTGAAAGGTTGTGCCGGGTCTGTCCTGGTCCATCCTGAGGAGAACGGGTCTTCCGGCACAGGCAGGGAATATTCTTCAGGACGTAACCGGATAGAGTATCTGCCAAGGGAATAACCGGTGGTGGCTGCCAACGTTCCCAGGAAGATATAGGAGAAAATGATTACCAGGATCAGGTCGGTGGGACTGAGATCAGGCAGGTTTACCTGTTTTGTGAAGAAACCAAACAGATTAACATAGATTTTGACGATGTCCATTCCATAAAGGATAAGCAGGTTGGCAGCTTTATGGAGAACAGCACTCAACAGGGCTCCTGCACCAGCAATTAGATATCCGATAAGATTGTAGCCAATGACAGAGACAAACAGTTCCATAATCAATGCTTCAAGCAGGATACCTGTCATCGGCCCCAGGATGACGGCACTGGGTGACAGCGATTTCATCAGGGCGCAGATCAGTCCCGTCCTCCAGATAAATCCTCTTTGCGGCCATATCTGCAGGAACGATACCATCAGAATGACGGAGCAGGCAGCAAGGATTGTCCCTGAAAAAGGGAGATGCAGGTTATGCAAAAAACTTCCTACTATGATCTCGAAACTTGCCCATAAGCCTCCTGCCACAGCAGATCTGAGCCAGATAACATTGATTTCTTTTGGCATTCTTTAAAGATGAGTCTAATTTGATTTCCCTGACAGGATTTTTTCTAACCGGTCGAGGTCATCGGCATCATTGATATTCATGAACATGTGCGGTGAATAAAATGGCATTGTTTCCCGGATCATGACAATTTTGCAACTTACCTGTTCAAAGACGGTATGTACGGCATAGATCTTATTCATGATCTGCTGTTCGATCGCAGGAATAATGGTCTTGCGATAAATACCACATAAGGGTTCGACTTTGTCCGTGTTAACTGCGGGTACCACGATATCGTTCCCGGCACATTCCTGAAGCAGGTATATTAACAGATCTTTATTCACCAGCGGCATATCACAGGAAAGCACAATGTTAAGGTCAGTACCTGATTTTTTCAGGCAGGAATAAATTCCTCCCAATGGACCGATGCCGGGGATCTCATCACATACCTGAGGGTGTTCACGTGAATGATAACTTTTATTACAGGTACTTATCAGCACGTTCCGGCATAACTGCGCGAGAACCGCTAGAGGATATTCATAAAGATGCCGGTTGCCTGTCCTGATAAGGCTCTTTTCTCTGCCCATCCTGGTGCTTTTACCTCCTGCAAGAAGAATACCTGTTATCTTATCCCGGGTCAGTCCAGACATAAAGAAAAATCTGAAGGTTATATCGCCCTGCCATTGAGCGAAGAATTAACCTATGATCAGTTCAAAAATAAGATTCTCTTTGAGATTTCAAATCCGGTTATAAAAAAATATTATGAGCTTTTGACACCTTAATCTATGGCAAAATGCTGTCAGTTTGAAATCCTATTTACAAGTTATTCAGGTTAATCGAACGGATAAGAATAATTGACATTTCTTAATTTTATAGTATATTTATTAACCTGAGAACATATTTATCGGCTGCAATATAATTTGTTTGATAGGTTATGCCTATAAATTTCAGGCCCGGTCCTTGGCCGGATTGACTTATAAAACACCAAAAATTTAAAAACCATGAAGTTTTTTAAATCAACCAGACCTATCCATTACGTAACGATGGTTTATGCCATCCTGTATTTATTGTTCATACTGAGCAGTGATTTCGGAGGTGCCTGGCCTTCATTAAATACAGAAGGAATTGTAGTTTATTCACTCTTCCTTTTATTTATTCTCGGGTTTTCACTTTCGTGGAACAATATGATTATTACAGGGGTAATATTTTTATTATGGAACGTGGGAATGTGGATACTGGAATTATTCATTGTAGAAAAAGGCGGAGGTCTTGGAATAGTTATGGGAATACCTCTGCTGATTCTCGGGGTATTATTTATAGTCATTGGATACAAAAACAGGAAGGTTCCGGTCCCAGAAACCAATAAGCAATGGAAACTGGCGCTCCAATTGCTTTTGGTGATTTATACTATTCTTTACGTGTTATTTGTCCTGGGTAATTTCATCATCAGTGATCTTTTCACCTGGCCCCGTATTATTCTGACTGTTTTACTCGTAATTTATATAGCCGGGTTCCTATTGTCATGGAAATGGGAGCTGATAGCCGGAATCTTATTTATTACCTGGTATGCGGGTTTACTTATACCAGGTTTACAACCTCTTGCATATCATATCGGGCCATTAAAACTCTTCGGACTTCCGGTACTTATCCAGGGTATTTTATATCTATATTATCATTTCTATCTGAAATCTGAAAAAACAAAAATATCCTGAATAAACAGGTTTTATCCGCGTGAATATTTCAATTTCCTTACCGCTTTTTCAAACCTGTTGCTCAATGCACGCATGATTTCATTGGCACTCGATTCAATAGCCTTGTTACTGACATCTATGACTGTAAACCTGCCTTTCCTGAAGACTGAAAGCGCATAATCGAGCTCCTCCCTCATGTGTCGCGGGTTATAATAATCAGACTCGTTATTAATTTCATATTCTGCGAGTCGTTTTCTCCTGTGGGACAGAAGCTGATTGATGTGTATGGTAAGTCCGAATACCCTCCTGTAATCGATTTCAAAAAGTTCATGCGGAGGATCGATCCCTTTAATGATTGGCACATTGCTGACTTTCCAGCCGAGCATAGCCAGGTAAACACTAAGGGGTGTCTTGCCTGTGCGGGATACACCCGTAAGCACAATATCTGCCTGGTGAATATTTTCAATATTCAGCCCGTCATCATTGTTAATAGCGAAATCGATGGATTCAAGCCGGTCGAAATATTCTGAATGGGACTTCCTGAAGAGTCCCGGCTGGTTGAGCGGTTCTTCGTTGAGTACCTCAGAAAGACAATCGATCAATTCTCCCATGAGGTCGATTGTTTTGTAATGCTTTTCTTTGCAAATTATTTTCAGGTGATCACGGAGTACCTGGTTTACCAATGTGTGAACGATAATACCACCTGCATTGATCGCCTCATTGACAGCTTTTTCCAGCCTGGCAGTGCTGATGATATCGGTCTTCAAAACCACAGGGATCTTGTTATGTGGGAACTGTGCCAGCACTGCCTGTACGATAAAGTTACCGGTTATACCGTTGCCACCGGTAATTATGAAAATTGACGGCGGTACGGTCCTTTTCTTTTCGCCTGCCCGCTTACTCATAGCCTATGAATTGATTAATGAGAGTGTTAAATAATTAATTAATCCGATCAGGAGCATCATAAAAATACTTATTTTATCAGACAATCAAATTGGCTGATATTACAGGGACAATTGCACAGGTGAAGGGAATGGCTGAAGCATCACATTCATCCAAGCTTATTGATTCAGTGGATTATACAATTATAAGGACAGTTATGTATCTGCCACCTGACTGGACGAAAGGGCACTGTTTACAATGAACCTTAAAATTTTATCCTGCTGTTGCAAAAGAACCAGAATAAATTAAATAATTTTAAAGACTGATAGTAAAAGCGACAGATTGTTATCTGATAATTCTTCGAACCTAATAATAACAAAATCACTAAACCAATGAAAAAATTGCTGTTCTTATCAGGGATAGTTCTTCTCTTGTTCAGTTGTACACAGCAGAATCCGCCTGTTACCAAGGAGGCGGAGAAAACTAAAGCTGATGAAAACATTGCCCTGGTAAAAAAATATATGGCAGCCTATGAGGCAGAAGATATCGAAACCATGAAGTCTTTATCTGATGACAGTCTTGTTATAGTAGGGCCCGGACATAAGGATTTGCTGGGTTATAAGGAGTATTACGAAGATTGGGTACCCGGCATCTTTGACAGAGAGGATTCAAGACATTATAATGTTATAACGATGACGCAGATTTCGACACAGCAGGAAGGTATTGCAGGAGACTGGGTATTATGCTGGGCTGATTTCAGTTATTTTGACCTGGGCACCCAGAAAACTGTTAAATTTCCTATCCATTTTGCCTCATTGGTTAAAGACGGGAAAATAAAGATGATCGCGAGATATTATGATCAGCTGGATATATACAACCAGCTTGGATTTGAACTAAAACCCGTTAAGGAGTAAATCCCGGGACTGGCTGCAACAACATGATGTTTCATTTGCAATAAGAAAGTATGGGCAGAATCCTTATTGGAGAAACCTGCCCGGCACCGGTAATATCGATTTTTGACATTATGAGATCATAAAACATATCCGGCTGTTCATTGCTTTTTTATGGAATCACCTGATAAATTCAGTTCCTTCTCTTATCGCAATCAGATCATTTAAGCAGAGATTCAATTTAAAGAAGCTTAAAAAATTCATTGCGGTTGATGATCAATTCCGGGTAAAAAACTTTCATGACCACTGGCATGGATGTCGAAGCAGGCATCTTGGTTTTTTTATATTGGATTAGATATGTACAGATTTATCCTGGTATATTCATTTCTCACATTAACTGGTATTTCCCCTGCCTGTGCACAGATACAGTCAGGATTCACAACCCGAACCCGTGTGGAAGGGAGCGAAGCAGTTAATTCTCTCGTCTTTTTTACTGATTCGGTTTACGGCAAGGATATACGACTTGTGAATGGCAGGATTTATCAACCCCCTCATCCAAGGGCTGAGGGACATCCTTATTTTATCAGCCAGGAATGGTTGGGGGGCTCTGTTGTGGCAAACGGTCAGCTCTTCACAGGGCTATCCTTTCAATACGATATTTCAGGGGATCATCTTGTGTACATTAACCGGTCACCGGACGGTTCCATCAGCAGGTTACAGCTGAATAAGGAACAGGTATGGGAATTCTCCATCAGCGGACACAGGTTTGTGACACTCGACAGCAAGGAGATTCCGACACTGACTCATCCGGGGTATTTTGAAGCCCTGGTGATCAACAGGGTATCCCTGCTGAACAAATGGAAGAAAAATTTCGAACAGGCGAATGTTGAAGATTACCCTTACGGAAGATTCTCACCGGAGAATAAAACAGTTTATATCCTCAAGGAAGGCATTTTGATGAAGGTCAGGAACAGGTCATCTGTCCTGAAGTACCTGAAAGATAAAAAACACGAATTGCAACGTTACATGAAAGAGAATAAACTGAAGGCTTTTCATCCTGATGACAGGGAACTGACAGAAATAGTCAATTATTATAACAGCATATTGTAATATTACTTTTATATAACCAGACATCATCAATAAACAGTTTTTCCCGGTTTTGATCCTGATACGGTTTCATTTGTTTTTAACCATCATTCTGTATGTTCAGGTTTCAGGATTTGCTCAGTCTGCGAAAGAGGATATAATTATCACCTCTGTTCCTGATAATATTCCTGTTACCGATTTTTTTAAGAACATTGAAAAATCCGGCGGCGTATTCTTTTTTTACCGTCACGAATGGATTGATTCTCTGAAACTGGTGTACAAAGGTGGTCCGTTAACTCTTATTGACTTTCTGAACCGGTCTCTTAATGAATATGGATTATCTGTATTCAGGATGGATTCTCTCCATTATATCCTGACCCGGGATTATAAGATTGTCCCATCAGTCAGGATTGACTACAGAGACGAACAGCGGGAACATAAGGTATCGGTCGCAGGATCAGATTTCCTTGGCCGTGAAAGCTTTGCTGAGGAGGGTAGCACTGAGAACGGGCACCTGGTTATTGTAGGAAGGCAGCTGGCACCGGGTACGAAGGGTGAGGCAGAAATAACAGGGTATGTCCGTGACAGAAAAACCGGTGAACCGATTATAGGTGCAACCGTTTATGTCAATGAGCTGGGTACAGGTTGTGTCACCGATCCGTATGGCCGTTACAGGCTGGTCATTGATCCGGGCAGGTACATGCTGGTCTTCAGGTATGTGGGAATGAAAGAGATCAGCCAGCCTGTCCTTTTACAGTCAGATGGCAGGGTGGATATAAACATGGAAGAAAAGCTGTACCGTCTTCGTGAACTTGTTGTCGAAGGAGAAAAAAGCGATAATATCACCGGTACGCAAATGAGCCTGGCGACAATTCCTATCAGAACCATCAGGGAAATACCTGTGGTGCTGGGTGAAGCAGATATCATCAAGGTAGTATTGACACTGCCGGGAGTACAGACCGTAGGTGAGGGAGCTAACGGGTTCAATGTCAGGGGGGGAGCCGCCGACCAGAACCTGATTATCTTAGATGATGCGCCTGTTTATAATACTTCACACCTGTTTGGTTTCTTTTCAGTCTTTAATACAGATGTGATCAAGGAGTTTGAATTGTATAAGTCAGGTATTCCTCCGGCTTTTGGAGGCCGTCTGTCCTCAATATTTGATATCCGTACAAAAGATGGCAACAAATTGAAATTCGGAGGTAGCGGAGGAATCAGTCCTGTCACCGCCCGCTTCATGTTTGAGGGGCCCATAAAAAAAGGGGAGAGTTCATTTCTTATTGCCGGCCGAAGCACTTATTCGGATTGGATACTGAGACAGCTTAAGGATCCTGATTTGCGAAACAGCAACGCCTCGTTCTATGATATCAATGCCAAATTTAATTATGAGATAAACGAAAAAAACAACCTTACCATTGCCGGTTACCACAGCCAGGATAACTTCACCCTTGCTTCCCAGACAAATTATGCCTACGATAATACCAGTGCAACAGTAAGATGGAACTATCGGTTGACCGAAAAACTGTTTGCCGCCTGTACAGGGATCCTCAGCAGTTATCATTACCAGATATCCAGTTTTGAAAAAAACATCAACAGTTACAGGATGCGGTTTGGTATAGGACAGAGGGAAATAAAAGCCAGTTTATCATGGTACCCGGATTCATACCATAAAGTGGATGCAGGTTTGGGAAGTACCTGGTACACCCTGGAACCGTGCAGTTACTATCCTGATGGTGACCAGTCAAAAGTATCCGGGCTGATCCTTGACCGGGAGAATGCAGTTGAGACAGCTGCTTATATCAGCGATAAGTATAACATCACTCCTGACTTTTCCGTTTATGGGGGTCTTCGTCTGTCTTCATTCCTGGTACTCGGTCCCCGGACAGTTTATGAATACGAAAAAAACCGGCCAAGGGAATTAATCTATCTGAATGATTCGGCTGCATATGCACCCGGACGGATCATTAAAGCATATGCCGGTCTTGAACCAAGGCTCCTTGTAAGATATGTCCTTGGTCCCGGCAGTTCACTGAAAGCAAGCTATAACAGGATGCGACAGTACGTGCAAATGCTTTCCAACACAACCGCTATATCTCCCACTGATACCTGGAAACTGAGTGATACACATATCCCTCCCCAGATGGCGGACCAGGTATCCATAGGATATTACAGGAACTTCAGGAAAAACACCATTGAGGTCTCTGCAGAGTTGTATTATAAAGCTATCAGGAATATGACAGAATACAAACCCGGGGCAGAATTGTTGTTGAACAAACATATCGAGACAGACCTGATAAATGGGAAGGGGGAGGCTTATGGGATGGAGTTTATGGTTAAGAAGGATCATGGTCGTTTTAACGGATGGATAAGCTACACCTATGCAAGGAGTCTTCTGAAAGTCACAGGCAGCTTCCCGGGGGAAGCTATCAATAAAGGTGCATTCTATCCGGCATTATACGATAAACCGCATGATGCAACTTTAGTCGCAAATTATAAGTTCTCACGCAGGCTGAGCTTTTCCAGTATAGTCACTTACAGCACGGGACGACCGGTAACCTATCCTGCTGCAAAATTCTACTACAAGGATGTTACAAGGTTATATTATTCCATGCGGAATGAATACCGTATCCCGGATTATTTCCGTTGGGATATGTCAATCAATGTGGAAGGGAACCTCAGGGTTAAAAAACCGTTACACAGCTCATGGTCCCTGTCTGTATACAATGCCACAGGAAGGAAAAATGCCTATTCGGTATTTTTTATTAATGAAAATGGTGAGGTGAATGGATACAGGCTCTCGGTTTTTGCGCAACCGATCTATACATTGACCTATAATTTCAGATTCTGACCCAATGAACAGGCTGATACGATATTCTATATTAATTATTCTCACGGTTATGGTGACAGCCTGTGTGGAACCTTTTACACCTGTTATGGAGAAGTATGAAAATGTCCTGGTCATCGACGGGATAGTCACCGATAAACAGGGGCCCTATACTGTTCGTTTATCAAGAAGTTTTCATTATGATGCTCCTTTCGGATCGCCTGAAGAGGGTGCATATATCCTGCTGATGGATGACCAGGGTAACACCTCCGGTTTTACTGAGAAGTCACCGGGCGTGTATAAGTCAGACAATCCGGATTTCCGGGGTATGACCGGGAGAAGTTACAAACTGTATGTGCAGACGCTGGATAACGAGGAATACGAATCTGAATATGTCCAGCTGAAAACCGTACCAGGCATTGAGAAACTGTATGCCCAATATGAGGAACATCCTGTTACCGACGGCACAGAAAAGGGTTTCCAGGTATATGTGGATTCATATGACCCTCAGAATATTACTAAATATTACAGGTATGAATATGAGGAAACATGGGAGTTTTACGTTCCTTATCCATCGATCTTTTTATACGAGTATGGGCAGATTGTCCCAAGGACCGAACAGGTAGAAAGATGCTGGCGTGAGAACAGGTCAACCTCTGTCATGATCTTTACCACAGAAAAACTGGATGAAGATGTGGTAGGGGCATTACCGGTCTGTTTTGTTTCAACTTCCACAAACAGGCTCAGTGTGAAATACAGCATACTGGTAAAGCAGTATTCACTTTCTGAAGAAGCATATCATTTCTGGGAGCAAATGAAAAGCACCAATGAAAATACAGGTACACTGTTTGATCCACAGCCTACACAGATAGTCGGGAATATTTATAACCTGCATGATACGGAAAAACCCGTACTGGGCTTTTTCGAGGCAAGCGCTGTATCGGAAAAAAGGATCTATTTAAGCCGTTCCGATCTTGCCCCGGGTATTCCTGTAACCGACATATACCGGTATTGTGACAGTTATTATATGGTCGTTGAGCCGTCGAGGGTGGAAAGGTATATTTTAAGAGATTATTGCCTCATAAACCACGGTGCCACAGCAACCATATTTTTTGGCTACGGCATGATACCTTTTCAGGATTGCTGTGATTGCACAAAGAACGGGACCAATATTAGACCAGACTTCTGGGATAAGTAAACTGCGAATCAATGACCACTGCCGCTAATAAATTGCAAGGATTTGAATATATGCGATATGTGATAAGGCGATTTGTAGTGCCTAACCTGTTAATAATCTCTGCAGTACTGATAAACGGTTTGCCTGGCACCGTAAAAGCCCAGCTCCTGCACGCTGACAGCCTCTGTTTTGACTATCGTGAAAAGGTATTCCTTCATACCGACAGGGAATTATACCTGACAGGAGAATTTATCCGGTTCAGTGCCTGGTGTGTCAGCTGGCCAACAAACCGGCCATCTGGTACAAGTAAAATCCTGTATGTGGAGTTACTTAATAACCAGGCCAATTCTGTCATAAGGGAAAAGATCCGGCTGGATGATGGAGGGGCAGGAGGGTATTTGGAAATTCCACGGTCTTTCCATACAGGGGTATATTTTGTAAGAGCATATACCCGGTGGATGACTAATCTTGACCCTTCCTGGTATTTCATGAAAAAGCTGTATATCGTTAATCCTTTTTTGCCGGTTGAAACAAGCAGGACAGATACTTTCGGCCACCGGGCTCTTGCTCTGCCGGGAACCGGAGAATCATCAACTGACCGTTATAAAGAGTCCCCGCCTGTAGGAAATAAGGAACTGACAATAGGGATAAATTTGGGAAAAGATAAATATGCTGCCAGGGAACAGGTGATCTTAAGAATGAATGTGACTGACCCGGCCGGGCATCCATCATCAGGAAGGTTTTCTGTTTCTGTCTGTAAAATATGTTCTCATCCGTATCTCAAAACACTCAATATATGCAGGTATTTGCACGATAGTTTATGGATGGTGCAGCCGGAAGTTCCTGCAGGAATACCGCGAATGCTTCCTGAAATACGGGGGCTTACCCTTACGGGAATGGTATATGACCGTCTCCGGCAGGAACCTGTAGCCAAAGTGCCGGTATACGCTGCATTACCGGGTAAGGTGGCAAAACTTTATACAGGCATTACGGGAAAGGATGGGAGATTCTGTATTCAGCTGTCCGATCTGGAGGGAGACAGGGATATTGTCGTTATGGCAGCAGCGGATCCGGAAAAATATTCTGTTACCCTGGATAATCCGTTCACTGATAAATATACCGGACTGAAAAATGAATTGTTCTATCCCGGTGAGGACCTGATCAGATATATCAGCCAGCTCATGGTAAACCTGCAGATAGAGGATGCTTATGGGAAACTTGCAAAAGGACAGAATCCTGGTAATATTGATGACAGCCAGGCTTTTTATGGTGTGCCGGATGAGACTGTTATTATGGACGACTATATCAAACTACCGGCTCTTGAGGAAGTTTTTTTTGAAATTGTAAAATCAGTGGGGATTACAAGAAAGAGGGATCAGTATGAGCTCACCATTACCGATCCACGGACATTACAGCCTGTCGCCGGTAAGCCGTTGCTTATGCTTGACGGGGTGCCTGTTACGGATATTAACCCGGTCATCAGCCAGCTCGATCCTGAAGAGATCGAACGCATTGATATCATTAGCAGCAGGTATGTACTGGGCGATATTAGTTCTTCAGGAATAATCAATCTTATAACACATGATGCCGGGTATCATCAATTTGAGTTGCCCGCTTATGTGCAAAGGCAGTCATATCAGTTTCTTCAGGTTCCGGTACCTTTTAATTCCCCTGATTATTCATTCTCTCCCGACAGTCTCAGGTCTGTTCCTGATTACCGGAACACTCTTTACTGGAATCCTGACATACGAACCGATGCCACAGGCAAAGCTGAGATAAAATTCTATACAGCTGATGACCTTTCAGGCTACAGGATAGTGATACAGGGGATAAATGCGGATGGCATCCCGGGATATGCCGAATCCTATATCTGCACAAAACAGTGACAGGCATAAAACGGTAGCATTTTACGACATGCGTGCAACTGACAGGCTGGCATTTATCCTGTTCCAGCATTGGAGAATAGTCCGTGCCGGCAATTGTGATCAGAATGTCTGAAATATAAAGGAATTATTAATTGATTTTCCCGGTTAATGACTAATTTGCATTATCAAAATCTTAAAATTCCTGAAATCATGAATTCAACAATTAAGAGAAGAGAGTTTATTGCCAGGAGCACAAGGGCAGGGATGATATGCTGCGGCATACTTCTTTGTCCATGGAAGGTATCATCAAATACGGCAGGAACCGGGGATGATGATGAAAAACCTGATCCAAAAAAGTTAAATTATTGCGGCTATACATGTCCCGCGGAGTGCCCGTTCTTAAAGGGAACACTTGAAAACAATGAGGAACTTAAAAAACAGGCATACGAACAATGGGGCATTAAAGAAAGATTCGGGGTTGATTTTGATGCAGATAAGATGTTTTGTTATGGATGCAAGGCTGAAGGAAAACCTGATGGCATTATCCTGAAGAACTGCACTGTACGCAGCTGTGCCATAGAGAAGGGCTATGACTGTTGTATTGAATGCCCAGGTCTTGTTGATTGCAATAAAGACCTCTGGACACGCTTCCCGGATTTCAAAGCACACATGATCGATCTTCAGAAAAAGTATAAAGCCGAATGATTTTACCTTTCGGAAGAGGATGAATCAAAGAGGCGGTGCCGGATACGCAGGACTGCTTTCATATTACGCTATAAGGCGAACCAGGAAAGATGATTCCGGGTACCCCTCCCCCCCTGGGCATTAGGGCTGATCATGATTGTCTTTGGTTCATTTATTCAGGGGAATATGCTATACTTTAATAAAGATCTTTTTCCTGTAAAGAACCAGGGCAGGAATATATATAATAAGCATATACAATACTGCATAAATAAATGAAACCATTTTAGGCTCAATGTTAAGAGATATCAAACTGTCCATGAACAGACTATTGATGGATCTGCCACCGATTATATTCCAGTGAAATAAAGCTGGCAGCATTTCTGCAAGAACGTAGGATGCTATCGCGTTGGCGCCGTATACCCTTCCCAGATATGACCACCTGGTAAATCCCCGGATGTCAACCAATAAGATACAGGCAGACAATGCCATGGTTGCCAGTCCTGATGTATAAAGCACAAAGGAGCTGGTCCAGAGATTCTTGTTGATCGGGAAGAGCCAGTTCCAGATGCTTCCTGCAATAAACATTGTGAATCCCATTAAAAACAGCCAGGTAAGCCTCTTGTACTCATCCTTTACCGTCAGGTATAGTTTCCCTGCCAGCATACCTGTGATCCCGGTTACAATTGCCGGGAAAGTACTGAGAATACTTTCGGGATCCCAGGTTCCCCTGTACATGACACCGGGTAAAAAAAGTGAGTCAAGGTAATTGGTCCAGTTTTTTCCCGGTCCCAACAGATCCGGCCGACCGACTCCCGGAACCGGCAGGTAAGCGACAATAATCCAGTAAAGCAGCAGAATGACAGCTCCGATTTTCATCTGTGTTTTCCAGCTGCTGTTAAGGAATAAAAGTGCACATACCAGGAAAACCAGTGAAATGCGCTGCAACACCCCGGTCCAGCGTATTGCACCGAAATCAAATTCAGGCCAGAGCCAAAGGAACACGCCCAGGAGATAAATAATTATGGATCTGCTGATTATCTTTCGATAGATCTTTCCCTTTGACACATTAGCTTCCAGGCGTTTTGAATATGCCAGGGTAATAGAAACACCCACGATGAAAAGGAAAAAAGGAAAAATCAGGTCAGTGGGGGTGCAACCATTCCATTTTGCATGTTTCAGAGGCCAATAAGCCTGTTCCCATGATCCCGGGTTATTGACAATAACCATGGCAGCAATGGTAAATCCCCTGAGAGCATCAAGGGAGATCAGCCTCCCTGTTGCGGATTTTGTTCCTGTTTCTGTCATAATGAAAGTTTGCGATGATAATTATACTACCTCTAATCTACTAAAGAAAAATTTATTCACCATAAAAAGATGATATTTATGATTTATTGAAAATTCATCGGATCATTTTCATCGGATCAAATCCATCGGATCGAATTCATCGGAAGAAATTCATCGGAAGAAATTCATCGGATAAAATTCATCGGATAAAATTCATCGGAAGAAATCCAGATTCAATTTATTCAGATTGAAGACCGGATGACAGATACCTGGTGAAGAGTGCGCCCTGCTTAAGTTACGGATAAGTAATTTATGTTCTTCAGGACAGACCTTAATAAATTAAATTAAATGCTTATTTTGCATTGGTATTATTGAATCATTACGCTCAACAGTTCTTAGTGTAAGAACGTTAAATCAAAACCAAATGAAGCCTGCTGTAGCCAACGACCATGCTTATATTTATCCCTTATTTATGGATATGATCCATAATAAAATAAATTATGGATTCAGGGGATTATTTAACAACGAGGTTTCAGACGGTCTTATAGAATTTGCCAATGGATTATTTGACCAGTCGGATATAAACAAGAAACTGAGAAAACGTGTCGTCTATATCATGGTTGAGTGTGTACAGAATATTACCAGGCATCAGGAAATGCCCAAGGAGGAATTAAGGGGGAAGGATGGTATTTTCCTGATTCAGAGTATTGGGGATGTATTTAATATTACACAGGGGAATATGGTTCAGAATAATAAGATTGAACCCCTCAGCAAAAAGCTGGAAAACATCAATCATTTATCCTCTGAAGAATTAAAGACGTTATATACAACAATACTCAGTGAATCGGAATTATCAGAAAAGGGTGGGGCAGGTCTGGGTTTGATTGAAATTGCCAGGAAATCAGGGAACAGGATCAAGTATCGGTTTGAGAGGTATGATGATGAATACTCGTTGTTCTTCATGGATACCCTGATCAGTGATCCTTCCTCTCAAAAAGCTGTCGGGACCGACACATTCTTCGGTATTGAAATAACTGAGAAGCTCATGTACCTATTAAAGGAAAACAATATAAACCTGATCTATTGCAGTCAGTTTTCCGGCCGTTATGCTTTTGATCTTTTAAGTATCATTGATAACCTGAGATTTGACAAGGACAAATCACTTGTAACAAGAAAAAGGCAGTTCAGTGTACTTGTTGAATTGCTTCAGAATATTTTCCATCATGCCGCCGAATATGAAGAGGCAAAAGGTAAGACCGGCATTCTGTTAATGGGTACTGAAGGTCCTGACAGTAAAATCATCACCGGTAACCTGATAAAGACAGACGAGGTTGAGCCACTTATCAATCACATATTATTTCTGAACAGCCTGGATAACGAAGGACTCATGAAGTATTATTTTGAAAAGCTCACCGATGAAGATTTTTCTGATCCCCGGAAAAACGGGCTTGGAATGATCGAGATGCTTATGAAAAGTGGAAATCCCATTCAATACAGCTGCATACCTATCAGCAATGAATACTCATTTATTTCTATCCAGGTAACTATTAAGAATCAGCTTTCCTGAAGACAGGATAAAAATCCGCAAAGGAAGAGTCATTTGAGATCAATCGGTCGAATGAACCGCAAAAGTCCCGGAGACCTTTGGCAACAGGACAGTTTTCCATGTCCCTGCCGGATTATGGGATCATGACCAGATCAGGGGGGTATTCAGCTTTTTCCTGGAAGCATATTCTTTAGCCTGGTGCATAAATGCCTGCAGCCTCATATCTATTGCAGTGTCTTCCTGTCCGTCATAAGCGATACTGATGTAGGGTATACTATCATGATCTCTCTTGAATTTGTCGGAAACTGCTGAGACCACAGTACCGGGCATACATGTAAAGGGTAGTATGTTCGTGATGCCTGCGATACCCTGGTCGAATAAAGCAGAAGAGTTACCAAGATTCAGGGCAGGGTCACCATCATAATGTCTGTGTATGTATGGCCCGCACATATCAAGCATTTCTTCAACCTGTATATCCTTGGTTTCGTCAAAATATCCATGGGCAAGCTTGTGAAGCCGGCGTGCTGAAATATTCTGGGAATATTCCTGGATCTTTGATTTCAATATCCCTTTATAGCTCCCTTTCCATTTACTGTCTCTTGTATAACGATAGGTTGAATAGATAAGCCATTCTGAGAAGGGGGCTATGAAGGTTTCGGCTCCGTATTGTTCGAGTCTTTCCAGCACATGGCCATTGCAGAATGAATTGTCGCGCATGAATATTTCACCCACTATGGCGATTACAGGTTTCCTCAGCCCGTCCATCAGGGGGATGTTCCTGAATTTGCGCAGGTTTGATTCCATCACATCAGTGAGATCCTTTGCTCCATTCTCTACCGATCGTATGACAGCCTGCAGAGCTTCCTGGTAAACCTTTTCAACGTCACCTGGATTTATTTCATAAGGCTGCCTTTCCTGTTTAAGTTTTCTCAGCAGGTCCACTGCAACAAAACCTTTCCATGCAGTAAAACGGAACTTTGTACCCTTTCCGCCTGAGATATCTGCATATGCATTATCATTACTTGGAGATATGATCTTTACATCCTTATATCCCAGTTTATCGAAGACTATTCTCTGGAAGCGGTTGTACTGACCGAACCGGCAAGGTCCGTTATGATCGGGCATAAAGAAGCTCAGTTTTTTCGGATCAGAACCGGGTTCGAGTATTTTCTTGAGGAAGCTTCCTGTGGTACAGATCATCGGGAAACATTCCCTTGAGGAAGTGTACTTGCGTCCCAGTTCGAGAGCAGATTTGTCAGTCATAGGCAGTACATCGGCATCCAGGCCACAGCTTCTTGAAGCAGCTGCAATGGCATAGGCACCGTCATACATATAAGGGAAGTACAGGGTTCTTCCTTCCATAGGGGAAGGTCTCATAATCCCGGGCATGAAAATCTGCTCTTTTTTCGTGGCAGTTTTCCTGGAATCTTTAAGGCTGTCGAGGAAAGCTTCGTAGCGGGTAATCATTCCTGCGTCGGCACTATGTTCGTCAATCTCTATTTCAAGATAGGGTTTGCCTCGCATCTCCTCATGGACGAAATGGGCAAGGAATGAATCGGGGCCGCAGCGGAAATTACTCATATAGATAGCATGCAGACGGTCGTCTCTTGCAATGATTCTTGTGGCTGCCAGTATTTTCTGTCCATTAGGCCAGTACATCTGATTATAATCCCTGGTTATGTGTTCACTTCCGAGGGGCAGGAAATCCATAGGAATGGGCAGGACATCCATATTGATCAGTTTCTCAACCATACTCAGGTTAAGTGACGGGTCGCTGGTATTATATGGTCTTCCCATGATAACCAGGCATTCCTTGTCGGCGGGAAGATTGTCAAGCACCTCCTGACCCTTTAAGAGAACCCTGTTTTCAAACTCACTCTGCCTTTGATCAGCCAGCCTGATAGCACGGACAACCTTTGAACCGGATATCCTGAAAGTCTGCCACATAAAATCAGATAATTCCTTATCCAGTACTTTACCGAAGTATCTGAAATTCAGGGCCGGATACAGGAGTTTTTTAAGTTCTTCCTCAGACAGGTTGGTCTTGGCAATGAAAGGATAGGTCTGCACCCATGGGCAGTTACAGTTACTGGTCGGATTATCCGGTTCTGCTTTTGTATTTATAATGAAGGGGGTAAAGACGTAATCAACGTTCTTATCGAACAGGTTGCGGATGTGACCCTGCATGACTTCAACAGGATAACAGGTCTCTGCCACCAGTGTATCGAGAGCTTTTTTAATTAACTGGTCATTTGATTCATCAGACAGAACGACCTGGAACCCGAGTTCTTCAAAGAAAGTTTTCCAGAAGGGGAACTGCTGATAAAAGATCATTAGTCCCCTTGGAATGCCTATGGTGGGCAGGTCTGTCTTCCTGTCATTATCGAAATCACCCATGAGCATATGCAGGCGTTCTTCAAAGTAATCAGGTATGTTGGTACCTTTTCCTTTCCTTTCATCCAGCTCATATTTTTCACATCTGCCGCCATAATACAGTGGTTTGTTCTCACCGGTTATTTTAACCCTGCGGATCTCACACTGGTTAGAACACTCCTTGCATGTAAACCGGTCAAGTTTATAAGGTATGCTGCTGATATCATAGCCCTTGAAACGGGTTGTAAACTCTTTTCCCTTTATAAATTCCCTTGCCAGGATAGCAGCACCTATTGCTCCGGTGACGTCAAAATGTGGTGGCACGAAGATCTTCTTGCCCGTAACCAGTTCAAAAGCAGAAACCACTGCTTTATTGTTGGTAACGCCGCCCTGGAATAATATATGCTCACCTATCCTTTTCTTTCTGACGACCTTCTGTATATAGTTCTGTACAATGGAGTAAGCCAGTCCGGCTACCAGATCTTCCTTGGCAGTCCCTTTCTGCTGCTGGGCATTGAGATCGGATTCCATAAAAACTGTACACCTGTCTCCCAGCGCTGGGGGTCTTTTGGCCATGAAAGCATATTCTTCAAATTCTTTGATAATACTGATATCGAGCTTTTCTGCCTGTTCTTCAAGGAAGGAACCCGTACCGGCAGCACAGACCTTGTTCATTTCAAAGTCGACAACGATACCGTTATCAATACTTATATATTTTGAATCCTGCCCGCCTATTTCAAAGATAGTATCGACGGCAGGGTCATAGGTTATAGCTGCGGTTGCCTGGGCAGTGATCTCATTTTTTATCACGTCGGCTCCCACGAAATCACCGGTGAGATATCTTCCTGATCCTGTAGTTCCGACAGCGATTACTTTTACCCGGTCACCCACCTCTTCAAAAACCTCTGACATACCTGTCCGGATTGCCTCAAGCGGTTTGCTTGCCGTTGGCAGATATCTGCGTGCAATGACCCTGTTTTCTTTATCAATAAGGACAACGTTCGTGCTGAGTGATCCCACATCGAGCCCTAAGGAAACCTCGGTCTTCACTGATCCTTCAGGCAACGGGAATACCTCTTTGTTAAAAACAGTATCAGGTACATTAATGGGTGCCAGTCTTGCTCCGGCATCTTTTTGTTTTTCAAGATATTCGGTCAGTTGCTCTGTACCCTGGTACCGGAATGTTACCTTGCTGCCGTGTTTAAGGGTGTGGTAAACAGCACCGATAGCACCCATTGAGGCATGGTATCTGGGAACGATCAGATCCCCGTCGCCTGCATCGAGTAATTCTCTGAACGCTCTGACCATTCCTGTATTTGCTGCCACACCACCCTGGAAGACAACAGGGAATTCTATTTTCTTGCCTCTTCCTACGGTGCTGATGAAATTTCGTGCTACTGCAAAACACAATCCGGCAACTATATCATGCACCGGGGTTGCGATCTGCTGCATATGTATCATATCGCTTTTTGCAAAAACACTGCACCGTCCGGCAATCCTGGGAGGATTTACGGATTTCATCGCCAGCTCACCGAATTCTTTTTCGATAGTGACACCTATTCGTTTGGCCTGCTGATCAAGGAATGATCCCGTGCCTGCAGCGCAAATGGAGTTCATCTCAAAATCAGACAGCTGGGAGTGCTGGTTACCCGCATGATCCATGAAGATCAACTTCGAATCTTCACCACCCATTTCTATGATGGTTCTTGCATCGGGATAAAGCTTTCCGACAGATTCAGACTGGGCAATAATTTCATTTACATATTGGCCTCCGGTGAGATCGGCTGCTAGTTTTCCTCCGGTACCTGTAAGGGAGAGGGTTCTAATAGTGTCAGGGGACTGCCCGGATGCAATTTCGTCAAGTATTTCCCTGAAACGGTGAAAAGGTTTGCCATTACAGTAATCGTACCTTTCAGCAAGAATTTCCCCGTTATCGTCAATCACAACCGTATTGACAGATATGGACCCAATATCAAATCCGAGATGAATATTTCGTTCCTTATCTTTTTGAAATTCAGCGACCTTCATAGAATTGATGAGAAAACAATATTTCAGAAAAACTTGTTAAAAATAAATATAAATAAAATTATGGATGAAAAATCACCTTGAGGCAATGCTTATTTATAAAGGTTCTAAATTAAAATGAACTTTGGTCTTCTTAGTACCAGCTTTATTCCGATGCTTAATGAGACGGTAACAAGTGGATTGTGTTTCAGTCAAAATTCTGTTTACCAATATATTATTGGTTAAAAACAGAGAGGACAGGAAACAGTCACTGAATAAGTCGGATAAAGTACTTCCGGTAATACGTTTATCTTATCATTATCATGTCCGTGGACCAATTTATTTGTGGTCCAATGATCTGAGCCATTCAATACAGCAATCTGTCCAGTGTTCAAGAGGTCCCTGGCCGATCGCCAGGGAAAAGCCATGTCCTCCTTTGGGGTAAATATGCATTTCAGCCGGTATGCCTTTGGCATACAGGGCCTGGTAGAAGGCCAGGCTGTTGGTCACCGGTACTCCATCATCATCTCCGGCATGAACCAGGAATGTGGGAGGAGTGTCATCCCTGACCTGCAATTCATTTGAATAGTATTTCACCAGTTCCGGATCAGGTTTCTCGCCCAGCAATGCATTCTTTGAACCGGTATGGGTAAATTTTTGCGTAAATGAGATCACCGGATAAATAAGTATCATAAAATCAGGTCTGGAGCTAATCCTGTCAACCGGGTCAGTCGCACCAGGATCGCCGTAATCAAAATGTGTTCCTAACGTTGAAGCCAGGTGACCGCCGGCTGAAAAACCCATAATGCCGATTCGGGCTGTGTCAATATTCCATTCAGAAGCATGCCAACGTGTCAGACGCATGGCACGTTTTGCATCCAGCAGGGGTGACAGGTAGGGAACAATATTACTCTTTGATGTAGGCAGGCGGTATTTAAGTACGATACCTGCTATGCCTTTGGAATTAAGCCAGCGGGCGATATCTGTCCCTTCCCAGTCGTAGGCGAGTGCCCAGTAGCCTCCGCCCGGACAAATGACAACAGCCTGTCCGGTAGCATGACGTGCTGCCGGCAGGTATACGGTTATATCCGGATTCTGAACCTTACTGATGCCGAGGATATCATCCTGGTTGCGTATCTCTTTCTCATCAGACTTCCTGTAATTAGGAACCGAATCGTTCCAGAGAGGCAGGATGTAGTTCTGAGGGTATGAAATTGCAGGTATCAGGACAGTTAATATCAGGACCTGTAGATTTTTCATTCTTTATTTTGTATTCGGACTAACTGGTTTTATTCACATTGGATATCCTGGAGATTTATATCCCAGCAGCGCCAGTTCTCATCCAGGTACAGATAAGGATCTTTAATTCGTCCTTCCTTGGTATCACTGTTCCATTTAATATTTACCAGCCTTTGGGCACTTGCGACATAAATATCATAAAACCTGTCATAATTCACATCATCGAATATCCCATATTGAATATATCCTCCGTTTTCAGCTCCTCCGGGCTGAACATTTGTATATTTGATTTCAGCAACATCAGCTTCCGGCATCCTTAGCCAGTCAATACGCAACAGTTCATTCTGTTTGGCCGGGCTTTCATTCATGATCCAGTATCCCTGTGTACGGGCAAAATTAACTTCACCGTAATACCAAAGGAAATCCTGGAAGACACCGGCTCTGGAGACATACATTTCCCACAAAACAGTTGTATCCTTGATGGTTCCATGAAGGTCGGCAGTATAGACAGCATCAAAGACAGTGACATCATAGGTCCATGACCATTCCTTTTTACCCAGGTACGTGCTTTCATGGTTGAATGATTCCCTGAAGGCAGCAACAGGTACCGCCAAACCAACGGTGATGATAGTATTCCAGATGGTTACATGTGCAGCAGCATTGAGCCAGCTCCATGCTGTTGCTTCCTGTTGTGCATCAGATATTAATCCCGGATCACTTTTTGTATTGTGTTGGAAATCCGAAAAATCAATAACCATGGATGATTCAGGGGGCAGCTGGGGTGGTGTTTCATCTTTTTCCTTATTACAGGAGGGTAGCAGGAGAGCGCCCAGGAGCATGATACACAGTCCTCTCCATACAGCAGGGTTATAAGGTTTTTTCATGACTGATTGTTTTTAGATGGTTATTTAAATATTAACTGATCACATGGATTCGGTAATAAAGAAGTAAAAATCGCAATATTTGATCATTTTTTCAAATGTATCAGCTTTCCTGTTGAAATGAACTCAGGGTTGATGATTTCAGGCTCACCCCTGTAATATACATTTCCGCTCCACCAGATTTTGACTGCAAGCGTATCGCAGGTTCCAATCCGTATATCCCCGGTTGAATTATTGGTTATATCCGCGAATGAAGAAACCAGGCTGTCAGCCAATATATGATGTATTCCCCTGTTCATTAAACTTATATGGCGGGTATAGCCTGATATTTTTGTACTTCCGCTGCAATGGAAATTCACTCCGTAGTCAAAAGATTCATTATTAAGCTCAATATCCCCTTCAAATAATTTTGAAAATGAATAGATCTTAAAATATGAATTTGTAATAGGTTTCACTGTCACCACTTTACAGGGTTCCCAGATACCGAGCCATTTAAGGTCCTTAAACCGCAGGTACAGCTCGGGCCGGTCATATTTTCGCAACCATCTGCATCTGGAATGATTGTATATATGCAGTTTTTTCCATGCCACTCTTGTCTCGATATCGTCAAGAAGTTGATCGCCGGTCTTTATTGTAATCTCATTGACAGTATCCTGCACAAGGTATATATTGAAAATATCGTGTATTTCTATATGAGTAATAGTGGGTAATTCACGGATTTCCTCAGTGACAGTACCATAGGACTGAAAACAGTCTGAAGATGAATCCCTTTCACAGGAAATCAGGCTGACAAGGATTAATATGAAGGGTAGATTTTTCATTTTTGAATAAACACATAACCAACGCCCCATTCTACAAAATCAGCGATGGCATAATGCGATTTCAATGACAAATTAACAATGAAATGATCTGATATCCTGTATTGCAGGCCAACCCGGCTGTAAAACATGGAAGGGGGTGGATATCCCTGCCAGATATAATATCCCTCCATTACGATCATTGTAAGCTTCCTGTAGGTCAGGTGAAATCCTCCGTGTAGTCCTATCCTGAACAGATCTGGATACCGGTATCCGTATCTTTTTACTTTTTCAAAATCCGTTTTTATTGATGCATCATAGAACAGGTCTGTCCCTGCTGATAATTTAAGATGTTGCCGGAACCTTCTTCCGACGTCATAAATTAATGAATGAATATAATAATGTTTCGGATCCTCTGTCATGTATTGCTTAATACCCGATGACATTATTATGATATGTTCATTAAATCTGTCAAATGCAGGGATAGCGGGGGCGGGGTACATAAGTGGTGTTTGGGAGATATTATAGCTGATCCCGGTACATACGGCTATGTAATTTAAGCCAAAATTAGGAAGTGAGACCCTTCCGTTTGAATAGTGGCTGAAAGATAAACCTCCTCTCCACTCAAAATATTTCAGGATACGTACCCGGTAATTCAGCATTGCCGTGAAATGTAGGTTCAGATGCGTTCCGATAGCTTCGTTCAGATTATTATTGTACAGATCAAATTTCCTGGTAAGGTAAGCCAGTCCGGCAGTGATCTGGTAATCAAGTTCTGATTTTTCCGAGAACCTGCAAACGGGTGCATTAAAAAAGCCGGTAACAGAGTTAACCGAACCCAGTACCCGGGGATTTTTAAGAGATGAATGGAACAGACCAACACCTATGCGGGGATAATGAAAGAGCTGGTCATATACATTTTCACTGATAGCCGGTTTGGCAAGAAAAATATCAAAACCACTGACATGATCCTGAATAAGGTATTCAATTTTGACTGTATGAGGATATATAAAACCGTAATAATATGTAATTCCGGTCTGCCAGCTTGCTTTATCAGGTTGTGGCTGCGCATAACCCTTCGGTGTGAGCAAAAGGAAAGCTGGTATTAACAGGGTGCTGTTTTTCATCTGCTTTGCCTGAAGGATTGAATTTTACCACAGGGATAGAACCACCGTTAGTCCATTTATGGGCAGTTCCGGAATCTTATTACCGGGTACTTAATCAGACTGTCAGAAGCATTGGACCAATGCCGATCGCCACCAGTCGTAATATTCGTGTTCAAGCTGGCTGATAGTCGGGAAAGGATAAAAAAGGTATTCGCGCTGATCACCGATAAAAAAACCATCTTTTATGGTCCTGTAGCAAAGGTCACCCTGGAAATACCTTAATACTGTTTTTGTCTGCCTTTCATCGACCTGCCCGAGCCTGATAAGGCAATCTCTCAGATGGTCAGGATTCGGGTAGGGCAGGTTGTGAATCGGGGCATGAGGATCAGTAGCCAGATCATGCAGATGCAGTTCGACAAAAAAGGCACGCGGTGCAAAAATAGGTTTGGATGGATCAGTCAGAAAAGCTACAAATTCGGGAGGAGTCAGTTTGCTTGCCACACGGGTGGTGATAGGTGTAAATTGCTGATAAAGATGTATCTCAGTTTTACTGGTTTCCCTGTAGCTACCCGTCGTTATTTCAAGCACTTTTCCATCATCGGTAACCAGGTAAAGACATTTCAGGGCCTTAACAGGGATACTCTCCATGACACGGTAAATGGAAAGATAAACTGATCTCTTTGGCTCCCCATTCTGATAAGGCACAAGCTTTTTCTCAACATAGTCCCATGGAATAGTGTCCACTTTTTCAGGATCGATCTCAAAGAATATCGCCTGGCCACGGGTTCTTTTCTTTGTGCCAACAGCCAGATAATTCCCAAAATCCTGCGGAGGCAGATGTGAGGCAACCAGGGATTCAGGAGTGGCTGACAGGTAGAAATATTTTTTCATGACAGATATTATTTGGTCAAAAATATAAAATTAAGGAAGGATTAATCTAAAATCAAGATATATTATTGAATGTTCCCCAAAGTAAGCTATCAGGGTATCACAGTATACATCTGTCCATATATTCGCTGCCGGCAATTAAGATTCCTATGTTTTTATCCTCTATGAACGTAAACAAACGGATATCCGGAAACAAACACTTTTCCTGTAATTTCCAGGTCAGGTTCCCAGGACAACCCTGTTGCCCGATAAAAAATTATGTTCTATGACAGGTTTTTTTCATTATATTTAACCCTTTATTTTAATAGGAAGATTGTATCACAAGAGCCTGTTGATTTCTTTAATATATTGAAATTCAAGATATAATACCTGACAAGTCCGGCAAACTGGCAGGTTTTTTAGTTATTAACTCAAAATTTGTTCAATATGATCGGAAATAATCTGTTCTGGTTTGTTCCCTGTGGTTCTGCGCTGGGTTTGTTTTTCGCCTATCTCTTTTTCAGGAATATGAAAAAGGAAAGTGAAGGGAATGACAAAATGAAAAAAATCGCTTCCCACGTAAGGAAAGGAGCTATGGCCTATCTGAAGCAACAGTATAAGGTTGTTGGTATGTTCTTTATTCTTATAACCCTGATCTTTAGTTTACTTGCATACGGATTTCATCTTCAGAATCCCTGGGTTCCTTTTGCATTTCTCACAGGGGGTTTCTTTTCTGCGCTGTCAGGTTATTTTGGAATGAGAACAGCCACCTATGCTTCAGCACGTACTGCCAATGCAGCACAAAAATCGCTTAATAGTGCATTAAAAATTGCATTTCGCAGCGGGGCAGTCATGGGATTAGTGGTCGTCGGACTGGGCTTGCTTGATATATCCCTGTGGTTCTTCATACTTAATCATTTTATTGACCTGGAGCCCGGGCAAAAGTTGGCTGTTATAACCACCACCATGCTGACTTTTGGTATGGGAGCCTCCACGCAGGCTCTGTTTGCCAGGGTAGGGGGAGGGATATTCACAAAAGCTGCTGATGTGGGAGCTGACCTGGTTGGAAAGGTTGAAGCAGGCATACCTGAGGATGATCCCAGGAACCCGGCGACCATTGCCGACAACGTTGGTGACAATGTGGGTGATGTGGCCGGTATGGGCGCTGACCTGTATGAGTCATACTGCGGATCAGTGTTAGCCACTGCAGCACTTGGTGCCTCAGCTTTTGCAGCGGATCCTGCACTTCAGCTCAAAGCTGTCCTTGCTCCCATGCTTATTGCTGCAGCAGGCATCGTGCTTTCCATCCTCGGAATTTTCCTGGTACGGACAAGTGAGGAAATAAGCCAGAAAGCGCTTTTAAAATCCCTTGCCCGTGGAATCAACAGCAGTTCCATACTTATAGTGGTTCTTTCCTGGCTGATTGTTTATATATTAAAGATCGATAATTACTGGGGCATTTGGGGATCAATAGTTTCAGGGCTGGTCGTCGGGATAGTTATTGGTAAGGCTACTGAATATTTTACATCCGCAGATTACCCACCGACAAAAAGAATTGCCAATAGTTCAGAAACCGGCCCGGCAACGGTGATTATCTCAGGTATAGGTACCGGAATGATATCTACACTTATACCCGTGATTGCTGTTGTCATAGGAATTATTCTTTCTTATCTTTTTGCAGCCGGATTTGACTTTACAAATGTCAACATGGGTCTTTACGGCATTGGTATTGCCGCAGTAGGCATGCTGTCGACACTTGGAATAACCCTGGCCACTGATACTTATGGACCTATCGCTGATAATGCGGGTGGTAATGCGGAAATGAGCGGGCTCGGGCCCGAGGTCCGCAGCAGAACAGATGCTCTCGACTCATTGGGCAATACAACGGCTGCTACAGGTAAGGGTTTTGCTATCGGATCAGCTGCCCTGACAGCCCTGGCATTGATGGCATCCTTCATGGAAGAGATCAAAATTGGAATAAAAAGATTGTTTGATACAGGATGGACTGAATATATATTTCCAAACGGGACCGTAATAAGTTCGGGGAGTGAACTGAGTAAGTTGCAGCTGGATGATTTAATGAGTCTTTTTCAGGTCAACCTGATGAATCCTCAGGTGCTGGTCGGTATCTTCATGGGTTGCATGATGGCATTCATGTTTACCGGACTTGCCATGAATGCCGTAGGACGTGCGGCCGGCAGAATGGTGGAAGAAGTAAGAAGACAATTCAGGGAAATAAAAGGTATTCTTGAAGGCAAGGCAGAACCCGAATATGCCAAGTGTGTGGAAATTTCCACCAGGGGGGCCCAGATTGCAATGATTGTTCCATCAATGATTGCAATTATTGTACCTGTCATGACGGGTTTGATCTTCGGAGTACCGGGTGTAATGGGATTGCTGGTCGGTGCAACAGGAACAGGATTTGTGCTTGCAATATTCCTGGCAAACACAGGCGGTGCCTGGGATAATGCCAAAAAATACATTGAATCGGGAAGACTTGGCGGGAAAGGATCAGCGAATCATAAGGCAGCTGTGATCGGTGATACCGTAGGTGATCCCTTTAAAGATACCTCCGGCCCCAGCCTGAACATACTCATAAAGTTAATGAGCATGGTCTCAATTGTTACAGCCGGTGTGACTGTCGCGATACATTTATTATAATCAACCACCCCGGGCGAAATTTAAGATAAAGACCGCACCTGCACGTTCCGGCAGGGGCACGATGGTCTTACTGCACTATTGAGCTGTTCCCGTTAAAGGAAGAAAGATTACGGGGGAAAATGATTTAACTGAATTTCCTGAGTTCCAGATTTTCCCCGTCGAATATGGCATAAGTAAAGTTGATAATCCAGTCCCCCAGGTATATCAGCCGAGTACTTTCATCAAGTTTAAAATCCAGCGGTATATGCCTGTGGCCGAAAATGAAATAATCGAAATGCTCCTCAACCTGCCTTTTCTTGGCATACTGTATGAGTATTTCCTTATCTTCTCCCAGGAAATCGACTGATATGCCTTTTGCATAGCGACTGTTTTTTGACCATCTGTGTGCAAAAGCAATTGTGAAATTAGGATGCAGGCGTGCATAAAACCATTGCAGTGTTTTGCTGGTGAAGATCCTTTTCATCATTTTATAATAACCTTCCCCCGGACCCAGCCCGTCTCCATGAGCAATAAGAAACTTTTTACCTGAAATGGTTGTGATATATGGTTCCCTGTGAAGGATTATCCCTGTCTCAGAAGGAAGATAGTCGAAAACCCAGACATCATGGTTACCTGTAAAAAAATGGACAGGTATGCCATGATCAGTCAGTTCGGATATTTTCCCCAGTGTCCGGGTAAATCCGCGTGGCACAACCTTCTTGTATTCAAACCAGTAGTCAAAGATGTCGCCGACGAGATAAAGCTCAGTGGCATCAGTCATTATCTCCTCCAGCCATTTTATAAAGATCTTTTCCCTTTCTGTGCTCTTCTCTTTTGGATGCATGCCCAAATGTACATCAGATGCGAAGTATATCCTGGTTCTGTTCGTCACGGTGTTCAGGTTTAGTCAAGCAATTCCTTTAACTTATTATCCAGTTCAATCTTTGTAAGGTTCTTGCCAACAACATCCCTGTTCTGATTCAGGAGAAACGTGGCAGGAAGACTGGCAATATTATAAATGGTTGCTGTCTGGGAACGCGGATAACTGAGATCGCTGACGTTAATCCATGGGATTTCATCATACTGAATGGCATTGATCCAGGCCTCTTTATTGTTATCAAGGGATACCTGATAGATCTCAAAACCTTTTCTGTGATATTTGTTATAAATCTCTTTCAGCTCGAGGTTATGGGCAATGCTTGGCCTGTTCCATGAAGCCCAGAAACTGATCAGCACTATTTTTTTGTCGAGTGAGGAGAGTTTTACAGTATCACCATGACTGTCGGGCAGTGAGATGTCAGGTATCTTCCCATCCATCTGATCCATAAGCTGGAGGTATCCAATGTTCTTAACCTCCGCTTCCAGTTTCCTGGCATCAGCAACCAGGGCCCGGACATGTTTTGAGACGGGATAAAGGGTATCGAGAGTCTGGCCGGTGATTTTCATCAGCTGGATATCTCTGTTCTCATTAAGGATATAATCCTTACCGTTGATACGCTGGTAAAGAGCATAGATCGATGCCATGGAATTTAAATGCTCAAGGATAAAGCCGATGCTGAACTTGCGCTGGTCCTGGTAAATTGATCTGGCAAGTTCTATTAATGCCTGCCTTTCAGAGTCGTCTGTCAGTGGATTATCGAGAACATGCCGGATAGAATCAAGTTTTCCGGTTGTCTCCAGTGCCTTTTCATTCAACAGGAAGATTTGTTCCGAACCTGCTGAGCCGTTAACCTTATAGTCCGCAGAGAAATTATCTGAATGACAGGTCAGCGTTATTTTTTCTCCGGGTGCTATCAGAAGTGGTATCAGATTGTTGCTGAGACGTATCTGGAAGAAACGGGGATAATCAATCTTTCCCCTGAAGGAAAACCGTCCATGCTTGTTCACACGTACGGAATCTGTGAGTATAATCCGCGACACCTCCTGCTCGTCCAAAAAGATTATCGGACGGGCTTTAGTATCAATAGTACCTTTAATCTGGTACCGGTGATTTCCGGTACAGGAAATCAACACAAGGATGGTCATCAGTAATATATACTTTCTCATGTGAAGATATTTAAGCGAATTAAAGGACTGTCCTTGTATGCCCGTTTCCGGCAGCATAAAAGGCGACCTGTCTTTTTCATCTGCATTGGATTATCAGTAACAGGCACTTCATGATCAACTTTTCTTAAAAACTTCTTTCAGTTTATCCTCAAGCATCTTACCATAAAGATTTTTATCAATGATCCTTCCCTCCTGATCGAGCAGGAAATTCACAGGGATTCCCTGCAGACCATAGACGCTCACCACTATCGATTCCCACATTCTCAGGTCACTGACATTGATCCAGTCAAGCTTATCTTCTTCTATACCTCTTAGCCACGCTGCTTTGGTTTTATCGAGTGAAACCTGGTAAATCCTGAATCCCTTCGGTGCAAATTCTTTATAAAGCCTTACCAGGTTTGGATTTTCTTTTCTGCAGGGAGGGCACCAGGAAGCCCAGAAATCGAGCAGGACAATATTCCCTTTAAGGGATGAAAGAAGAATGGTATCACCATCAGGATCAGGCAATGCTATTTCAGGGGCCAGGGCGCCGATAGCGAGATGTTTCTCTGACTGACGAAGATAATTCTGCTGTGCCAGAATCTCTGTTACCTGCCTGTGCAGCTCCTTCACGGATTCTGCTTTGGGGTAAGCAATGCTCAGTGAAGAATCCACCATGTTAAAATAACTGAAATCCTCATAGGGATCGAGGAGACCTCTTCTTGGATCCACCTGCTGATAAAGAGCCATCAGACTCGCCAGGGAATTGATGTTATTCTTTATAAACTGGTATGTATACTCTTTCTGAGAGGTGATGATCTCTTCATACCTTAAATCAAGATCATTTTTAATACTGAGGAAATTGGGACTCTCGCTGCTGTCGTTGAATATCTTGCTTAGCTCAAAGATCTGTTGAACAGTGTTGTTCAAGCGTGCTGTCAATTGCCGGATTTTTTCAGAATCCACTGATCCACTGACGGCATAGTTGTTCAATTCATTAACATTTGCATTTATCTCGATACGATCACGCGGTTGTACCAGAAGCGTGATCGATCGTTTCGGTGCAAGCTGCAAGGCATAAAAACGGATCATATCAGTGATGCCGGTGAGCTGAAAATGACCATCATCAGCCAGTTTTGCTGAATCAACCGTTACAAGACCACCGGCAGTCATCTCAGAAAGATAAATATAATCAACTGCCGCACCGGCAATTGTACCGGATATTATAAACTGGTCGGGATCATATGTACA
>Ga0172366_10000127_pt1 | contig 44643 bp, 40 predicted proteins | sample LakKivSesite69cm_FD_114533 | JGI IMG/M metagenome (GOLD analysis project Ga0172366, IMG submission 114533) | Sediment microbial communities from Lake Kivu, Rwanda - Sediment site 69cm | ecosystem: Environmental > Aquatic > Freshwater > Lake > Sediment | place: Rwanda: Western Province, Lake...
GCGGGGCGGGCCCCGAACGCGAGCCACGCGAGCAGTGCCTCTTTCATCCGTTGCACCTCGGCCTGGCACGCGGGATCCGCGATCTTGTTCTCCAGCTCGTCCGGATCGGTCTCCAGGTCGAGGAACTGGGACTCTGCGTCCTTGTACCAGAGCAGCTTGTGCCGCCGCGAGCGAACCATGTAGTTCCCGTTGTGGTCTTCGGCGAACACGATCTCGCGGTTCGCATCCTCGAGCGGCTGCTCTTGCGCCCACAAGTGACGCGGCAGGATGCAGCCGGCCGCGTCGACGATCGTGGCGGTGATGTCGATGATGCTCACGAGACCGTCATGTCGCTGGCCCGCGCGTGCATTGCCCGGGTATTTCACGACGAGCGGCACCCGGACGAGCGGGTCGTACATGTAGTTTCCCTTGAGCAACATGTGATGGAATCCCATGTACTCGCCGTGGTCGCTCGTGTAGATGACCAGCGTGTCGTCGTACAGGCCCTTCTTCTTGAGCACGGCGACCATTTGCCCCACGCACGCGTCGATCTGCGAGATCGATGCATAGTACTGGGCCATCACGCGCTTCAACTTTGCGGGATCGAGCGCCTTGTTGTTGAAATAACCACCATAGAAGCGCGTATCACGGGAGAGGTTGTCATCTGTCCAGCCCGGGAGCAAGGTCAGCCTCTCCGGGTCGTACATCTCGCTCCACGGGGGCGGGACATCGAAGGGATGATGTGGTTTGATGAATCCAACCATGAGCATGTTGCCACCGCCATCCCAGGCTTCCATCACCTCGATCGCGCGATCACGGATCCACGAAGTGCTGTAGTTCTCGTCGCCGAGGGCGGATGGCTCCGAGCCGAAGTCCTCGCGGTAGGATGCAGGGGCCTTGGCACGGCACTCGAAGACCTGGTCTTGCATGTCCGTCGCATCGACAAGCCCGCGTTCCATCAGCCACCTGTGGTAGTCGTCGTCGTACCTCCCGGGCCCAGCTTGCTCCGCAAGGATCATCAAGTCGAACCCCACGTCGAGATACGTCGGTTTAAAATGCATTTTACCGATGCAACCCGTCTTGTAACCAGCCTGCTTGAGGATCCTCGGGAACGTCGCGATGCCACAAGGCAGCGTCGTCTCGTTGGTCATGCCAAGGTGCTGGCGCGCGTAGAGGCCGGTTAACAGCGAGTATCTCGCCGGCGTGCACAGCGGGAACGTGGTGAAGCAGTTGGAATGGAACGTGCCGTCCCGCGCGAGCGCGTCGATGTGCGGGGTCTTGATCTCCTTGTTTCCCGCGACGTTCAGGCAGTCAAAGCGGTGCTGGTCCGCGTGGATCACGAGGACGTTCGGCTTGTCGGCGGCCATAGGATGTCACGGGGCTTGATTCGATTTTATACTTGGCGCGGGATGATTAAACATTGCATCCCAACCGATCCGCGCGACCACGCATGACATCCCCCGACTTGTCGGTCGGCCTCGGCCCCGGCCCAGGCGAGATGCGCTTGTCCTTCAAGGGGCGCGTCTTGCTGGAGCACTCGCCCCGTTTCCCGTGCATCGAGCTCGCCCGCGCCGACCCGGACTTCCGCATGAACCCCCGCTATGTCTCCTATTACAAGCTCAAGAACAAGGTCTCCCGCTGCTTGCCGCTGCTCTCGGCCCAGCAAGCAGCGGTCGTTCCACCGGGGGACGACGCGGCGGTGGACTTCGACAACGTGCTCCGGCTACGTGCCCGGGTCGTGAAAGGCCGGCTGGAGCTCGTGCCGGAGTTCATCGGCCAGCCCGGCGGGATCGCGGCTGGTTTAAATCATTTCACGGTCAACATCAAGGCGGATGCTTCCGAGGCCGTTTATGGCTGCGGGGAGCAGTTCTCTTTCTTGAACCTGCGAGGCCGGCACGTGCCGCTCTGGACACAAGAGCCGGGCATCGCCAAGAACCGCTCGCTTTTCAAGTATTTCGCCGACCTCGCCGTCGGCGCGGGCGGCGAGTGGTGGACGACCTATTATCCCCAGCCCACGTTCGTCTCGTCCCGCAACTATTTCGTGCACGTCGAGTCCTATGCCTTTGCCGACTTCGACTTCCGCGGCGAATCGCACCATTCCTTGCACGTGAACGAGATCCCGAAAAGGATCGTCATCGACGTGCAAGACACGGCCCCGGCGGTGCTGGCGTCGCTCACGAGCTACCTCGGGCGGCAGCGCCCGCTGCCCGGCTGGGCACTGGACGGCGCGTGGCTCGGCATTATCGGCGGCCTCGACAAGGACGACCCCAACAGCGTGGTCGCCAAGGTCGATCGCGCGCGGCGCGGCAACGTGAAGATCGCGGCGATCTGGGCCGAGGACTGGACCGGCTTGCGTGCCTTCAAGGCGCAGACCCGGCTCTTCTGGAATTGGAAGTATAGCCAGGAACGGTATCCCGACTTGCCCGCCTACATCAAGCAGCTGCGCGCCGATGGCATCCGGTTCCTCGGCTACAACAACTGTTTTCTCATGATGGACGGCGATCTCTACGAGCAAGCACGCGATCGCGGATACCTCGTCAAGAATGCAGCGGGGGAACCCTACATGTTGCGCATGTACTCGTTCAGCGCGCCCATGCTCGACCTCACGAACCCGGGCGCGTGGGACTGGTTCAAGTCCATCATCAAGGAGCACATGATCGGCATCGGGCTCGACGGCTGGATGTGCGACTTTGCCGAGTACATCCCGGTCGACGCGGTCCTATATTCCGGGCAGGACCCGCTCGTCCACCACAACGAGTATCCCGTGCTCTGGGCGAAGGTGAACGCCGAGGCGATCGCCGAGGCTGGACGGGACAAGGGCGATGACGCCATTGTGTTCTTCTCGCGGTCGGGGAACGCCGGGACGACCCGCTACTCGCCACTTATCTGGTCCGGCGACCAGATCATGACGTTCGCGCTGGACATGGGGCTGGCCGCTGCAATTTGCTCGTGCATCTCGATGGGATTCGCGGGCGTTGGCCAAACACACAACGATATCGCCGGGGAATTTCGCATGCCCTGGATGAAACGGACGAAGGACTTGTTTATGCGGGGCACCGAACACGCTGCATTCACCCCCGTGATGCGAACCCACGACGCGAAGGGCAAGTCCGGCTGGACGCTGGACTCGGACGAGGAAACGCTCCGGCACTTCGCAAAGTTTTCCAGGATCCACGCCATGCTCGCGCCGTACTTGAAGCAAGCCATCCAGGAATACGTAGATGCGGGGCTGCCCGTCATCCGCCATTGCTACTTGCACTACGAGGACGACCCGACCTTCCATGCCAGGAAACCCAGGTCATTGCAATACCAGTACTTGCTCGGCCGGGATTTACTCGTCGCGCCCGTCTACACGAAAAAAGCAAAGACACGGAGACTTTACTTGCCGAAAGACGAGTGGATCCATGCCTGGTCTGGCAAGGAACATGGCGAGGGCTGGATCGAGGTGCCGGCGCTGCATGGTGAACCACCGGTCTTTTACCGGAAACGATCGAAGTTCGCAACCTTGCTCGCGGGCCTTAAGGACGCTTGAGCAAACGTGCATGTGGGAACTGCTCGTCCGCAGCGAAAGCGTTACCTGACGCCGAGATGGAACCATGCATCCACAACCGGATCTTCAGGGATTATCGTGCACGGGTACCTCGCCTTAGCCGCATGCCTGTCGACTGGCGACATTGCAAGGATGCACGGTTTTCTTTCACGCTGCTGGATCTTTTTCCGGAAAAAGCAACCCGGCAGGCATTCATTTTCTTTCTAGGAGCCATTTTTCCCCCGTGGAGCAACTGTGCCCCTCGGGTTCTCGGAGAGTATCGCATGGTTATTATTTCGTGATCGCGTCTATGTACAAGTGCATCCCCGATGGACCAAGTAGATAAACCGAACATCGTCTTCATCTTCTCGGACCAGCAGCGCGCCGACACGATGGGCTGCTATGGGCAATCGCTGCCCGTCACGCCCAACCTCGACGCGCTTGCCCGCGAGGGCGTCTTGTTCGAGCACGCGTTCACGCCGCAGCCCGTCTGCGGCCCCGCGCGGTCGTGCCTCCAGACGGGGAAGTATGCCACCGAGACACGCTGCTTCCGGAACGGCATCGCCCTCGAGCCCGGTTCCGAGACCATCGCGACGCTGCTCTCCCGCGGGGGATACGAGGCATGCTACGTCGGGAAGTGGCACCTCGCGTCCACGCATAACCGCGCCGCTGACTACGACCTCGAGCCCGACATCGATTTTCGAACGAAAGCCATCCCGCCCGAGCGCCGTGGCGGGTACGTCGACTACTGGGTAGCTGCCGATGTCTTGGAGGCTACTTCCCACGGTCATGGTGGAGGGTACATGTACGGCAAGGACATGAAAAAGGTCGTGTTTGACAAGTATCGGGTCGACGGCGTGACCGATTTCATCGTGGACTGCTTGAAAACACGGGATGGCGGCAAGCCCTTCTTTCTATTTTGCTCGTATATAGAACCGCACCACCAGAACGATCACAAGTGTTACGAGGGGCCTGAAGGGAGCAAGGAGATGTTCAAGGACTACGTCGTGCCCGGCGATCTCGAAGGGATCAAGGGCGACTGGCGCGAGAACTACCCCGACTACCTGGGCTGTTGCTGGAGCATCGACGCCAATTTCAAGCGGATACGGGACGAGCTTGCGGATAGAGGGATGCTGGACAACACGCTCATCATCTACACGAGCGATCACGGGAGCCACTTCCGGACGCGGAACGACGAGTACAAGCGCTCGTGTCACGACGCGTGCTTGCGTGTCCCGCTCATCATCAGGGGCCCGGGCTTCGCGGGCGGCGTGAAAATCCCCCAGCTCGTGAGCTTGATCGACCTCCCGCCGACGATCCTGGCCGCGGCCGGCATCACGCCCCCGTCCTACATGCGCGGGCGGCCGCTCCAGGGGCTCCTCGCTGGCAAGGCCATGGACTGGCCCGACGAGATCTTTGCCCAGATTTCCGAGAGCCAGGTAGGGCGTTGCTTGCGGACTGCCAAGTGGAAGTATTCTGTCTCTGCGCCGGGCCTGAACGGCGGCTTCAACGCCCGCGGCACGTACTACCTCGAGGAGTTCCTTTACGACCTGGAGAAAGACCCGCACGAACGAACCAACCTGGTCGATGACGCCAGCTTGGAGGGAGTCCGGAAGGACCTGGCCGGGCGTCTGGCGCGCAGGATGGTCGAAGCCGGGGAGCAAGCACCGCTCATCCTCCCGAGGTCGCGGCTTGCCTTGCCACCCGAGCGGCAAGTCGTCGGGAAGATCTTCATCGATGACAGCGGCTCGCTGTCCATCGCCACGTTCGCCGTGCAGACGAGCATCGCCAGTCCCATCGACATCCCGCTCGTCGATGTCCTGGAGGAATTCATGGGAGTGCCGATTATCTTGACGGCCGGCGACATCGATCGCACTGGCACCATGCTTGAAAAGGGCGGGGAGGCCGTTCTGGTGGACATGGCAGGGCAATCGCGGGATATGAAGGAATTGCTGTCGCCGGTCTTGCCCGCGCGCTTGCTGGTCTTGCACCCGCCCCGTTCGGACGCCAGGGATGCCCCGCGGTTCCAGCTTTTCTTCTTCAAGGATCTTGGGCTATCGCGCGCTAGGTAACCAGATGGCACGAGCAACTTGCCACATGCTTTTTTTCCCGCCAAGGCTTATCGTGCTCGAATCAACGAATCGGAAGGTAAGATCCATGGTAGAGTACGATTTTCAGGCGATCGAAAAAAAGTGGCAGAAAAAATGGGCCGATGCAAAGGCATTCGATGTCGAGGTTGACCCATCGAAGGAAAAGTATTACGTGCTGGAAATGTACCCGTATCCCAGCGATAAACTCCACATGGGACATTTGCGCAATTATAGCATCGGCGACTGCCTTGCCCGCTACAAGCGGATGCAAGGGTTCAACGTGCTCTACCCGATGGGCTACGATGCCTATGGCTTGCCCGCGGAAAACGCCGCCATCCAGCACAACATCGATCCAGAGAAGTGGACGTGGGATAACATCAACCACATCAAGGCGCAGCAGCAGCGGCTGGGCTTTTCTTACGACTGGCGGAGACAAATACAGAGCATCACTGAAGATTACTATTACTGGAACCAATTCTTCTGGTTGAAGTTCAACGAAAAGGGATTGGTCGTTCGCGAGGATGCCTACGTGAACTGGTGTCCGGATTGCAAGACCGTGCTGGCGAACGAGCAAGCCCAGGGCGGCAAGTGCTGGCGTTGCAACAGCCAGGTAGTCCAGAAAATGCTCACGCAGTGGTTCCTCAACATCCGAAAGTATGCCGACGAGCTGCTAGACTGCTTGAAGGACCTCGACTGGCCCGAGAAGGTCAAGGTTATGCAACAGAACTGGATCGGCCGGTCGGAGGGCACGACCATCAAGTTCACGATCGAGGGCACGGGCGAGGAGAACCCGATCTTCCCGATCCGCGCCGACACGATCTATGGAGTCACGTTCATGACCTTCGCGCCCGAGAATCCCCTGGTCGAGAAATGGGTCAAGGGAACCAAGTACGAGAAGGAATACCAGGCCTTGCTCCACGAGGTGCTCACCGAGGACCGCTTCGAGCGCACGAACGTGGACAGCGAGAAAAAGGGCATGTTCATCGGCAAGGAGGCCATCAACCCGGTCACGGGCGAGAAGGTGCCCGTCTACATCGGCAATTTCGTGATCTACGAGTACGGCGCAGGAGCGGTCATGGCCGTCCCGGCCCACGACCAGCGCGACTTCGAGTTCGCGAAGAAATTTGGTATCCCCATCAAGATCGTCATTCAACCCGAGGACTACGAGATCCACGTGGAAAAAATGGCCCGCGCCTACGAAGGGGACGGCAAGCTCGTCAACTCGGGCGAGTTCGACGGCATGCGCAACCGGGAGGCCATCCAGGCCATCAGCGAGATGCTCGCAAAGAAGGGAAGGGGTGGCCCGACGGTCAACTACAAGATCCGCAACTGGCTGATCTCGCGCCAGCGCTACTGGGGCACGCCGATCCCGTTCATCCACTGCGCCAAGTGCGGCGCCGTGCCCGTGCCGTATAAGGACTTGCCCGTGCGGCTGCCCAAGAACGTGAAGTTCACGGGGACATGCAACCCGCTGGAGACCGACCCCGAGTTCGTGAACACCAAGTGCCCGAAGTGCGGCGGCAAGGCCAAGCGCGAGACCGACACGATGGACACGTTCGTCGACTCGTCGTGGTATTTCTTCCGGTTCATCGATCCGTGGAGCAAGGACGTGCCCTATAGCAAGGACGCGATGAAATACTGGGGGCCGGTCGACCAGTACATCGGTGGCATCGAGCACGCGATCCTGCACTTGCTCTACGCACGGTTCTGGACCAAGGCGACCCGCGACCTCGGCTTCCACGAGTTCTCCGAGCCGTTCAAGGCCTTGCTGACGCAAGGCATGGTGAACAAGGAGAACCCGTTCTGCGAGTCGTGCAACATCTTCCTGGCGGTTGGCAAGTACGACGCCGGCAAGAAGACGTGTAACAAGTGCGGGAAGCCATACGTGATGAAGTCCGCCAAGATGTCGAAGAGCTTGGGAAATACCGTCGACCCGCAAGAGATGGTGGACAAGTACGGCGCGGACTCGGCGCGGTTCTTCATCCTGGCCACGGCGAACCCGGAGAAGCAGCTGGAGTGGAGCGACGAGGGCATCGACGCCGTGAACCGCGTGATCAAGCGGGCGTTCGCCACGCTCATGGAGCCGCCGGCCACGTTCAAGAAGGCCAGGGACTTCTACGACGACCTCATGCTCTACCACGTGAACGTGACGATCAAGGAGGCGACGGCATCGTTCGAGAGGATGGAGATGCGGGACGCGCTGAACAAGGTCGCGAACCTCGTCGATCTCTTCAGGGACTACGTGGAGACAGGCGCCACGAAAAAGGTGTACATGACGTGCGTGGAGGCGATCGCGCTCATGCTCGCGCCGGCCGTGCCGCACCTGGCCGAGGAGGTCTGGGAGGTCGCGCTGAAGAAGAAAGGGTTCATCGCCCACGCGAAATGGCCTGTCGCCGACGAGGCCGCTATCAAGCCCGAGATCAAGAAGACATGGGACTACGACACGTTCGTGGACGAGGATGTCCAGAGCATCCTCAAGATCGTGCAGATGAAGCCGTCCAAGGTCTTGCTCGTCATTGCCTCGGCGTGGAAGTACGAGGCTGCCAGCGCGGCCATCGCCGGGCTCAAGGAGGGCAAGAACGCCGGCGACGTGATCAAGAAGCTCATTGCCGACCCCGCGATGAAGAAACTCGGCGGGAAGGTGGCCGCCTTCGTGAACAAGCTCGCCAAGGACCCGTGGAGCACGGAGAAGCTGCCGAAATTCGCCGGCCAGGCGGACGAGCTCGTGGCCGCGGGCAATTTCAAACTTCTCTCCGGCAAGAAGTACCCGGCCATCGAGATCGCGACCGAGGAAGCGTCGTCCGAGAAGAAGGCCGAGCAGGCCATCCCGGGCCGGCCCGCCATCATCATCTCTTGAAGATGGCGAACGTGCCCCCGAAAACCATTTTTCTTGCTTTACATGGATCGAGGAACGGGTTCCCCGAGCACGGAAGACCAGGGGAAAGCGATTTATACCCGAATTGAATGGAAACACTCGTGGTAGAAGGAGACACCGAAGGTGCATGAAAATTGAAGCACTCGACAATAGCGGGTTTACTATTCATTACAACCATGATAGCCCTCATCTCCATTCCAACAAGCCATGCATGGTCCGATAACGGGATCGCGGTGTGCACGGATCCCCATTTCCAAGAGAACGTTATCATTTGCGCGGACGGGCAAGGCGGGTCGTTCATTGCCTGGATCGATAGGAGGGGGACGACTGAAGAGGTGTTCATGCAGCGATTGGGAACGGGGGGGAACGCGATATGGGCAGTGGACGGGATCAACGTGTCCAGGGAAGGGGGTCCCGATTACAACGCGAACATGGTCCAGGCAAGCGACGACGGGGTCATCGTCGCCTGGACCCGTGGCGGCGGGACGGGGGCAGATATCTATGCCCAAAAGGTGAGCAAAACGGGAGCCACCTACTGGGCAACCGACGGGGTTCCCGTGTGCACGGCCACGGCCAATCAAGATCTCGCGTGCTTGTGCAGCGACGGGGCCGGCGGGGCCATCATCGCGTGGCGAGACCTCCGAAACGGGAACTACGACATCTACGCCCAGCGGATAACATCGTCTGGTGCCGCCAGCTGGACGACGAATGGCATACCCGTTTGTGCATACACGGGGAACCAACTCAACCCGGTCATGTGCAGCGACGGGGCCAGCGGGGCCATCATCGCATGGGATGACGCCCGCGGGAGCTATGACGTGTATGCCCAGCGGGTGAGCTCGAGCGGCGATCTCCAGTGGGCCATGAACGGCGTTCCAGTCTCTAATCTCCCCACGAGCTCGCAACAGCAACCCCATATATGCAGTGACGGGGCCGGGGGGGCCATCCTTGCCTGGTACGACGCGCGAGATGACGGGGACGGGGATGTATACGCGCAACGCCTCTTGCCTGGCGGCTCGTCCGCGTGGCCGGCAAACGGCACCGCTATCTGCACGGTTCTAGGGACCCAAGGTGGAGCGAGCATCGCGGCAAGCGAAGGCGGCGGTGCTTTCATCGCTTGGGAGGATGGACGTGATTCACTCCATAATGTGGCATACATCCAGCGCATCAGCGGATCCGGCGCGGTGCAATGGGCCGCGAATGGCATCCCGTTGAGCCACGGCCAGCATAATTGCTACCAGGTAGGACTGTGCAGCGACGGGCTGGGGGGAGCGTTCGTCACGTGGGGGGATGATCCCGGAACTGGACCTGCAGACGACAATCTCTACGCCCAGCGGGTCGGGCCGTCCGGCACTCTGGAATGGGAAGCCTACGGCACGTGCATCTGCTGCGCGGCCGAATTGCAAAGAGGTCCATCTGTTGCTTGCGTCGCGCCTGGCAAAGCCGTGATTGCATGGGAAGATTATCGAAGCGGGACGAGTTACGACATCTATGCCCAGCAAATAGAAATAATACCGAAAGAAGACTGGACGTTGACGATCGTACTCGTCGTGGTAGCCATCGCTGGAGGAGTCGGCTCCGTCGTGCTGTTCTGGCTCTATAAAAAGGGCAAGCTGAAGCTCCCCAGTCGACCCGCCACGTCAAAATGACCTGGACACGACCCCTGGCCGGCCCCCGATCGAGATCGGGGGAACCGTGCCCCCATAATACCTCTTTATATATTGCTCCGAGGAATAATATAACACAGCACCTATCGAGTGAGTTCAAGTGAGTGCCATGGCCAAGCGAAAGGCGACGGGGAAAACAGAGAAGGTCAAGCAAGTCGTGTTCTCGGCGCTCCTCGAAGCACTGAACGAGATTATCGGCCAGGATGGCAAGATGTCGGTCATCAGGTTTGCCGGCTTGGGCACCAAGTATGCACAAGTACGTCCTTCGCTAATCACCTCTCTACCGAAGACCGACTTGATCCGGCTGACCACTGCGATGAACCGGCTGCTCGGATATGGATCCAAGGCGCTGCTTCGCGAGACGGGGCGTAAGTTTGCCATATATTTACACCCGTATGGCTATAGCCTTGAAACACTCATCGAGAAGATGAAGAAATGGATCGACGGAACCTGGGACATCACGATCAAGAAGGAAAAGGACGGATTCAAGATAACAGTCAACAATGACCCGCTCTTCTCGGCCAGCTATATCTGGGCGGGATTTTTCGAGGTCGCCGCGGCTAACTCGTCGCCCGATGGCGCGAAATTCGTCGCGAGCGAAGTCGTGAGCAAAAGGGAGCAACCAAGCACCACGTTCGAGTTGAAAAAACAATAATCAAGAGCGCTGGATTCACGATGGCAGACAAGGAACCCGATTTCGTGTTCAAGATAGCAGTCATAGGTGATTATGCAGTAGGCAAGACGAGCCTCATCGCCAGGTTCATACAGAAAAAGTTTTTGAAGGAATATAAACCGACCCTTGGCGTAAATCTCATCCTAAAAGAGATTAGCTTCAAGGACAAGAAAGGAAAGGAACTTCTCTGTAACCTGGTGCTGTGGGACATTGCGGGACAAGAACGTTTCTCGGCTATACGCAAGCTTTATTATAAAGGATGCTCTGCAGCCCTCATCGTTTATGACATTACACGAGTCGACACATTCAACAATCTCCGAGAAAATTGGGTCAAAGATTATACAGAAAACACTAGCGGGGAAAAAATCTTCATCATAATAGGAAACAAAGCCGATATGACAGATCTCAGAAAGGTACAAACTGAACAAGGTGAAAAGCTCAAGAAGGATATCAATGCTGTCGATTTTATAGAGACCAGCGCTAAAGAAGGAACTAACGTCGAAGCTGCCTTCATGAACTTGATCAGATCCTTGCTCAAGCAAGCAGGTGAACAAGTCTAATTCCTTAATTTTTCATCCCATTACCTGGAACGGAAAAAATACCACGTGCTCATCGGTCATTACTCGTGCAGAGACCCGGCCGGCCTTCGTGTTAGTCGTGACAGTACCAAAGCGCTCTCTACATGATCATGGCCTGTTATGATCAGGGTCTCCATGACCAAGACGGTCCATGTCTTGATGAATTGTTAATTAACTCCCATGGCATAACGGGATATCACGCGGATAGCGATGCAGCTCGCATGGGGATGAGTAAATGCCACCGAAGAAGGTACACGCCTTGCCGTTCTGGATATACGTCGCCGTCACGGCCTCGTTCTTCGCCGCCGAGGTCGCCCTCGGGCTCTACTCGTACCTGCCGTCCGTCTTGTTCCCCCTGTTCTGGATCGTGATATATGTCGTCGCCCGGGTGAAGATCGCCCGGAAGAAGCAAGCGGAGGTCGCGTGAATGGGCTTGGTGATGGAATTGCTCGTTTGCGGGGGCATTGCGGGTCTTCTCGTGCATTGCCTAAAGACGAGGGGGAAGGAATACGCCGCGCGCATCTTCGGCATCGGCTACGTGATGGGGCTGGTCATGGAGAACTCGGGCGTGATCCAGGGCTCGTACACCGAGTGGGGCTACGTGCTCTACTTCCCCGGCTCCCTGGTCCCCGTGGTCACGCAGCTCGGGTGGATCCTGGTCAGTTACGTGACAATGTCGATGGCCGAGGTCATCTTCAAGGCATGGCCCTCCTTGAACAAGCACCTGGTCGTCGCGGCCATCATCACGTCCCTGATCGCCACGTGCTGGGACGTCGTGCTCGACCCCTTCCAGGTTTACTTCGGGAACTGGGTGTGGACGGCCGGTGCCTGGGGGCCGCGCGGCTTCGGCTGGCTCGGCATCCCGATCATCAACTGGCTCGCGTGGTTTTTCTGCATCTTCGGGTGGGCGCTGTGCACCTACTGGATCGACAAGAAAGAGGCGTGGAGCCCGAAAAAGCGCGTCGGCATGCAGGCCGTGGCGGTCTTCTTGACCGCGCTGATTCTCGTGGCCGGCGTCGAGCTCAGCTTCGTCGTGCTCGAGGGAACATGGGTTCCCATATGGAACCCGCCGGTCATCCCCCCGGGCCATCCCTGGTATCCTTGAGGCCGGGGATGGCGCTGACTTTTTGTGCGGGCACGTTCTTGCTAGCGTCGATGAGCGCGTCCGAACCCGCGAAGGTCACGGGTAACCGCTGGGGGGCAATTCGCCTCGATTACCTCTTCGTCGTCGTCATCCCGTGCTTGATCGCCTTGTACACGAATAAATATCTTTCTGGATTCACGATCATCGACCATCTCAAGACCATCCTCGGCTGGGCATTCCTTGCCGTCGCGGGTAATGTTATCAACGACATGGTCGACAAGGATCGCGACACGGGATGGCGAGCCAAGGAACTCGCCGCCGTCGCCGTCGGGTGTGTCTGCCTCGCGCTGCTCTGTTTTATGGACGCGGTCATTGCCAACCCGCTCAACGCGCTCTGGATCGGGATAGCCATCACCCTCATCGTCATCTACAACTTCGGGATGAAACACGTCCCGCTGGCGAGCGGGTTCGTGCAAGTTTTTGCCGAGATATGTATGCCCTATTTCACCATCCACGTACCAGACGATCCAATCGAGTGGCTCTGGCTTGTTGCCTTGTACTTGTTCGGCGTGCTTTCACAGTTCATGCACGAGGCCCTCGACCGCGACGCGCTGGCACGGCGCTTCTCGCCGGCACGCGTGCGGTCGATCGTGATACTTTTCTCTCTCCTCACTATCGCCGCGGGGACGGTCTTGTTTTTCTCGTCGTCGCCGTGGGAATTCAACATCGTGCCGATCGCCTTCGTTCCACTGGCGTGCATCTACATCTTCCGCGTTCCCAGGGCATCCTCCGGCAACATCAAGAGCATCGGAATCATCCTCGGCAATTTTTTCATGGTGTATTTCGTCGTGCTGCTCGTGGCGTGAAAGGCTTTCCGTGGTCTCGCCAACAGCGCTACAACCCGCAGCAACCGCTCGACGAAATTTTTTATGGACTGGGTAATAAATTTTATACCATCTGTAGGGTCATCGCGAGCGTCTCAACATGTCCGAGAAGATCACGCGCGAGGAATTGCAGAAACTTGACAAGCGCCAGCTCATATCTTTCATCTTAAACAATATGACAAAAAAAATGGGGGACGAAAAACCGCCAAAAATCAACGCTATAGCCCCGCCAGGGTTCAGCGACATCAAGCTCCCGTCGAAGCCCGCCATGCTATCCCCTGGCACAGCAGCCGCCACGCCTGGCACCCCCCTTAATGCCCCGCCCATCCCCAAGATCCCCCCGATAGCCGGCGACGCGTGCGGCGACTTTACGAAGAAGAAACAGGCCGCGACGCCCGAACAGCTGGCGGGCGAGAAGCGGATCTTCGTCAAGTGCGAGCGCTGCGACAAGACGTTCATCATTGATCTCCCCAGGAGACTTGTTCTGGAGAGCCCGCTGGAGGTCGTGCCGGTCACGATCCTGCACAACGCGAACCACGCGCTCACGGTCTACCTCGACCAGAACTTCGAGAGCCGCAGGGATTATATTTCCGAGATATTCAATCTCAAGTGATATAACAAGGTCACATGAGGCAGCTTTGTTGATCGTTCTTGAGGAATCTAGAAATTAGATGTGGAGCACGTCGCTAAGAAACCGGATGCTTTCACGGCACTTTTGCGCGTTGTATTTGAAGAAATAGAAGAGGTAAGTGTGGTCGAACCGCTTGATCGGCATCGTGTGGGTGGACCCGAGCGGGTCGTTGATCCCCAGCGCGTATTCTTGCCCGTCTAGGCCGCCCTTCAGCAGCGTGTGCGGCACCATCCAGTGCGACTGGCCGTGCCCCAGGATCGCCGCGTGATCCGGCTTGTCGAGCATTCCTTGAATGAACTTGATCTTCTCGGCCGTCTCACGATCGCCGTTCGCGAAACACAGGTTGCCCATCGTGTCGCCCGGGTAGGGCACGAACTCGAACCCGAGCATGGCTGCGAGCACCTTGAGCTCGAGCTGGGTCTTGAACTGGTCCAGGTACCGGGCGACGAAGACCTTCCGGATCGTCCCGTGCTTGAAGTGCTTCAGCGCCGAGCCAAGGGCCTTGTCTCGCTTGGCCTCGCGCCCTGCGATGCTATCGAGCAGAATATCGATGTTCAGCTTGAAATCCTCGTAAATAAACGAGCCATCATTCCGGTTGAACCAATTAGACACTCGGCGTGAAAGACGAGCCTTCGCGAGCAAGTATCCCTCGGACCAGATGATCGCCGTGTCGTGGCCAACCTTTTCCGTTTTTCCCTTCCGGGCGTGCGATTTCACGTCGCTCGTATGCTTCTCGACATACACGGACTCCAGGAACTGGTCGATCGGCTTGGAATGGTGCAGAAAGACCATCGCGAGCGATGCCAGGCCGCAAGTGTTGCTGATCTGCTTCACAAGCGGCCGCGGACCGCCGGATATCTTTTCGAACGGGACAGTCGACATCACTAGAACCTATGTGTGGCGTGGATTAGAGTCTACTTGCGTCGAACGAAAAGGTCTCAAGTTCACAACTTGAGCGTGGTTTTGAGCAAGTCCAGAGATTGTCGCTGTTGATCCAGCCGGAAGTCGAATAGATAGAAAATATATCGCTCGAGAATGGCCGCTTGCTTCACGGAAAGGATGGTGCCCGAGAGCGGGTTGTTGAGCTTGAAGTAATGCGGCGTGGCGGTTATGTCATTCACATTATCGTTTTGCTTTTCCTCCTTCACGAACTGGCCGATGCGCGTCCCGATCTCCCGCAAGGGAAGCCAGTGGTACTCGTAGTTGGCGAACACTGCTCCTGCCTCGAGCTGCTTGGCGAGCAAGCCGACCTTCTTCATGTATTCCTCGGGATGGCGCGGGGCCACCTGGGCGACCGTCCCGAGTGGCGTTCCGCCATCTGCCTCGGGTACAGCCTTGAATACGAGGCCGAACATGCAAGCGAGCAGCTTGAGTTCCGCGTCGGTCTTTTGTTCCTGGATGTACGAGACGAGCACGTTCTGGTTGACATCGCCGCTTTCAAGCAACCGCGCGTGGTCCTTCTCTATTTTCGCATTGTTCCCCGTCTTCTGGTATACGACCATCTCGTCGAGCCGTGATTCCAGCACCGGCCGGAAATTCTCGATGTCGGGGAGGCTCGGCGCCAGCTTCTCGAGAATGACGGGCTCCTTGAACGCTGCATGCAAGATCAGCCAGGCTGCCGCGAATTGCACCCTATCCAAGAAATCATATCGTACAGAATCAATTTTCAAAGCCTTGGTGACTTTTTTTTCCAAATTACGAAGAAAACTGTCGAGCTCCTTGTTCTTGTCAGGCTTGAGTGCCATGAGCACGCTGGCTATGCCGCAGCTGTTGTAAACCTGCCGGATGACGGGCATAGAGCTGGACGCTATCATTATTCAAATAATTTATCTTTACCCCTAACTTGAACGTTTTGCATTTTTCTCAAGTGGAGAAATACAAGTTCCGGATGAGCACGTTTCTCAAGTCATCCATTTCCATGTCTCCGACGAACAGCTCGTTGTTCTTGACGATCTTTAGAACGGGTACAGTTCGTATCCCAAGCTTCGACGCGTCGTCGTTCGATTCGACGTCGATCGTCTTGATGCGGATTTGGCCAGGCATTTCCGAGTTGATGGCATCTAGTTTCCGTTTTAACATGCTACACGGGGCACAATGGGTCGAAGTGAAGAACAACACGTCTGCGTCCATGGCTTCCTTTTCCACGGCCATGCCTGGAACCCCCCTTCCCGCGGATTAGAAAGGCGATGCCACCGGGGGATTTCGAATGGCAGCTCGGCCGGCATACGACGGTATTACGAGAGCACATGCATGGAAAGGCAACGGAAAAGCCGCGACGCCGAATGTTAAACTCGCAACAAGGGTTTATTTATATACCAGAAACAACCACTTTTTAACACCGGGTTGAACTTTGTTCAAGGGATCTTAAACAAGGATGCTATCTTGTCCGCGTGTTTTATATTCGACGCTCCGGCGTAATGTTCGTCCGCCACTTTATTTAAACGCAATATAGGCAATAAGGGCTGACGGTCTGGAAAACACATATATATCTGCCCGACAAATTAGAACATACCCAGAATTTTACTTTCAGTTCGGGGTGCCGCGTGTAGGTTTAATGTTTTACTAGGAATCGCGTGAAGGGTGTGCGTGCCATGCAAATCGTTACCGTAAATCTTCCAAGCATATATATTGACGCTATAGGGAAATTGACCGAGCAAGGTCTCTTCCCTTCTCGGAGCGAGGCCATCCGGGTGGCTTTGCGTGAGTTCCTGAAGAGTGAACTGGGAATGGTAGAAAGCCTACTAGATTTGAACGAAAACGAGGGGAAAGTTACAGTAACCCAGGAAATTAAGGCACCGGCGATCAAGAAGATCGACATGCGTTCGATCCGCGCCGGCTGGACCTGATCCGGTAAGAGCGCGGGGCGCTGCCCCGCACGTCTACCTTTTTTTTACCGCGCTTTCGCCTCGATGGTCATGCCTCGCTTTCCGCTTTCTCGTCGATGTATCGCTTCACGCGGTTCATCGCGGCGAGTAAATTCTCGCGCTGTGTCCCGTGATCAACACCAACAGATGCTATGGACGCGGGCCCGCCCTTCACGGCACCAAGGATGTATTCCACGTCCTTTTCGATGTCGGCTGGCTTGAGGGAGAGCAAACGCTTCGGATTGATGCGACAGGAGAAAGGAACCGGGCCGATGCCTTCTTGGACGAGTAGTTGGCGGGCCTTCCTGAGATCCGTGCCGAATCCAAATTCTGCCCAGATGATCTTGAACTTGGAAAACGCTTCCAGGTTATGCGTGCTCTCGCCGCACGAATGCAGCCCCATCGGCCCGAGTTCCTCGCTGCACCTCGTGTCGTATTTCAGGTTGAATTCCTCGACGAGCGCGGGCGATTCCATGTAGCTACAACACTCCGCCACGTTGAAGGACATCTTCTTGCCTGGCTTCATGCCGTGGAGCAGCTGGCGGAAGTACCGGTGCGAGTTTATGAACGTCGTGGTGATGTTCTCGAATAAACGGTGCGCGACGTCCTTTTTCTTCAGCATGTAGTGGTAGATCCGCTCGCCGACGAGCTTGAAGAGCAGGTTCATCGGGCCTTGCTGGTCGGGCGGGCCGATGCTCACGTCCTTCGGCGAGTATTGCCGGAGGAGGGCGTCCTTCTGGCTCGCGAGGGGGGCATACAGCTCCTCGAGCCGCGATTCGTCCATGGCGACGACGACATCGAGCGGGTTCTCCCCCGGCTCGAGTAACACGTCTGTCCAGGGTTCTTGATATGGAAAATATCTTGCCGGTGCCCTGTAGACGAAGTGGGGGATGGTCGCGAGGCCGATCCCGAGGCTCACGGAAGGTCTAGCCTTTGTCGGGTCGGGAAACATCTCGGGAAGGAAGTCGTGGCGCAGCTGCGCCCCTTCCACGTCATGGCGTGCCTTCAACAACGGATCGTCGAGTAGCACGTCCTTGGTATAACGGATGTGCCCGTTAGATTGCTTGAAGTACCAGTTTGCAGAAAACGAGAAATTTACCGGGACGACCAATGGCATATAATCGAGGAGCATCGTGCCCACGACCGCCACGCGATCATGACTTGACCTTGCGCTCGGGAAGCTCGGCCTCGATCTCCTCGGGCTCGCGGTACCCGGTCGATGACTTCTTGGAGGGGCCACCTTGGTAGTCTCGGCTCGCTTTTGGGAAGAAATTCGATGCAAAAGAATAGGCAATCACGCATCCGATCGCCTCGATGATCAAGCTTGGCAACACGATGCTCGTGTAGTCCAATCCCCAAGCCCTCAAGATGATCCCGACCCCGATGCCAGCACCCACGAGTGCGAGAACGAGTATCGCCGAGAGGATCAGCCCGACTTGCTTCAATATGCCGAGGGTTTTTTCCCAGATGGACTTGATAGACTGTGTCACGCGTGCCACGCTCAATGGATGCTCGGGATATGGTTCTATGAAGATAACGCCATATTAAACGATGTGGTACACATACGCGCTTGTTATCTTCAGTAACGGCGGTCGTCGTCATTATTAGTAATCATCGAATCGCGGCTCGGAACGCGACCGCGTGGTAATGTATTCCTTCCATGGCCCCCGAGCGAGCTCGCTGATGTCGCGGGCTATCTCGTGATACGATTCCCTATCCTTTCGCCTTCGCCGAAGCACGACGAAGGCCGTGGCCACACTAGGCCATGAACGGTTTCCAATTCCGAGGGATCTGGTACTGAGCGAGCCGTTCGTCGAGAAATTGCAAAATCGACGGCTTGAACTTCCACATGGCCTTCTTGTCGAAGATATAGCAGTTGATATCGCATTCCGGCTCGGGGATCGACTTTTCGATGGTGATTTTCTCGGGCAACAGCTTCTCCTTGAGCATGCGGGCATAAAGAGCGATCTGCGGGATGGAAAAGATGAATTTATTCTCGCCCTCTGGCTTGTAATCGAGTATCTTGATTTCAATTCGGGGAGAATCTGACTTCTTCTCGACTTGAACGAGATCCACGTGTCCAGTGAGGCAGTTCGATTTTAGCTCGGCCACGCGCCATACGGGCAGTTCGATGGCAACGGACGCGGGGTGCCGGATTAAAATAGATTTCAACACGGGGCCATGGTCCGGCAACTTGTCCAGCGCCTCAGCCTTGAAGTTCTGGAACACGTCTTGCACCAGGCGGGGGATATCAGCCTTCTCTGGCGGGATACGCTCCACGATCTTCTGGTCGAACAAGACTTGCTGTAAATAGGATTTCTGGGCCTTTCCAAGACCCCGGATTTTCATAACGCTCGCCCTCGGCACCAGAGGATTATCGAACAGCTGGTTCGGGAATTTTCCCTCGCGCACGAGCTGTATATACTTGTAAAGGCGCCGTACGGTCACGTTTTCCAGCAATTCCCGCTGGATCGCCTTGTACGTGAACGTGTACGTGATCTGGCGATGCGTGAAGCTCCGGTAGCCCATCGCGGACTCGTTGAGTATAGTCATGCGCGATCAAAATGGTTACCCGAACGCGCTGATATAAAATTATGTTAATAAAACCATATTATCGCTCGTCACGTTCACCAGGCTTCGAATGCCACCATTATCACAGCCACGTGACGAGCTTGCACGCATGGAGTGACCGATGGAAGCCGACAAAAAAGCGTGGCAAGAAAGGTCTCGATCCAGGACTTGTATACCAGCCCTACAAGTTGCCCGACACGTGCATGCCCTTGAGACGGATCGCGGGCGAGACGATCCCGGCCCGGTCATCCACCTTGTCTCCATATACCTCGATCGAGTTGAAGAGATCGAGAAGATTCACGCCAAATGTGGCTTGGTTGATCGGAGACGTGATCTTGCCATCCTCGATCAAGTAACCAGAGGAAATCATGCCCGAGAAGTCACCGGTTGCCATGTTCGGCGAGTCGTACGTCTGGTCGAAGTAGATCCCTTGCCGGATGCCCTCGCACAGGTCATGGACGACGTGATCGCGCCGCGGCTGGACGACCAGGTTGAAGTGCGAAATGCGGGGCGGGCTCGTGTACCCGCTTCGGACCGCGTTCCCGGTGTTTTCCACGCCGGCCTTGTTGGCAGTGTATGTATTGTGCAGCAAAGTTTCCAGCACCCCGGCATCGACGATCACCTTTCGCCTGGTCGGAAATCCTTCCGCGTCGAAGCTGCAGGAGAGTGCCCTCGTCCCGCTGTCCATGCGGGGATCGTCGACCAAGGAGAAATGGTCCGGCGCGATTGCCTTCCCGACCTTTTCGCCCAGGAAGCTCATGCCTTGCTGGACGAACTCCGCGTTGATCGCGCCGGCGATCGCCCCCGCGAGCACGGTATCCACGGCACGGGTACCGAGCACGACTGGATAAAAACCCGTCTTGATCTTCACCTTCCCGAGTGTTCTCAAAGCGAGTTCTGTCGCTTTTGCACCTACATCGACCGAGATACGCTGTAAATCACGGCCACTCGTGAATTCGTGATCGGAGCTCATTTCCTCGCCGTCCTTCACCGTGACGTCGCAACTAAGCATGGCATCTGACTGGTCTTCTCGGGCGTCGATCCCGTTGGAGTTGAAAAGGGATAATCGCGTGCGGCTGGCCTTGAACGACACGTTTACAGAGTACACGCGGGGATCGGGGTTGCTCCGGGCACTTTCCAGGGCGCCATTCACGAGCTGCACGGCGTCATCGATGGCGAGGCGCTCGATCGCCGGGTCAAACACGACGTTACTGGGCAAGTTGATGATCTCCGCTTTACTTGCGAATGACTTGAAATCCTTGTCCGGCGTGGCCATTTGCATTATCGAGATGGCATTCTTTACCATCTTCTCGATGGATCCCGCATCAGCCTGGGACGTGTAAGAAAAGGCGGATTGCCCGAGCTTGTTCGCGACTCGCAGGCCGATCCCCGAATCCTTGCCGATCTCCGCGTTCTTGAGCGAGCCCCGCTCCATGTCGATCGCGAGGCTGGCGCCCGTTTCCACGAATATCTCATACTGCAAGGCGCCGAGTGCCTCGATCTGGCGCTCGACCCGCGCCTTGATGGCATCCTCGTCGAACCCGTCGTCGTCGATCGACAGCATTATCCTTCCATCCCTCCGACCAGCACGTTCTTGATCCGGAAATGCGGGCTAGCATCGCTCACCCGCACGTGCTGACCACCCTTCCCACACGTGCCGCCAGAAGACCCGAAATCGTTACCGATCGCGTCGATGTCATGCAGGACTTGCAATATCTGGCCCGACAGCGCGACGTCCTTGAGCAATGTGGTCTGCACGCCGTTCTCGATCATCGTGGCCTCCTTGCACTTGAACATGAAATTGCCCTTGTCTGGCTCCACGTAGCCGTACTGCCAGTTCTTGCAGTAGATGCCGCGCTTCGTGTCGCCGATGATCTCGTCGACCGTCCAGTCTTGCGGCTCGAGATACGTGTTCGTCATGCGAACCTGGGGCATGCAGTCGAAACTCTCGGCCCTTCCATTTCCAGTGGGCTGGCAATCCATTCGGGACGCGGTCTCCAGGTCGTGCAAGTACCCGACGAGTATCCCGTCCTTTACCAGCGTCGTTTTACGCGATGGGATGCCCTCGCTGTCCGACGGGATGTAGCCGTACAAGTCACTGCGCGACCCGTCGTCGATGATGTTCACCGCCTCGTTCCCGATGCGATCCCCGGCCCTGCCCTCGAGGATGGATTGCCCGGCCAGGATGCTGTCCGCCTCGCACGCGTGGCCCATTGCCTCGTGCACGAAGACCCCGCCGAGCTTGTTGTCCGCGATGATGGTGAAAGCACCGGGTGGACAAGCCTTGGCCTTCAACAGCCGCACGCCTTGGTCGGCCGCGGCGATGACCGATTTCTCGACGGCCGCCGGGTCGGCCGTGTTCCAGCAACCGATGTGGCTGAATATTTCCCCGCCGGACTGTAGCACGTCGTTCTCCTTTACCATCACGTTGGCAAGGGTGTACACGGTACCGATGCTCTTCTCGATACATGCCCCGTGCGAGTTCACGATGGCCGCCTTCCCGAAGCCCTCGGAAAACCGGATGACCACGTTTTTCACGAGCGGCGACCTCGCGCGGGCGATCTTGTCGAGATCCAAGCAAAACTTGATTTTTTCCTCGCCAGCGACGCTGTCCATCTCTCCATCGCGCGTGATCTCTTTCCGACCCGATGTGAACTTGATCCCTTCGGACATGGCGAAGCGTTGCTCCGCTTTAACGAATTTCGTGCATGCTTTCGCGAACTGCACTGCCATCTCGCTGCAGCGTAGCAAGCTCTGCTTGCTCGTGTCAATAGTCGTTGCGAATCCCCACGCGCCACCGATCAATGCCCGGACACCCGCGCCGGAACCGAGCGACGACACGACGTTTCGCGTCCGCGATCCCATTATTTCCAGGCTCAAGCCTTGCCAGGAATCGACCCGGATGTCGCAAAACTCGGCACCAAGTTCCGTGGCTTTGCAAACGGCGGCTTCCATCGCATCTATCGTCATACACGTCTAGCCAGGGTGCGCGTTCTCAGATAAAACTTAAAACACGGGGATAACTTAAAATGATTATCTACACGTTTTTTGTTCGCAACTTTGGAAAATCTTTCACGTGGTCCAAATGTCTTGGTCAGCTTCACCATTGCGCAATAAAATATTGGTCGCGGTCGTCAAGCGGAAGGGTGAAATACTCGATGATGACCTTGCACGCCTTATACAAAGGAGGGACGAGGCTATCAGCAATGAAGTCTTGGAACGCGAACTCATATCCCTTGAGGTTCAAGGAATTATCAATGTCTCGCAAATCACGAAGACTCGCAAGAAGATCAAGCTTGTCAACCAAGACCGCTTGAACTCGGATCTGTTCAAGTGACGATCGAGCACGGCATCAAGTGCACGGGTGAACGTGAATCGACCAGTCCATGTTAGGAACGCGCATGTTGATCGTCGGTCTTTTATTGACTGACATCGTAGATCTAACAAGATCACGGCATGTTGAAACAATCGCCACTCAACGACGAGCATGCAGCCCTTGGCGCTAAGATGATCGATTTCGGGGGCTGGTCGTTACCGGTGCAATATTCAACGGGCATCATCGAGGAGCACACGAACACGCGGTTGAACGCCGGGCTGTTCGACATCAGCCACATGGGCGAGTTCATGATCTCTGGAGGTGGGACTTTCGATTTCCTCCAGTATGTATGCGTGAACGACGTGTCGATCATGAAGCCTGGCGGGGCGCAATACTCGACGCTATGCCTGGAGAATGGTGCTGTTGTCGACGACGTGTTTTATTACCAGTACACGAGGGATTCATTCAAGATCATCGTGAATGCCGCCAATAAAGACAAGGATCTCGCGTGGCTCAACAAGCATTCGGCTCGCTTCAAGGACGTTACCATCGTCGATCAATCGGAACGACGTGCCAGGGTTTCCTTGCAAGGCCCAAAGGCTCAAGATATCTTGCAATCTATCGTGCCGGTGGATTTGAACACCATAAAACGCTTCCAGTTCACCGAGACGACCATCAAGAAAGCCATCCCGGCGTTCATCGCCCGCACCGGCTATACAGGGGAGGACGGGTTCGAGATCTCTTTTGAAGCCGACAAAGCGACAACGGCCTGGAGATTACTTATCGAAGCGGGGAAATCATTCAAGCTCCTGCCCGCGGGGCTCGGCGCGCGAGACACGCTACGCTTGGAAGCATGTTACTCCTTGTATGGACACGAGATTTCCGAGAACATAACCCCGGTCGAAGCCGGGATCGAGTTCATAATCAAGAAGGCAAAGCAAGCTGACTACATCGGGAAAAAAGTATTGCTAGACCAGCTCGAGCATGGCACGAGACGTAAGATCGCCGGGTTAAAGGTCATCGACAAGGGGATAATACGCAACGGCGCGGAGATATTCGATGAAACAGGCAGCAAGAACATCGGCTTTGTCACTAGCGGTACGTTCTCGCCCACGCTCAAGGAAAGTATCGCGCTGGGCATCATTGACGTTGATTATAACAAGATCGATGCCACGGTGACTGCCAAGGTGCGGGAAAAGCTAGTTAAAGCCAGGATCGTGCCTCGTCCCTTCTACACGTACCACCCGCGCCAATGATGCAGAAAAAAGCGCCAAGGATCTCAAGAAACCGGAATTATGATAGATAAAAGCACAGAATAGAAGTGAACTCTCATGAACGTTCCCAGCACGTTAAAATATACCAAGACCCATGAATGGGTCAAGATCGAGGGAAATACAGCAGTGATAGGCATCACGGATCACGCGCAGCACGAGCTCACCGATATCGTGTACATCGACGACTTCCCGGATATCGGATCCAGCGTCGAAAAAGGAAAGATCATCGCCATCATCGAATCGGTCAAGGCAGTCGCCGAGGTGTACGCGGCAGTCTCTGGGGAGCTGCTAGCCATCAACGCTGACCTCGAGAAATCTCCCGAATTGCTCAACAAGGCGCCATACGACGCGTGGATCGCCAAGGTCAAGATTACGAAACCCGATGAAATCAATGGCCTCCTCTCGGCGGATGGGTACAAAAAAGAGTTTTCCCCGTAATTCCTTTTTTCCTACCAAATTTCACGACGAGGGGTTCAAGCGTGGATTACATTCCCCATTCGGACGAAGAAATTCAATCCATGATGCAGGTGGTTGGCGTGTCGAGCCTCGAAGACCTGTTCGACACGGTTCCAAGGTGCATCTTGCTCGACGACGCCAAGGCGAAGGCTTTCTTCAAGTCCAGTGCCCTTCCCATGCAAGGAATGGCCGAGATCGAGCTCAAGGCCCACATGAATATCGTGGCAGCGGGCAACAAGATCTACCGGAGCATGTTCCAGGGCGCTGGCAGTTACTGGCATTTCATACCGGCGACCGTCGATTACCTCGTTTCCCGCAGCGAGTTCTGGACGAGCTACACCCCATATCAAGCAGAACGCTCGCAAGGTTACCTGCAAGCCATCTTCGAGTACCAATCGATGGTCGCCGAGCTCGCGGGGATGAAGTATTCGAACGCCTCGCTGCACGACGGGGCAACCGCGCTCGTGGATGCCATCATCATGGCCATTTTCCAGAATAAGAAAAGGGGAACGGTCATGATCGTCGGGCAGATCAACCCATTCTATTTAACCGCTGCCAAGACCGCGCTTATGCCGCGGAACATCACGTTCAAGCAAGTCGATCCTGAAACGGTCCCGCAAGCCATCAATGAAGACGTCCTTGCCGTGGTGATCTGCAATCCCGATTTTTTCGGTACGATCCTCGACACCGCGGCGATAGTGAACGCGGTAAAGGCCAAGGACAAGAGCATCGTGGCGATCCAATGCACCACCGAGGCCTTGTCGCTGGCATTGCTGAAGTCACCCGGTGCTGCCGGGTGCGATATTTTTGTCGGCGAGGCGCAATCCCTCGGCATCCCCATGTGCTTCGGGGGGCCGGCACTCGGGCTCATAGCAGTGATGGACAACAAGCTACTCCACAAGATGCCCGGCAGGATCGTCGGGTTCACGAAGGAGACGAGCGGCGACCGATATGGCTTCACGTTGACCTTGACAGCAAGGGAGCAACACATACGCAGGGAAAAGGCACTCTCGAATATCTGCTCCAACGAGGCTCTGAACATGCTACGTGCCGCGATATACATGGCATCTCTCGGGAGCACGGGATTGTGCCATGTTGCCGAGATAAACGTGAAAAGAGCGAACTACTTGAAGAACAAGCTACGGGATGTTAATGGTTTTTCTATTATTAACAAGGGGCCGACTTTCAACGAGTTTGCCATCAAGGTCGATGATGACGCGGTTGTCAAGCGCGTTATTAAGGAATGCGAGGCGAACGACATTTTGGGACCGCTTGACCTGGGATCTCTCGATTCCAAGTGGGCGGGCATCATGCTCTTCTGCGTCACGGAGATGAACGACGTTGATGCGATCAATGAGCTTGGCACGATTTGCCTGGAGGCTAGCACTAAATGATAAAAACGATATTCGACAAGGGAAAGCCGGGCAAGAACGCCACGAATTTCCCCCTCGATGCAATAACGTCCGGTACTGCCCTCGGCATTCCCGACGAGCTCCTCCGGGGCGAGCAGGATCCACTCGAAATTCCGGACGTCCCCGAGGTCGAATTAGTTCGCCATTATATAGATCTCTCTCGAAAGAATTACGGGATCGACAATGGCATTTACCCGCTCGGATCTTGCACCATGAAATACAACCCAAAGATCCACGAATCGATCGCCAGCATGCCCGGCTTCCGCGACATCCACCCGCTGCAGGTCCTTCAATCCAAGGCCAGCAGCCAGGGGATCCTCCGCGTGCTGTACGAGATGGCCTCGATCCTCGCCAGCTTAACGGGCATGGATGCCTTCACGATGCAACCAGCGGCGGGCGCACATGGAGAATTCGCGGGAATGCTCACGATCAAGAAAGCTATGATGGAAAGAGGCCTTGAAAAGAAAAAGAACAAGATAATCGTCCCTGACACTTCGCACGGCACGAATCCAGCCTCTGCAGCTGCGTGCAATTTCGAGGTCATAGAGATAAAATCGGACCAGCACGGGCTCGTGAACATCGAGGAACTCAAGAAAGCATTGGAGCCGGGTGATGTCGCCGGCATCATGCTGACCAACCCGAACACGCTCGGCCTTTTCGAGGAGCAGATCCTCGAGATCACGAGGCTCGTTCACGATGCTGGCGGTTTGTGTTACTATGACGGCGCCAACTTTAACGGGCTTTGCGGCATCTGCCGACCGGGCGACATGGGTTTCGATATCATACACGTGAACCTCCACAAAACCTTCGGTACGCCACACGGCGGGGGCGGGCCGGGTGCCGGCCCAGTCGGCGTGAAGGGTGCCTTGAAGGAATTCTTGCCGGGACCCCGTATATCTATCGCCAACGGTGAATACAGCATCGTCTTGCCAGAGCATGGCGGGTTCGGGAGCATCAAGGCATTTCATGGCAACATTGGTGTAATCCTCCGCGCATACTGCTTCGTGAAGGCTCTCGGCTTGGAAGGGCTGCGCAAGAGCACGCAATGCGCGGTGCTGAACGCGAACTACATGAAAGCACAGCTGAAGGACACGATATGCGTGCCCTATTCGAAACGCTGCTATCACGAGTTCGTTGGCAGCGACAGTGGATTTCCCAACGACGTGACGACCGACGACATCGCCAAGCGGATGCAGGACATGGGGGTGCATCCCCCGACGATCTACTTCCCGTTGATCGTACACGGGGCTATCATGATCGAGCCGACCGAGACTGAATCACGGTCCCGCCTCGACGATATGGTCGCGATCATCAAGCAGATTAAGGCGGAAGCGGAAACGGAGCCGGCGACCGTGAAAAACGCGCCGTCGACCATGCCCGTGAGGCGGCTCGACCAGGTGCTCGCCGCGCGAAACCCGGTGCTCACCGCGAGATCTTTAAAAGAAATGGGAGAGAAATAAAGCAATTGTATTTAAATCCGCTATGGCCACGCGGGAGATCTGGTCAAGTAAACAGCCCCTTTTCATCCCCTACCTTCCGGGTCTTCCGGCTCAACAGCTGGTCCTTGATCTGCTCGTAAAACTTCTCCATTTCTGGCGTGATGGACGCGCGGACATCGTTGAACACGGAAAGGAAGTGTCGCATGTCGACTTTCGCTGCGTGGATGTCCTCGCGTAAGGAGCGTATCGCCGCTTCCCGGCAAAAACTCTCGATGTCGGCACCCGAGAATCCTTCCATCTTCTCGGCGATCTGGTCGAGATTCACGTCCTTGGTAATGGGCATGTCCTTGGTGAAGATGTCCAACATCTGGCGGCGCTCGGCCTTGGTTGGCTTGGGCACGTAAGTGAGCCGGTCGAACCGGCCGGGGCGGATGATGGCGGGATCGAGGATATCTGGTCGATTAGTGGCAGCCATGACCACGATGTTGCTGACCGACTCGACACCGTCGATCTCCGTGAGGAACTGCGAGATAACGCGCTCGGTGACGCCGGAATCGCCGCTCCTCATGCCACGCTGTGGCACGATGGAATCGAATTCGTCGAAGAAGATGATGCATGGCGCGGCGCTTCGCGCCTTCCGAAAGATTTCACGTATGGCCTTTTCCGATTCACCCACCCATTTCGAGAGTAGTTCGGGCCCCTTCACCGAGATGAAGTTGGCCTCGCTCTCCGTGGCGACGGCTCGGGCGAGTAGTGTTTTCCCGCAGCCAGGTGGGCCGAACAAGAGGATCCCCTTCGGCGGCGTGATTCCCATACGCCTGAAGGAATCGGGATTTTTCAGCGGCCACTCGACTGCCTCCTTGAGCTCCTCCTTGGTTTTGTCCAAGCCTCCGACCTGGTCCCAATGCACCTTGGGAATCTCGATGAGCACTTCCCGGATGGCACTGGGCTGGATGTTCCTCATGGCCTCCTTGAAATCGTCCATAGACACGACGATCTGGTCGAGCACATCCGGATCGATGGTATCTTCTTCCAGGTTGATCTTGGGCAAGTACCGGCGCAAGCAGCGCATGGCAGCCTCGCGACATAGAGCCGAAAGATCTGCACCGACATACCCGTGGGTCGTGCTTGCAATGGCTTCAAGATCGACGCGATCCTTCTCGTCGACGTTTAACGGCATGCCCCGCGTGTGGATTTGCAGCACCTCCATGCGGCCGTCAAAGCTGGGGATCTTGATCTCGATCTCCCGGTCGAAGCGCCCAGGACGCCGGAGTGCGGGATCGAGCGCGTTCGGCCTGTTGGTGGCGCCGATGATGACGACACGACCGCGGCTGTGCAAGCCATCCATAAGCCCGAGCAACTGCGCGACGACGCGTCGCTCGACTTCGCCCGTGACATCCTCTCGTTTTGGCGCGATGGCATCGAGCTCGTCGATGAAGAGGATGCTCGGGGCATTGTCTTCCGCCTCCTTGAAGATCGACCGCAACCGTTTCTCCGACTCGCCGTAAAACTTGCTCATGATCTCAGGTCCGTTGATAGAAATGAAGTGCGCCTCGGACTCATTGGCCACGGCTTTCGCCAACAGCGTTTTTCCGCAGCCAGGAGGACCACGAAGCAAGACTCCCTTCGGGGGGTCGATGGCAAGCCTCTTGAAGAGCTCGGGGTGCTTGAGGGGGAGCTCGACCATCTCGCGTATCGCCTGGATCTCCTCTTCCAGGCCGCCTATATCTTCATAGGTAATGACCGGGATGCCAGAGGGAGCCTCTTCCTCGATGGGATTCTCGGAAACGTGCAACACGGTGTTCTGGCGTATCATTACCGTCCCGGTGGGTTTTGCGTTCACTACCATGAAGCTGATCTCGCGACTGATGCCGATAGAGATGAAGATGGTGTCTCCCTTCGTAACTGGAAGATTCAACATCTTTCGCTTCACGAAACTCTCGAACCTTGAATCAGCACGTATTTTCGTGTTCGTTGGGGCAAGGATGACGCTTTTTGCCGAGATCTTCCTCGCACGGCTGATCTTGACGTCCTCACCGAGGCTCACAGACGCGTTTTTCCTGATGCGGCCATCGATGCGGATGATGCCAAGGCCTTGATCTTGGGGGTACGCTGGCCACGCGATAGCCGACGTCTTCTTCTTGCTCGTTATCTCGACAATGTCGCCTGTTTTGACATTGAGCTGCTCCATAACATCCGGGTCGATCCGTATGATGGAACGTCCTACGTCCCTCTGCCTTGCCTCTGCTACTTTCAATGAGAACGACTTTTGGTCACCCTTTTGCGCTTCAAGCTCCTCATCCTTCGAATCATCATCCAGTTCGAAGTCATCGGGGTTGTCCCGCGGGTCGGAATTGCCTGGATCTGGACCTGGGGAATGGAAATCGTCATCTGGATCGCCTTCTGGATCTCGGTTTTCCACGTGTGTGCACCAGAGTGGTATTGATTGCTTAATTCATAGCATCTGTAGTTATAATGTTGTGCTGAAGTTAAAAAAAAACAATGGGTACGAGCAGTCCTCGCCAAAAAAATCACTTTGAAAAAAACGAATCCAAGCTCTGCTGGGATGCTTTCTTTAGCTCCTTTTGCAAGGCGAGTATCCGTGTATTGACGCGATCCTCGCTGAAGCTCTTCTCCTTGCACAAAAACTCGACGAGCCCTTTCGGATTGAAGGGCTTCACCGCCAGATCGTAATTATCGGTCACGTCTGGCTCAAGGAACACCTTCCGGACTTGCTTGACGAGTTCTATTGACAAGTGCTGGGCGAGATCCGGTTTCTTGTCTAATATATTCTCGATCGAGCTAAACTCCACGATATATTTCAAGGCTGTCTTCTGCCCAACCCCCTTGATCCCCGGGTTAAAGTCCGTCCCGATAAGAATTCCAAGGTCGACGAGTTGCTTCCGGCTGAGACCTAGGTGCTTTAGAACAGTTTGTAGATCATATGCTTCCATTTCAACGTGGTAATCTTTCCCACGGATGCGGCGTACCTTCTGCTGGGTCAAGTTCCGGAGCAATGATCGGGCGCCGAACAGGAAACAATCGTAGTCCTGGGATACAGCCGTGTACACGGCGTTCTTGTTCACCAGGTACGCTGCTTGGGCTTCTCCCTCGCTCGGTGCTTCGATATACGGGATGCCCATAAGTTCAAAGAGGCGCTTGCAATCCTCGATCATGTATTGCTCGACATGGGTGCCCGCTTCCGCATACTTCTTGGCATCCTCCAGCTCCCCCTCGTCCTTCGCTTCCTCGGACTTCTTCCGGGCAGCCTCGCGGATCTCCACCCGCTTGGTGACGGTCTCCCTCTTCAATTGCGAGGGCTTGCCGTCGAACACGTAGACGGGCTTTATCCGGTTCTCAAGGAGGTAGATGTTTCGAAAGAAAAATCCCGAAAGGTGAGATGTGGCTAGGCCTTGACCGTCTTGCAGCATGGATCCATCAGCCAGGCGTATCGGCGCGAGGAATGAATAGAGCCAATTGAACGCATCGATGGCGACCTTTTTATTTGTCAGTTCCGTGAGGGAGGGGATCCTCTTCGTGGCTGAAACGAGTTCGGTGATCTTCACGCCCATATCCGTTGCACCAGGCCCACTGCCCTAAATCCGAGGCACTATTTCCTATTCCGGGGGGGACAAGAAATAGTTTTCATGTTGACTTGATTTTCTTTATCATCCCATCCGTGCCGCATTCCGGGCATACATCGCCATCCGGCGGCGCCTTGAATGACGCCTTGCACGCGTCGCATTTATAGATCCACTTGATGATCGCCTTTATACCATCATTTGAGATGGATTTGAAGGCTATGCCCTGGCTTTTAAGCACGTTTTGAACGGCATAGTCGCCCGTGTACACGATGGGCTCGATGCCGACCTTTTTCTGCTCCATCGCGAGGGCGATGACGGAGATATCAGGTTGGCTGAGGTTCGGCAAATCGCCGGTCTTCCCAGCGGCCTGGCGAGCTGCAATTACGGCGTCCTTCGTCGCCCCGCAGATCTGCACGGTGCCCGAGCTGAGCATCTGCTCGAGACGTAATTTTGGGATCCGAGACCTTACTTCGTTTACCACATCTTCGGGAGCCGCGACACGGATATCCTTGCGAGAAAGAGAAACACCTTGGAGGAAACACGTCGTATCGAGTATGATCACTTTGTAAGGGAAAGACATGCGACGGTTCACGTTTCATTGACGTGTTGCTTGGAAAACACGAGAACGGGGTTAAAAACCTATCTGTAAAGTTGTCAGTTCGACAGATTATACGAGAGAAATATAGATTGGTTCGTTCGTATTTCCAGAAGAGCGGAATAACTTTGTTTAAATCGATGGATATATGCTGGGACGCAATCTTGATACCCAAAATTAAATTTTAATGCCAATAAATCTCTCGATCTTCGTGCAGGCGTTGTGTGCAAGGGATCGCAGCCGAAACTCGGCTTTTTTTAAAAACCATTGGCGACATGTTGAAAATCCACGTCAGATATGATGGTAATGATGATAAAGGTGGATTTTATCCCAGTCTCATATTTATTACTCATGGTCCAAACTCACATTTTCTTTGCGAGTTTATCGTAATCTTTCTCGAACTTCAAGAGTTTCCTTTGAAGCTTCTTGACCTCCCTCTCGCTGATAGCAGCCGCTAAGCTTGACTCGATCAAATTCTTCAAGTTCGCGATGATAAACGGCAACACTTCATAGGCGAATCTCTTGACACGCACCTTGAAAGCATTCTTTTCCTCAGTGGTGTGCACCTTGTCATAAACTAGCCTGAACCTGGCCCATGAAACATAGAGTTTATCTTGCTTGATCAAATACACGTCGGATAACGGAAAGGTTTTGACCCCGAAGTTTTGACCGTCGTAAATAACGGCTTGATCCGTGATGATGAGGTGAGTCTTATACGGAGCCCACGCGGCGTGCTGGTCTACCTGCATCACGGCACCCACGATGCCCCCTACATAGCTCTTGACCTTCCCAATCGTGCTATAGACTACTTGCTGCCCTGGGGGAATGGACGTTCCCGCAGGAGAATAATCAACGGGTACAACAATCGTTGGTCCTTCCATTTCATAAGTCACTTCGCTTTCAATCGTGTTATTGAATAAATACTCCCGGCGAATAGAACTGCCAGAACCACACCACTCCTTCGTTCACTTACTAATAAAGGTACTATCTGGCTATCAAAAATGGCGATTTCAAGCCCATGCCCGATTGTTTCGTGTGTCTTTTCATGGAAGATCGCTTCGCTATCCCGGCCGCGAAGGGGATCCCCTAATGTGCACTACCATATTACAAGACGCAGCACATTGGCTGTGATATCGAAATGAAGAGAGATATCTCGAAAAAAAAACGTGAATTCTTCTTGCGCGGTAATGAAAAACAATGAGAAGGAGAAGAGCGTTGAGACATCACAAGAGTTTATGCCAAGATGAAATAAAATTGCCCCGAATCAGACCCCAGCTCGAAATGCTTTTTATTCTTCTGGTTGATCATATTTTGGGACAGGAAACTTCGCGCCTGGCAATAATTTCTTGTTTAGGCGGGAAAAGAACGATGTTCTAGATGTTTGGGTTCTCAAGAATGATATGCCGCTCGGTGACTTGCGTATCGTGATGCGTTTCGTGGCGGCAGAGTTGATCGTGTACTCGTTCTGACCGTCGATGGCAATGATTGCATTCAGCTTGGGCCTGAGGAGTTCGATCTCGATCGTCGAGTTGCTGGAGAGTAGGATCGGCTTGAAGCCGGTGCGCACGAAAGGACTCACGGGCACGAGCTGGACCGCCTCGACCTCGGGTGCCACGAGGGCACCCCCTGCAGACAAGGAATATGCCGTGGAGCCGGTTGGCGTGGAGACGATGACCCCGTCGAGGTACCCCGTGGTATAGACTTGCTTGTCGACCGAAACCGTGACACTCAATGCCTTGGATGGCCTCGACGTGATGACCAGGATCTCGTTGAGCGCGGGCGGGAAGTGGTCCTGGTTATCCACGTGGCACGAGAGACGCATGCAACGCTCCTCGATGAGGTTGGCGGAAACGAGCTGGTTGAAGGAGTCCCGCGTGTTGACGTCGAACTCCGCGAGGAACCCCACGGCGCCGACGTTCACGCCGAGGATTGCCGGCGGATTCTTGAAGGGCAATTTCTGGGCGACCCTGAGGATCGTCCCGTCCCCGCCGACGCACGCTATCGCGGGCACCTGGTCGGCCGTCATCTCGTGCAAGGATTTCCCGGGCAAGCCAAGGATGTTGGCGATGCGCGACTCGGGAGTGACCTTGATCTTCTTTTCGAACAAGAAGCTCGATAGATCCTTCGATACATTTATTGCCCTATTCGAATCTAGCCGGCTCGCGAGCCCTATCGCGAGCCCGTTGGTCTGCATGTCGAGGAGTTTCATCTTCGGCGTGGCTGGATGCCTACTTGTTTACATGTATATTATATGCCCGTCGAAAAAAAACACGGGATCGGCTCAACGCCGGAGCATCGTAGCACGCAGCTTTTGCATCGCGTCTTGCGTCGTGTTCCGGATGGCCAGGTACGGGTCGACGGTCGCCGGCTTGAACATCCGGTCCTCAATACCTTTTTCATCACGCATCTCGGCGATAGTTCTCGCCAGGCGGGCGCGCATTGTCGGGATCGGCGCGTCAGCATCGTCAACGAAGTTATCAAGCACGTTGGCCAGATCTTTCGTTATATATTTGATGTCCTCCCATGCCGGGATGCCAGGTTTCTGGTTTTGGAACAATATGTTCACCTGGCAACCGATCCTCGAGCACGATCTTTAGAAAGGGGGCATCATCTCGATCTGTGCCCGGGGATAACGCCCGTAATATCATCATGGTCGCTCCACGCGTCATGTCACAAATAGAGGTAAGCCAGGGGGGATTGGACGACCGGGAGCAAGGGCAAGAAAACGAGAGCCGTGAGGAGCGGGATGAGGAAGTTATCGGAGATCGGCACCCGTGCCGTGATCAAGTCGACGGCAAGGTAGATGCCCGCTATTACCAGCGCGAACGGCCATTCGAGGAAGAATAAGGACGTGATAAAGGCCACGAGCATCCCCGCAATCGCGCCTTCCCACGACTTGTTCGCGCCTTTCCACAGCTTATGCTTGCCGAAGATGCGACCGATTATCATTCCCGCCGTGTCGCCGAAGCAGATCGCGCCGAATCCCGCGAAACTCACGAATGAGCCTTGTAGCTTGTACTGCGGGTTGAACGTCAAGACGAGGATCATGAGCAACAAGGAAGAAAACATGACAATGAAATCCGCCATCGACGACCGTTCTTTTTTCCTGAACGCCAGGATGAAGTAATCCTTCAAGAAATAATACGTGGTTGGGGAGGCGAGGAGCACGTGCAGGTCCAGGATCCAGAGAAACATCATGCCCGCCACCATCATCAACTTGACCGCGTAGCTCCCGATCTCGATGTTGTTGAGCCGCAACACGTAATCGAAGACGATGCCGCCCTCGTTGACGAAGTTGAACCTGTCGTATTTCTGGACGTTCACGAACTGCATCACGTTGGAACCGATGGGATCAAAACCGAACACGAGAACGAACATGATCACGTGTGGCAGCTTGCGCAGGAATTCTTGCTTCCACGAGAACGGCTGGGCCTCGACGTGCAGGATGGATTGTTGCTCCCGCTTGTCCCTGCGCCAGAACTTGTCTATCAAGGGGGTCGTGACGGCAAAGAACAAAAAGACAAAACCTATCGTGATGATCGAACCGAGGTTGATGGGGGCGGGATATATAAACCCGTCCGCGTACGACTCACCGAGCCTTTCACCCTGGAACCCAGAAGCGGGGATGAGCATGAGGATGCCGATCGCGAAGAAACAAGCGGTCACCGCGTGGTTGTTGAGCGGTTCGCTGGTCTCGTCCATTTTTTTCTTCTTCTTTAGGTGAAAATAGACGAGAATATTGAAGATCCCACAAGAAAGGAGGATGTCGGCGAGCAAGATGCTATGGAACGTCGAGTTCTTGTTCGACATGTCGAAATCGGTGATGATGAACCACGCGTCGTTGCTGCCGCCACTTGCGTTCTCGAGCCATATCGTGAAAACTTGATCGTTCGTGAAGGCAACGTGCCCCAAACCGCGTGTTCCTGCCCGCCCGATAATGGATTGCCATTTCACGCTAGATAGGCCGGACGCGCGAGTCGCGTAGATGATGACCGAGGCGTTCGCGAGGATCTCGCCATTTATAGTTCCCGATCCATAAAACGACACGATCACATCATCCGTGGAGGAAAGGGAACTATCGAACCACGTGAACCGGGCACTGCCGGCGGTATTATTCACCAGGATACGGGCCTGGCCGAAATTCACGCCATCCGAAATGGTTCGATGGATTAATTGCTGGGATGTCGCGTTCGCGCGGGAATAGACGATCTCTGGTGTGCCTGATGACGTAACGAGGATGCTTGGACTCGTGATGCTGTCGCTACCGAGGTTCACTGCCGAGACGGCGCTCCATGCCGAAAGCGAGGTCCCGTTCCGCATGGCTATCTCGTAATTGCCGGACGCGTTCACGAGCCAGGCCATGTAGTACACGCCCGCTGTGCTGCGGGCAATCGTCGGACACATCTCAACGGCCGCGCCGCTGCCATCGGAACAAAAGGCTGGAGCGTGGACAATGCTCCGGGTCGCCACGTTTACCGCCGCATAGAATGCGCGCCGGGTCAAGTTCCCGGGCGAGGGTTCGGCGTCCCATGCCAGTAAAAGGACGTTATTTCCATCAGAGCGGATACAATTCGAGTACAAGTTATTGGCATTTGTGAGGCAAGTCGAGATGATAGGGTAAGGGGCTTGCCAATTCGCCCCGCGAGTGTCGGACTCGCGGCAGTACAGCTGCCCGCCACTGATGTAACACATGACGACGTGGTCGTCGGGCAGCTTGGCTAACGAGAAGTTACTGACACCCGACATGGAAAAAGACATTTTCGCAGGGTTTGTTGAAGCGACGAATTCCTTGGACGCGAAAAACGTCGGGCCGATGGAAAGCAAGACGAAGAAGCCGGCGACGAAAGCCAGGCCGATGAGGGTTAGCCGCCGGTTCATTATCTTGACCTTGAAGTTTTGACTAGAACATGTGTTGATTAAATGATACAAATACGTTCGTGGTTAAATTTCTTATGCGCCGTTTAATAAATGCGAACATCGATGTTTTCCCGTTTCACGTGCTGCTCAAAGAATTGCCGGAGATATTCCTTGTCCTTGGTCGAAAACGCATAGATACCATTCTCCGCAGGATCCCGTGCCACTGAATATATCTGTACGACGTGAGGGTCGATGCAATCATATGCTTCGGCAAGTGCAGTGAGGTTCTGTTCATCCATGTTGGATGGAATGGCCGGGTTCATAGACTTGAACAGCAAGGTCTGTATCGCCAGCTGGTGCGATGGATATTCTTGGATCTCTTGCCTGAGAAGGACGATGTTCTCGATGATAGTCTCTACCGGGGGCACCGAGCGGTCGGGCCGGTTGACCTTGAGGAACAGGGGCTGCAAGGCGCAGTCTAGCTTGACCATCACGAAGTCGAACCCGGCGAGCACGCGACGGACCTGTGGATCGCCGAGGGTCGTGGAATTCGTGAAGATGGAGAGACGCGGGCCGCCATCGATCCGGGGATGCGCCTCCTTTATATATCTGGCGGCGGCGAGGTATTGCTCCAGCCCGGACGCGAGCGTCGTCTCCCCCATGTACCCGAACGTCGCCGAATCGATCTCGGGCAGGTTCACGATGGGGGGCTCGACCTCCGCGCGGAACTGCGCGATGTCCGTGTTGTCGTACCGGAACGTGACCGGCACGACCTCGTCGGGCCTGCTCCTGCCAATTTCACAATAGGTACAGTTGAGGGTGCAGCGCTTCTTCTGTTCCTCCAGCGGGGCGAGGACGTTGATGCCGAGGCTCATGCCGAGCCGGCGGGAATGTATCGGACCGAACGTGAACCGTGCCATGTCATCGTGCTCCTTGGTTCATTTTTATGATTGCTAGAAGAACATGATGTCGACGAGCTTGTAAACCGCCAGCACCACGAGGAAAATACTGATGATGTCCTTGAGCGTCTTGTTCTTGGTTCCCTTGGCGATCTTGGCGCCGAGCTGCGCCCCGAAGATCGATCCGGCCGCGAAGATCAAGCCGATCAAGATGGCGACGTTATCCACGGCGATCTTCGTGATCGTGCCGACCAGCGAGTTGAAGAGCAGCATGAAACCACTCGTCGCCACGACGATGTGCGCGGGCATGGCGCAAATGATCGTGAACGCGGGCACCATGACCATGCCCCCGCCGATACCGAGAAAGCCGGACAAGAAGCCGGCGAGCATCGCCCACGGGACGACCTTCTTGAACGAGAACGCGTACTTGAACTCGATCCCGTCGCAGTCCACGATGCACTGGTTGAAGTACCACCGGTCGTTGCACGCGCCGGGCGGCGCCATGGCGGGCTTGTCGCTCTTCTTGAGGAGCATGTAAAAACCCGCGGCCAGGGTGAACGCGTAGAAGATCAGCTTCATCACGGCCTTCCCGCCGTCGAAGCCCGTCACGATGGCCTCGGTGAGGATGCTGCCCGCGATGGCGAAGGGTGTCGAAAACAAGATCAAGTAATAGGAGAGCTTGTAATCGATGCGCTTTTGACGAATGTACGCGTGGCTGGTCGAGATGCTGTTGAGGAACACGACGAATAAAGACGTTCCGATGGCAATGTGAACGTCCATGAACAACATGGACTCGAAGATCGGCCCGTACAGCGAACCGCCGCCCGTGCCCGATACCGACGCGTAGATGCCGACGAGAAAGCCGAGCCCGATCCCCAGCACGATCACGAGCCGCCAGTCCAGCATAAGTTGTCGAACCGGCAGCAGCTCTTAACATCATGCCATGGCCGGTGAATATGGAAGAGGGAAAATTTCCCGCGGCATGTCACGGGAACGAGTAGCCCGCCTTGGCGATGCAGCGCTTGATGAACGGGACGTTATCGGTCTCGAAGCCGTCGACGTCGGCGTTGATGTAATCGATGGCGAGTTGCTCGTCGTCGGGGATGCGCGGGCAGAACTTGACGCCGCATTCATGGGCATATTGGATGCGGTTGGCGGGTAAATACTTGAAATACGTCGTGAAGCCCCATATCTTGTGTTTCTTGCAGCGGCGGAGGATCCATTTGCCCATAAACGAGCCCAGGGGGATGGCCTGGAGGGCAAAACCGTATCCCTTCTTGCCCGCGAAGTGATCGTACAGCGGTAGCCCGGCCCTCACGAATGCCTTGCGGAGCGAGACGACGGCGAACGGGTTGAAGCTCGAGAACACGACCGGCGCTTTCAGCGTCTCGTGGTCGATGCCGGCCTGCCTGGCGGCATCCACGATCCGCGCGTTGAAATGGAACTCCTTGAGCTCGATCTGCGCCCCGGCACGATGATCCCTCAAGAACGCGAGGAACTCGTCCAGCGACAAGATGGAGGCACCGTGCTCGTACTTGATCGCCTTCAAGAACGACATCGTGTGGTCGTTGACCTTCCCGACGGGCAGCTCGTGGAACTCGGACTCTGCAGGGATGGCAGTAGCGTGTTTCGCGACGTGGTCAATGGTCTTGTTGTGGACGAGCGCGATGTTCCCGTCCCGCGTGCCGCGGATGTCACATTCGAGCATGTTGGCATCCTCCTTCAAGGCCTCCTCGAACGCCGGAATGCTGTTTTCCAGCAAGCCGCCCTTGAACGCCCCGCGGTGCGAGTCGATCGTGAACTCGTGCTGTTCGAGCGCGCGGTTCATGTTTATGGATCCGTCGTTAGATAAGATAAGAATTGCTGGCGGGTAGGACTGGGCTGGAAAGAGGGGAGAACAGAGGATATAAACGAGGTTAGGTATATCGGCCGGAAGGGCCGAGGGGTGGCAAGGTTTGCGCAAGAACCGAGGGGGTCAGCAGAACAGGAACCGCATCGTGTCGGCGGGCAAAAATTCCTCGAACGGGCCGAAGTGCTTGCAATCGAGGCAGATGTACATGTACTCGAGGTCCTTCACGACGTTGGTCTGCTTGGGCTTCTTGCGGGAACCGCACGCGCAGCACTCGTAGTATCCGACGTCCTTTTTCTTCGAGAGCATTTCCACATCATCCTCCTTTCTTGTTGGTCGTGTATCGGGGTGGACGCACGAATCCCCGGCCTGCCTTCCAGTGTCTCTATGAAAAAAATCTGGTTGGTGGACGGCAGGTATCGACGAGTGGGGTCCCGCCGGAATGTTGCGTCGATACCACGGATTTGCATCCGATCTATACTCACGCGCCTCGCGTATTTAAGTCTTTTCAAAACGGCGCACGATCTTGTGCCATTCTAGCTGTAATTCGACAATTTCGAAGAGAAAATCAAGTTCGGACGAGATGTTATTGACAGTGCTGGTTAAACGAATTTGTCAATACAGAAACGGCAATCATCATGGCATCGCAACCAAGGCGGTGCTGAGCATCTGAAGCCCACATCCGGGCGAGACACTTTAACGCAGGTGCATACCCGTGCGGCAACCGCAGGATCCATGGCCCGGCCGCCGGGTAAAGCACCGGAGCGATTAACGCTCGCCCCGATGGCGAATGCGTGGCAATGCAGAGCTGTCTATTCCGCCAGTCCCGTCATCGCTCCTGCAAGTGTTGTATGTTTAATCGTGCATGCTTTTCTGCAAGGATCGAGAGCCCGCGCTAGGCATGGATTAAAGAACCATGCCTTATTGCTTTATCATTGATTGGATCTTCGTGACGGCCACGCCCTCGTAGTCCACTTCATATCGTTCTTGAAATCCAGTAACGTGAATTGCAGCGAAGGTTTCATTTTCACGTGGGAAATTGAGGGAAGTCCATCAGATATCCGACGAAAGCAAGGAACGTCCGGCCCTTCTGGGTAAGTGAAAGCAGCGATCCCTTCCGCCCGGCCTTTTCCTCCTTCACGATGCCCAAGGCCGTGAGCGGGATGATCCGTTGCTTGAGTTCCCTGTAATAACCAAACTGCGGGTAGTTCTTGATGATGTCCGTGTAAGATTGCGCGTCCGCATCCAGCAAATAAAGCGGGATAAGGAAGAGCTTGTAATCAAGCTTCCAGTTGATCTCCTGGAGCAGTTCCTGGATCCTGGTGGCGTATTCGAGCAACGCGGGGAGCTGGGACTTGATGATCTTGAAGCTCTGGTATGTTTGCTCGGGAGTGCCGAACCCGGGCAGCTGGGGAAATTTAGAAGACAAGAACTTGAACATCGTGAACTCGTTGGTCTCGAACGCGAGCATGTAAAAGAAAAACGCCGAGACGAGCCGGCCCTTGTTCGTGGCGTGCAGGAACTTCGCGTTCTTCGGCCCGGTCTCCTCCGTGATGAGCCGGAACTGCGTCAAGACGGGCACGTGGGGGCTGATGTCCTTGTAATGCCGGAAAAACGGCCACCGCTTGATGAGGTCGGCGATGCTCTGGGGCTTCTCGGTCAGCACGAAGAGCAAGATGAAGGTCTTCCAGTCGATCTTCCACTCGACCTTCTGGAAATACTTGAACATGTAATAACTGTTCACGAGGAAGAGATCTTCGATGTGCTCGCCGAGGAGCAAGAACTTCAAGAAGTTTTCCTCCTCGGAGATCTCCGATTTTTGCATCTCGACCATCGTGAACCGACCGTGGTGGTTGCCTTTCACGCCAGGGGTGAACGGGCACGTGTCCATGGACCCCGAACGGACCCCAAATCCGGCTCGCTACGCGTCAATGTATGTCCTGGACTTGTTAATAAACCATTCCGTCAAAGAAGAGAGAATTAAGTCAAAATCACGAATAACATGTACAAGAATGTTATACGAGAATGCCCCACTCCTTCCGATCGAAGGCCCACTTCAAGTATTCCTTGCCAGGCCGTGCTGAATAAGCGACGAGATAGTCCAACCGCTCCTTTTCGGTTTGCAGCGACTGGTATTCCTTGGTCTCGACGACGCCAGCCACCTCCCCGAATGACTTGGCACCGACGCGGGTGCCCTCGGGATGGCCGTGGATGCCGCCGCCAGCGTTGCATCCGATCTTGTACGAGTTCCCGATCGCCCCGTTGAACCGCCGGATGCGCGGCAGCGCGCCCGGGAACAGCCCGCCCGAGGCCATAGGCAGCACCGGCTTCAGGTGCTCCCACCGTTTCGTGAGCCATCGGTTCAAGTACATGGTCGAATCGAGCCACTCGATCGGCATCTCTTCAGGCTCCTCGTCCCTGGCGAGTGACTCTTGGAAATCCTCGCGCTCGCCCATCTTGCCAGAGCCGTAGGTACCCGTGTGCAGGTAATCGGCGCCAGCCATGCGGAACATCTTCGCCCAGACAAGGAACGTCATGCCAAAATCCTTGCCTCTCGTCATTGCCCCGTGCATCGCCCGGTGGATGTAGATCGGGTGCTTGATGTCGGTTTGATCGCGCACTTCGTGCACAGCGTTGAGCCCGGCGATGACACCGTCGATCATGAACGAGAAACCGGGAGTGCCCAGGTCCTCGGCGAGGTCTTGCGCCTCCCGTGCCCGGCCCACTATGTTGCGGGTCGTGATGTTGTGCGCGTACATCTTCGGATTGCCCGTCTTCTCCGCGACCTTCTGTTGGCGTGTCATGACCTCGCGGAACCGGTCCTTCCACGGGCAAAAGGACTGGTTGCACAAGTTCTCGTCGTCCTTCACGAGGTCGGCCTCCCAGAACACTTGCTCGGAAACCTTGGCCCACTCGACGGCGTTGAGCCCCATCTTTGGCTTCACGATCGACCCGGCGATCATGCGCTTCATATTGCCGAAGAGCTTGTAGACGCCATCGACGCCGAACCGGGGCCCCGGGAACTGCCGCACGATCGCGGGAGGGAAGTACACGTCCAGGAACAAGGCTTTCTTCAAGACATGCAGGCCGAAATAGTTACCGCCGATGTTCGCCCAGACGTTGTTGAACCCGCCCGAGATATCCCAATTGTGCGCGGGTATCCCGATGTATCCGATGTTTCCTTTCTCGTGGATTATCCACGCGTCTGCCTGGTTCGATTCCTCGGTCTTTGTCGTGATGTCGACCCACGTGCCCGAGGAAGTTTCCTTCGCGAGTTCTACCAGCGCCTGGTGAATGTCAGCCTTCGTGTCGTTCTTGTAACTGACCTGGACGGCGATGATGATCGCGTCCTTGTTGTCCTTGAACGCCTCTAGCCGCTCTATAGGGGTGTAAAGGGTCTCGTCCATGCTCGCTCACACAAGGGGTTCTCGACATCATTAGGGATCGTGAGGTTTTATTATTATGATGGCACTTGAAATAACTATCCAGAGATTCGAATAAAAACGTCCCGATGCGCACTGGAGCGTGGTTCATGACATGGAAGAGATCCCTGTTATCTTGTTCGCCGCAGTGATATTCGTCATATTCGTTGGTTTATTATCTAATAGCCAGACACGGAAGATCATCGTGGATCTGCTTTTCGGGAGGATGTAGATGGCCGATACGATCCAAGATTATATCAACCAGATCCATGATCTAAGCCTAGAAAAGAGTCATGTCATCAATGACAAGAATTATCGTAGGTATCTTCCAAGGAAGCACAAGTTCTTGCGTTCCGTTTACCAGTTATGGATATTCTTGTTCATCATGTCGTTGCTGCTTGTTTTCGCGTACTTTTACTTCACGGAACAGTGGGTGCGGGCTTTCGCCTATAACGCGCTGCTCGCTATCCTGGTCTACTCGCTATTTGTCCTGGTGCTTTCCCTCGGCTTGTATGCGGCGGCGTACACCGTGCCCATCGCGGTCACGAACGAGGTGAAGGCCAAGATGGTCCTGAAGATCAACAAGAGGCTTGAAGTGCTCAAGGAATCATTGCAAATTGCCTTCACGGATGCAATCATCGCCGACGGGCTCCACAAGGGCAAGTTCGTGCTCAAGGATGTCCATGCCAGTGTCTTGGATTTCATTCAAAAGGGATTTCCCAACGTGCAGTACATCAAGGAGATCGTGACGGACGAGATCATCAAGCTCGTCGAGAAACGGGTCGCAAACTACATCGCGGAGATGAGCAATGTTCTCTTGGCCAAGCTGAAAGGCCCGACCTCCTTGAAAATACAGCAACTCGCCGATAATTCGAGCCTGAAGCCGGAATTCGTCGTGCTCATGATCAAGTGGATGCTCGACAAGGGCGCCATCGACGGCACGTTGGCAGAGTTTGACACGGAATACTTGCCAGCAGGTGCCTCGCCGATCTCGGCCGTGCAGGCTGGACAAGCGGCGCAGCCCACGCATGCCATGCAACAGACCCCGGCGGGTGTTGCCATCGATGCCCCGATCATCCTTGACAAGCATGGCAAACCGACGGCCATCCTCGTGCAGACACCAGGATCCTCGAACTTGCCAAGCATCGATGGGGTAAAAATCCGGCTGGACGAGAAGAAGAGCGAGATCGAGGCCGCGAAGGCCGCGTTCGAGCGGGGGGACATCGGGATCGACGCCTACGTGAGCAAATCCGGAACGCTGGAGAACCAGCTCGCGTTCCTCAAGCACCGGCTGGCCATGCTCGAGAAGGTGCAAGACCCGAAGAATTGCTGCCTTATATGCTTCCAGAGCATCGCCGGCGATGGTGCGCTCGTGAAATGCCCCAACGACCACGTCTTCCACCTCGACCACGCGCAAGACTGGCTCGCCAGGCACGAGCAATGCCCCTGGTGCGAGCAGAAGATAAAGGCCTTCCCGAACGCGTGAACCGACACTAGCCATGGCGATTCGTTTTTTCCCAGCACATGCATTTTTTTAGTTCCTTCTGTACGATCGTATCAATACAAAACGGTGATCAAGATTCCAGGCGTTGGACACCTTTTCTTCGGACTCGCGGTCGTCGCCGGGCTCCTCTACATCACCAGAAACAAGATGAACCACAAGGTACTGTTCATCTTTTTCGTGAACAATTATCTCGGCCCGGACGTCGCACATGTTTTTTGGAACGAAGGCCACATGCTTGTTGGATTCATAATATTCGCCATCCCGCTGTCTCTTTTCTATAGTTACTTGTCCCGGTTTTCATTACACAAGACAGAGCATTTCGTCGATTTATTTGACGACGGGAGGCGGGAAATCAATTGGAAGAATGCGTTTTACGCGACGGTCGCAGGCGGCATCATGCACCGGTTTATCGACTTCCTTTTTCATGATAGCCATACCATCGGTCTCTTCCCCTATTCGGACTGGGACTTGTCACTCGAAGACCTTAAGAGTCTGTATAACTAGTTCTTTATGCCTTCTAAAGCCTTTCTGTTTCAGCCTATTCAACGTTTGATGTCACGACTGAAGTGATACATGCCCGTGCAATGCCGTCTCAGCCCGTTTTAACGTAA
>Ga0172366_10000128_pt1 | contig 44356 bp, 39 predicted proteins | sample LakKivSesite69cm_FD_114533 | JGI IMG/M metagenome (GOLD analysis project Ga0172366, IMG submission 114533) | Sediment microbial communities from Lake Kivu, Rwanda - Sediment site 69cm | ecosystem: Environmental > Aquatic > Freshwater > Lake > Sediment | place: Rwanda: Western Province, Lake...
TAAGTGGTCTTACCCACCTGATCATGCCCTATCACAAGAAATTAGATGTGTTGAAGGAATCTAAGGGGAAGAAAAAGATAGGAACAACCGGCAGGGGCATTGGTCCTGCATATGAAGATAAGATGAGCAGGATGGGTATAAGGGTAGTCGATTTACTGGATAAAAAGGTATTTTCAGAAAAGGTCAAGCAGAACCTTGAGATTAAAAATTTTCTTATCAAAAGGTTTTATAAGGATGAGGTCTTTAAATTAAGGGATATCCTGAAAACCTATAGCAATTACAGAAAGCTCTTAAAAAGATATGCTGCTGATACCGTATATTTTCTCCACAAGTCTATAGAACAGGGTAAAAATATATTGTTTGAGGGGGCACAGGGCACGCACCTCGACATAGACCACGGGACATATCCCTATGTTACCTCTTCAAACACTGTATCAGGGAATATCGCTTCTGGCTCAGGTGTCCCGCCAACAATCATAGATTATATCCTTGGTATATGTAAGGCCTACACCACAAGGGTAGGGGGAGGTCCTTTCCCGACTGAACTGGAAGATGAGGAAGGTAACATAATGAGGGACAGAGGGGTTGAGTATGGTTCCACAACAGGAAGACCAAGGAGATGCGGATGGTTTGATGCGGTAATTGCGAAGAGGGCAATGAAACTTAACGGGGTAAATGGACTGTGTATTATGAAACTCGATGTCCTCGATGAATTCGAAAGGATAAAGATATGCACAAGGTATAAAATAGGGGCAAGGTTCTACACCCAGCCCCCTATGAGCATAACAGGCTATAATAATTGTGAGCCCCAATACGAAGAGATGGACGGATGGAAGACATCAATAAGAAACGTGACGAGATACGAGGATTTACCGCTGAATGCAAAGAGGTATTTGAAGAGGTTGGAGGAGTTACTGGAAGTAAAGATTGATGTAATTTCTACCGGTCCGGAGAGGGAGAGCACAATAATATTGAACAATCCATTTGTTTAGAATATCAGCCATAAGTAGTTAGTCCCGCAGGGTGGGATCAGCCTTTATAACCTCATTAAATTGTTGAAAAATTGTATAGCCATAAATGTATTGACTTTGGCTGTCTGTTTGGGTTTTAATTAATGAATTTAAATATAGATGATACATGATGGAGGGAGGGAAAAATGAATGCCAGCAGTTATTGTAAGAGACGGGGAGTCTTTCGAAAGTGCCCTAAAAAGATTTAAAAAGCAGTGCGAGAAGACAGGCATTCTTTCTGAAATCAAAAAGAGAGAACATTTCGAGAAGCCGAGCGTGAAGAGAAAGAAAAAGATACTCGCTGCAAAGAAAAGGGCATTGAAGAAATTTAAAAGGATATCAGACAAAGGCCTTTATTAATGGAATACAGACCCAGAATTGAAGAAGGGCTGAAAGAGGCATTAAAACAGAGGGACAGTCTAAGGGTGTCCATATTAAGGATGCTCCTTGCTTCTATAAAGAATAAAGAAGTTGAAAAGATCAGGGCCTTATTTGAAGATGAGTTTTACGCCCTCGTGAAAACATCAATAAAACAGCACCTCGAATCCATAGATGGTTTCAAAAAAGGGCAGAGGCCTGACCTTGTTGAAAAGGAAGAAAAGGAACTCGAGATATTAAAGGAGTTTTTACCCGCCCAATTGTCGGAAGAAGAGATATCAAAGGAAATAGGTGAAGCGATAAAGACACTCGAAGCGAAAGGCAAACAGGATATGGGAAAGGTTATAAAATTTCTTATGGGGAAATACCCAGGGAGGCTTGACGGAAAAGTGCTAAGCGAAATGGTGCTTCAAAGACTATCTTCACAGTAAGTAGTCAAAAGCCCTATATGGTAGATAAGACCTTATCATACCTCGATTATTTAAAACTCCTTAGTATTTTCAAAAATTACTCTTTAACCCCCTTCGTTGATGAATCAATATCAACACTTAGACCATCCAATAACATTGAAGAAATAGAAGACAGACAGGAAAAGATTGAAGCGACCCTGGAAATTATAAAATGGGATGGAAAGATCCCGCTTACTGATGTCCCTGACATAAGGGATATTATAAAAAGGGTTTTTATAAAGGATTCTGTTCTTGAGGCGCAGGAATTTATACTGATTGCAGGATTTTTAAAGGCCTGCGAAGATATATCAAATTTTTTAAAAAAGGCTCATAACAAGAAACCGTTTATCGAAGAAGTTATCATAAAGATCAAACCCCTCAAACACGTTTATTCAAGAATTTCAAAGACTATCAATATAGAAGGTTTCATTGAGGACACAGCGTCTTATGAGCTGTCCAAGATCAGGGCTGATCTATTCATGTTGAGGGAGAGGATAAGAAAGCAGCTCGAAAAGATTATGGAGAGGGATGTAATTCGTCCAGTACTCCAGGATTTTTATATATCCCTCAGAAACAGTAGATATGTAATCCCTTTAAAGCCAAATTTCAATCAGGTTTTTCAGGGTATTGTCCATGATTATTCCCATTCATTAAAGACATCCTTTGTGGAGCCTATTGAATGCGTGGAGCTGAATAACAGCATAAACATACTGGAGAGAGAAGAGAAAGAGGAGGAGAAAAGGATTTTAAAGGAGCTGACAGATTATATAAGGGATTTTGCAAAAGAAATAGAGGTAAATCTTGATGCCGTGAAAGGGTTAGATTTTTACCATTCAATTGCACTTTTCAGTACTGAGTTTGGTTGTGTAAAACCCCAGATCAGCAAAGATGGATTGATTGATATAAAGCATGCGGTGAATCCTTTTATCTTAATGTCTAAAAAGAACCAGACAGTCCCTATCGATATATTTATGGACAAAGACAAAAAGGCAATGATAATAAGCGGTCCAAATGCAGGCGGGAAGACTGCGGCATTAAAAACAATAGGGCTCCTGTCAGTTATGGTGCAGACGGGTCTATTTATTCCGGCTAAAGGGACTCCGGAGATTCCTTTATTTTCAAATATATTTGCCATCATAGGTGATGAACAGGATATTTCCATGGAACTCTCGAGTTTTACCGCCCACATGAAGACCATAAAAGAACTATATGAACGTTCAGATGGTAAGGAGCTTGTCCTCATCGACGAAATCGGGGGCAATACGGAACCGCAGGAGGCGTCAGCCCTCTCTATGGGTATTATGGATGCCTTTGTAGAAAAGGGGTGCAAGGTAATCGTAACAACCCATCTTAACCTTTTAAAGGCTTATGGATATACGAAACCATTTGCTATCAACGTAGCCACTGCCTTTGACTCTGAAAGTATCAAACCGATGTATAAACTTCTGTATGGAACAGCTGGCTATAGTAATGCGATTAATGTGGCAAAAAATATTGAAATCCCTTCGAAAATTATTGAGAAAAGTTACGAATACTTAGGAAAACAGGAATACATGCTTAATGACCTTATCAGCGCCCTGGAGCTTGGTAAAAAGGAAGTGGATGAAGAAAAAAACGAATTAAGAAGGCTAAAAGAAGAGGTAAAGAAGAGGCTTTCTTTTCTGAAGGAAAAAAAGGATGAGTATATAAGAAAATTTGAAGAGAAATGCAACACCAAACTCCTGGAATTTGAGAGGGAATTGGAAAAAATTAAAAAAGAGGTTGCAAAAAAGGAAAGAGCGTCTATAAAGATAGGTAAAGAACAATTAAGTAGTTTGAGGAAAAGATTTGTTAGGCATTTAGCGGTTAAGCAGGATGACATTAATGTAGGGGATTATGTAAAGGTGAGAACACTGGGGAGCAGGGGATATGTGGTTGATATTGATAAAGAAGGAAATACCTGCGAGGTTGTCATAGGAAATGTAAGAACAAAGATAGATAGAGGGTATGTGGAGAAAGTAGCCCTTGAACAAAAGCCTTCCAATGGTAGCAGGGTTCAGGTAAATGTCCAGCATATCGAAGAGCCAGAGATAAATTTAATGGGTATGAGGGTTGAAGAGGCGATAACGGAATTAGACAGGTTTATAGACAGGGCAATTGTTCAGAGCATGCCAAAGATAAAGGTGCTTCACGGAATTGGAACAGGAAGGTTGATGAATGCGATTAAAGACCATCTTACAGAGGTTGATTATGTGAAGAGCCTTAAAAGGGACGACAAGAATTCGGGGGTAACGATAATAGAGCTCTTATGAAATCTACAGTAGATACATTACTTGAGAGGATAAACATCCTCGATGTGGTTTCCCAATATGTCAAATTAAGAAAAACTGGTAAGAATTTTGTTGGTTTATGCCCATTTCATAAAGAAAAAACTCCTTCTTTCAGTGTAAGTACTGAAAAACAAATATATTATTGTTTTGGATGTCGTGAAGGAGGCAATGTAATCAATTTCTTGATGAAATATGAAAGCTTAAGCTTTCAAGAAGCCATTGAAAATCTTGGACGTCAATATGGAGTTGAAATAGTCAGGAAAGGGGGCATAAAAAGGTCTAATGCTTATGATGCCTTATCAAAGCTAACTGATTTTTATCATCAGAGCCTGAAAGAGTCCAAGGTTGCCATGCAGTATCTTTCAAATAGGGGTATTGATGCTGATACAATTGATGGGTTTAAGATAGGTTTTAGTGAAGGGCAGAGGCATAAAATAAAGGATTTTTTAAAGCATGCAGGTATTCCAAATGATATGCTTCTCAATACCGGAATATTGAGGATGAAGGATCAAGACATATACGACATGTTCAGGGGCAGAATAGTAATCCCCATCTTTGATGTAAACAAAAAGGTAATAGGGTTTGGTGGAAGAACAATAGAGAAGGATGGATTTCCAAAATATATCAACTCACCGGAATCTTCTGTATTCTCCAAGAGGTATTCACTATTCGGGATAGACAAAACAAGGAAGCATATTGCGGAAAAGAATGAGGTTTTTATTGTAGAAGGTTACTTTGATTTTATTTCCCTTTATATGTGTGGTCTTAACAATATTGTATCTACCCTCGGCACATCGGTGACTGAAGGACAGCTTTCTAAATTGAGGAATTATACGGATAACATTACGTTAATGCTCGATGGAGATGAGGCAGGCATAAAAAGCGCCTTGAGACTGATAGGGCTACTTTCTGAGATGGATATCAACGGCAACATGGTTGTTCTGCCTGAAGGGCATGACCCGGACAGCTTTGTGAGGAAGGAAGGTATAGAGGGTATTAATAAGATTATCAATACAAAGAAGCCCATACTGGACTATTTTTTTGATTACTCTATGAACAAATGCGGCATTAAAAAGCTTGAAGGCAAGATGGCATTTATCAAATCTGTTATGCCGTACATTGGGGGCATAAGAGATGGTATAAAAAAGAGGCTTTACATTAAAAGGTTATCAGAACTCACGAATGTTGAAGAGCACCATTTCTGGGATGGTTTGAAAGAAAGGGGGATTGAACCATCCTCTAAGGAAGATGAACCAACAAGTATTATTGGGAAAAAGGTAATCGGTGTTTTAGTGAGCAACCCGAACCTGTTAAAACTCTTAAAAGGAAAGGAGGTGATAAAGTACATTAAGGATGAAGCTATAAAGGAAATATTGTCCAAAATGTTTGACTACTTTGAGGAAAAAAGACATTTGGAGGTAAATAGTTTCATAAATATATTGGAGAAAGAAGCCTTAAGGGATTTTGTGATCAATGCAGTCTTTGATACAGCAGAATACAATGAGGATGATTTGGAAAGGGTTTTATGGGATTATTTTAAACATGTTGAAAAGAAATTCATGAGAGAAGAGTCAAAAAAGATTACAGAGAGATTATCAGAAGCTGAAAAAAGGGGTAATGAAAAGGAAATTATGGAGCTTCTCCAGGAGAAGAGGCAGGTTTTAGCACTTATAAAATCAAATTTTATATAGCGAGGTAACCATGCCTAATAAAGTAAAAGTGTTTTTTCCTTACGAAGAAAATAGAGAAGAAAAAGAACTCTATGTGTTGATTTCCACCAGTGACAAACAGGAGAGTATATTTGATGATATTGAACTTCTCGATATAGAGGGTGGAGGCGGAATAGGTCTGGCGGATGGCGAAGGTGTTGAAGAGGTACTTGATGAAAATTTAGAGTGTGTTTACGAAGAGGAACCAACAAACCCTATAAGGCATTACATCAGAGAAATGGGGGGTATGGCATTGCTCACAAGGGAAGGAGAAAAAGAAATTGCTATAAGAATGGAAGAGGCGAAGAATGAGATCAAAAAGATTATCCTCTCTTTCCCTGGTACTGTCAAAGAACTACTAAACGCACTTTTGGCTCTAAAAACATCGAAGACAACCGTGAAAGATATAACATTTGAGGTTGACGAAGAAGAAGATGTGGATACAGAATTAGAATTTCATAAAGAAAGGGTGATATCACTCCTGGAAAGATTAAAAGGTGCTTATGCAAGATTCAAAGGGGACAACAATGGAAAAAGGAGTAAGTACTGGGAAAAGATAAAAACGATCATTACCGAGATAAATCTTGGCAGGAAGATCATCAAAAGAATAATCCTGAGGATGAGAAGGTATGTAGAAAGGATTAAAAGGATAGAAAGAGAGATAAAAAAATATAAGAAGCTAAAGAGCAGGGAAGACAGGAAAAATCTGGCCATGTTTTATAAGAAATTAGAAAGAACTGAACAGGAAATAGGAACTTCTGCCCGTGAACTTAAAACCTATTTGAAAAGAATTGAAAATGCTGAAAAAAGGTGCGTAAGTGCTAAGAATGAGTTAGTCAAGGCCAATTTGAGACTCGTTGTAAGCATATCAAAGAGGTATATAAACAGAGGGCTCTCTCCTGGATCTCGTCCAGGAGGGCAACATCGGATTGATGAAAGCGGTGGACAGGTTTGAGTATAAAAGAGGTTACAAATTCAGCACCTATGCTACCTGGTGGATAAGGCAGGCTATTACAAGGGCAATAGCTGATCAGTCAAGAACGATAAGGATACCTGTCCATATGATAGAAACTATTAACAAGATTGTCAGGGTTTCAAGAGGGCTTGTACAGGAATTAGGACGGGAACCCTTCCCTGATGAAATCGCAGAGAAGATAGGATTTCCCGTAGACAAGGTGAGAAAAATATTGAGAATTACAAAAGAACCTATTTCTTTAGAAACACCGCTAAATGATGATGAAGATACACACCTGGCTGATTTTATAGAGGATAAGAATACACCTACACCACAGGATACTGCCATATTTGGTGACCTGATAGAAAATCTGGATAAGGTACTCGCGACACTCACGCCAAGAGAGGAAAGGGTGGTAAGGATGAGATTTGGTCTTGGAGAGAAACATGACCATACATTAGAGGAGGTAGGACAGGTTTTTGAAGTAACAAGGGAAAGGATAAGACAGATAGAAGCAAAGGCACTGAAAAAACTGAAACACCCTTCAAGGACACAAAAGTTAAGGTGTTTTATAGAGACTTAAAATAGGTTCTATCTTTTATTCAGGATTCGCTTTTCTGGATGCTGAATTCTGGCTATTTTTCAATATAATTTTTTCTTGACAAATATCAGCCATTAAAATATTGTATACAAAATTTTCTTTTTATTCTCCCAAGGAGGAATCAATTATGAATTTTGCAATGACAGAGGAGCAAGAATTTTTTAAAAAGACCATTGCCGACACTGTGGATAGATTGGTTGTTCCAAAGGCTCAGGAGATTGACGAAAAAGATGAGTTTCCGTGGGAAGTATGGAAGGAGTTTACAAAGCTCGGCTATCTTGGGCTGCGTTATCCTGAAGAGATAGGTGGGATTAATGCAGATAAAATCATGTGTATGACCTTTTACGAAGAAATTACGAGGGGTTCTGTTGGTTTTGCCCAGAGCGTCATAATGAATGTCTTAATGGGAACATATTTCATATATAGATTCGGAAACGATGCAATCAAGGAACGATGTCTCTATCCAGCAATGAGGGGCGAGAAGATTGCCACAATGTGTTTTACTGAAGACCAGTCGGGTTCCGACCTTGGAGCAACAAGGACAACCGCAGTAAAAGACGGGGATGGCTGGAGGATTAATGGAACAAAGATGTGGATTACTAATGGATTCATATGTGATTTCTGTACAGTCCTTGCCACCACGGATCCATCAAAGGGGCTTAAGGGATTAAACTTTTTTTTGGTGGAAAAAGGAACACCAGGTTTTTCAGGCGGTCAGGTTATTCATAAAATTGGATGTAGAGGAACTGTTACGGGGGAACTGGTATTTGATAATGTATGGGTACCACATGAAAATTTTCTTGGAGAAGAGCTTGGAAAAGGTGTCTTTTATGTTAGTGATATCCTTGACGAAGTAAGGTTAATGACAGGGGCGATGGCCCTTGGTATAGCAAGAGGTGCTTACAGCGAAGCGCTGGAGTATTCAAAGAAAAGGGTGGCCTTTGGCCAACCAATAGGCAACTTTCAGTTGATAAGAGAGAAGTTTGCCGAGATGGATACATTTATGAATGCAGCAAGGTTTATGGTTTACTATGGTGCATGGCTCTTGGAAAATAGTATGGGTAGCAGAATAATAGCGGCAGAAGCAAAGTTGTATGCCACAGAGGTATGCCTTAAGGTAGTTGATGAATTGACCAGGATTTACGGTGCAAATGGCTTTGCCTACGAATATACCCCGCAGAGGTACTTTAGGGATGCAAGGTTTCTCTTATACGGCGGGGGCACACAAGAGGTGTTAAAGGACTTCATAGGCAGGACTATTATAGGCAAGTTGTAAAAGAGCTATCAGCTGTTAGTTTTCAGCCATTAGAAGCTTAGCATTTTGTTTTTAAAGCTGATAGCTGAATGCCAATAGCTTGAAAAAGGAGGTTGGTTAAGTGAATATTTTAGTCTTCATAAAGCAGGTGGCTGATACAGAGGCGAGAATTATAATAAAGGGTGATCAAAAGTCTCTGGAGATAGAGAATAAATATAACATAAACTTTTTCGATGAGGTTGCAATTGAAGAGGCGATAAGAATAAAGGAAAGGATTAAAGATAGTCAGGTCACAATATGCACCTATGGGACAAAAAAGGCAGTTGAGGCGCTGAGGACAGCTATAGCAATGGGTGCAGACCGAGCCTTTTTGCTGGACAATACTAATTTAGAGAATCATGACCCTTTAATAATAGCAAAAATACTTTCAAGCTTTGCAAAAACGGAAGGTTTTGATTTGATTCTGTGTGGAAGGCAGGCAATTGATGATGAGAATGCGAATATTGGGGCTATAACCGCAGAATTTTTAGGGATACCGCATGTAAGTGCAATCTTAAAATTAGAAATTATGGATGAAAAAAAGGTAAGGGTGGAGAGTGAACTGGAAGGCGGCAGAGAGGTGGTGGAGGTACAGTTGCCTGCGCTTCTCACAACTCAAAAGGGTTTAAATGAGCCGAGAGTTCCACTCATTACCGGTGTTATGAAGGCCATGAAGGCTGCCATACCTTCAATAGACCCTTGTTCCCTGGGAATAGCAAAAGAAGATATAAATACAGATGCATCAAGGGTAATTGTCCTCTCCTATGAACCTCCAAAAAAAAGACCACCTGTGAAGATAATAGAGGGAGAAACACCCGAAGAAAAGGTTAAGAATCTGATGAAGGTCTTAAAAGAAGAAGCAAAGGCAATATAGAAGGGAGAAAAGTCATGTCTAAAGATATACTCATATTTGTGGAATGTAAGGAAGGTACTGTGAGAAAGGTATCACTTGAGTTGCTAACTAAGGGCAAGGAATTTACAGAGAGATTCTCCTCCAATTTATATGCAGTTCTTATCGGTTACCAGGTTAAAGGAATTGCTGAAGAATTAAAGGCGTTTTCGGACAAGGTAATCGTTGTGGATAATGAAATATTAAAGAATTATAGATGGGATACCTATGCGGCTGTATTAGAACAGCTCGTAAAGAAATATATACCTTATATGGTGTTTGGTGCATCCACCATAACGGGTAAGGACCTTTTTCCAAGACTTGCTGCAAGATTGAATGTGGCGATAGTGTCTGATGCAGTTGGGATAGATTTTGGTGGTGAAGGTGTGAGGATTAAAAAACCCATTTTTGGCGGAAAAATTATATCCTGGACAGCATGTAAGGAAGGCTCGACTTCGTTAATAACATTCAGACCGAATTCGTTTTCTATCGATAAAAGATCATTAAACGGTGAGTTAATAGAAGAATCATTGGAGATAGCAAAAGATCCAAGATTAAATGTTGTAAATATCGAAAGGGGTGGTTCAAAGAAGGTGGATATACAGGAAGCGGATTTCATTATCTGCGGTGGCAGGGGTATGAAAGGGCCTGAAAATTTCCAAGTCCTTGAGGAAATTGCAGATATTATGGGGGGAAGGGTAGGTGCTTCCCGTGCTGTGGTGGATAGCAAGTGGAGAGAATATGATGACCAGGTTGGTAAAAGCGGAAAGACAGTATCGCCAAAACTCTATATAGGCTGCGGTGTATCGGGTGCATTACATCATACAATGGGAATGGACACATCAAAAGTAATCGTTGCGGTGAATAAAGACCCTAATGCCCCTATCTTTCAGTATGCTGATTATGGAATCGTAGATGACCTCTTCAATATATTGCCTATCCTTAAAGATGAATTAAAAAGGGCAAAGGAAGAAGTTTAGAATGAAAAAGATTGATGTAGTTATAGTAGGGGGAGGACTTTCAGGGCTTTCCTGTGCTTATAAGCTTGCAGAAAAGGATATGCAGGTAATTGTCCTTGAAAGGGGGGATTTCCCTGGTAGCAAAAATGTAACCGGTGGAAGGCTCTATCTCATGCCCATAAAGGAATTGATTGGAGATATGTTTGATGATGCACCCTTTGAGAGAAAGGTTGTCCGAGAAAGGTGGAGTCTTTTTGGGGAAGGAAACTCAATCAATATTGATTTTGCAAGTGAAAAACTTAGAGTAGAAGACCATAGCTATACAGTGCTCCGTGCTAACTTTGATAGATGGTTCTCAGAGAAGCTAATGGAGAAGGGTGTATTTGTGATCCCAAAATACAGGGTGGATGATCTTTTGTGGGAGGAAAACAGAATAGTTGGCATAAAGGCCGGAGAAGAAGAAATATATGCAAACGTTGTAGTTGCCTCAGATGGTGTTCTTTCTTTTATGGCCGAGAAGGCAGGATTGAGAACAAAGATGAAACCCAAAAACTATGCAGTTGGCATAAAAGAGGTAATAGAACTGCCAAAAGAAAAGATAAATGACAGGTTCAATGTAGATAACGGGAATGGTTGTGCCCATCTGTTTGTGGGGGATGTAACAAAAGGTCTTTTTGGTGGAGGATTCTTATATACAAACAGAGAGACTATTTCACTCGGTATAGTAGCAGGTATAAAGGCGCTGATGGGAAAAACCCCCTCTATTGAAACCCATGCGTTGATGGATGCATTTAAGGAAAGGTATGAGATTAAGAGACTTATAGAGGGAGGGGGTCTTGTAGAATACTCGGCCCATATTATTCCAGAAGGTGGTTATGATGGTATCTCGAAACTTTATGGAAATGGTATCATAGTAACAGGCGATGCAGCAGGTTTTGCGCTGAATATGGGGGTAACAGTAAGGGGAATGGAATTTGCTATTGCATCAGGAATAATTGCCGCAGAAACCGTTATAAAAGCAAAAGAAGCTGGTGACTATTCGGGGAAGAAACTTTCATATTATGAAAATAGATTAAAAGAAACCTTTGTCTTGAAGGACATGAAATCCTGTAGAAAAATGCCCGAGTTTCTCGACAACGAAGATTTTTTTACATATTATCCGAAATATTTTCCTGATTTTTTAGAAAAGGTCATGTGGTTTGGTAAAGAACCTAAAGAAAGGGTAGGAAAGACCTTGTGGGGGACATTAAAGACCTCCGGTATGTTGAGTTTTAGAAGATTGAAAGACCTTTATAAAATTAGGAATATATGAGGTGGTGAGATATGAGAATTGATGAAAAGCTTGCCATTGATGCATTTAAAACGGACAAAGAAAGTCATATAAAGATAAACCATGAGATATGCAGGTCAAAATGCAAGGTAAAATATTGTTTATTTATCTGCCCTGGCCATCTTTATTCCTATAACGAAGAAACAGACGAGGTTGTTGTGGAGTTTGCAGGATGCCTGGAGTGCGGTACCTGTAAAGTTGCGTGTATCGAAGGTGCCATAGACTGGACATACCCTAAAGGGGAGTTCGGAGTTCAGTACAGATTTGGCTAAGATTGTCTGCTAAAAAGTAACCCTTAAGTTTCATTTTTTAGTCTATTTCAAATTAACACTTGATGCTGGTTTTTTACCCTCCATATAGACTGATTTTTTAAAATATTTTTACTGTATAATATAATTTTTATTATTTGTATATTTACTAATAATTACAATATATTATAAATATTACATAATATTCTTAGTGAATCCTTGTTATGTACAGTATAATTTTTTTCTTGACAATTATATTTGGACTTTATAAATTATACTATCGTGGTAAGTAATCTGTTTAAACAATGCTATTTTAAGGGTGTTAACTATGTCTAAAGATACTGCTCAAACGTGGATTAACAGCAAGGAAATATTAAAAAAATGTGGTATTTCCAGGGCAACATTAAACAACTATATTAAACTTGGGATTATTCCAAGGCCTATCGTCCAGAAACCACAAGAGGATATGAAAAAGACAAAAAAAATAGGCTATTTTCCGCAGATGGTTTTAAACAATATAGAAATGGTCAAGCGTTTAAAAAAAGAGGGGAATTCTGTAGAAAATATAGCCCAAAAATTAAAAGTAGTACCTATTTCTGAACCTGTTACTGTGGAAGAGAAACAAAAGGTATCTCCTCGTGTGGGTAAGGACTTAACCCCTCAAGAAATTTCACACGCTGGAAGTAAAGAGCTCAGGTTAACTATCGATAATATCGAGACCCCGGCTTACCTTCTCAACTATCAATTTGAAATAGAATGGATAAACAGGGCAGCAGAGGAAAAAATTTTTAATCAATCGGTTAGATTAATAAAAGACACCGAGTTGAGGAATATTTTTAGATTATTCTTTAACTTGAAATTTCATGATAACATCCAGAACTGGGAGAACCTTTTTGACTTCCATGCAGCTTTTTTAAAATCAAAATTTTCCAGGGACCTTGTTGAAAAACTATACCAGGGAATTTCTGAAAGTGAGGTCAGTTTTTTAAAAAAGGCATATGACAGGGTTCTCAGTCTGCCCAAACAAGTAATTAATCAAAATCTTATTACTATTACGAGACAGGATGGATCAAAAGAGCCGTATCGGCTCTATACCACATTTTTCAGGGAAGGTTTATTTTTCCTTTATGTACCAAGTGATAGTTTATTTGAAGGAATAACAGAGTTTTTATCAAACCGTGGGCAGGTAATCAAGGAATTACTTCATCAACGTATGTCAACCCTGGTTTATTTTTGTGTACTTGTCGCTGATTTACAGGATTCAGTCCGTATATGCGCTGAACTGCCACCGGAAGAATACTTTGAATTGATTAACCTGATATGGAAGACGATGGAAGAATCTTTTAAAAAATATTACGGCATTTATGGAAAACATGTTGGTGACGGAATTGTGTATTATTTTTTAAAGGAACGGGGTTCAAACTATATTATGAATGCCATCAATTGTGCAATGGAAGTAAAAGAAAAAATGGAAAAACTTTCCATTGAATGGAAAATACGTAAAAAGTGGGCCAATGAGCTTTATTTGAATATCGGCATAAATGAGGGCCAGGAATATATTAGTGCAATCCACGCCTCAATAAGTATAGAATTCACAGCCCTCGGTGATACTATAAATTATGCGGCGAGGTTATCCGATCTTGCCCAATATGGTTCCATATTCACTACAAAAAATTTGATGAATAAATTAAAAGAAGAAGACCGTAAAAATATCCGCTTTGGTGTTAAAAGAAAATTACAGGATAGGGAAGTATTTATAGAGAATACATTTTCCCGGGTTATCGACCTTGTAAACGGAGATGACATGAGACGTGGAAAATTTATGGATATTACAGCACTTCCTGTCACAGAAATTATTAGATAAAATGTTGGTACCTATTTATAAAATTTTATGTTTGTGTTGTTATAAAACTGCAGTATGGACAAACTATAAAAATAATAAAGAGAAACAAGACTACAGAATGTATAGAAAAGAGTTGACAATATCGGTAAAGTTTAGTAATTATTTTAAAAATATATAGAAAATGCTTTGTGGTTCTTAAGAATATTTAAATAAGGAAGATTATGGACAAAATTTGCATCGTAAAAAGAAGGAAAGGTGTAAAACAAGGACAGGATTCAGTAGAAAAGGTTGTTGAGGTCACACCTTATGCCTTGACAAATACGACCAGTCAGAACAAAGATGAAGGTTCAGTTTTTGAAGAGGTTACCAGCGATAAAGATGAAATAATCTCTGTTGAACTAACTCCTGAGCAATCTGCAATGGTTCAATCCTTGGAGTATATAAAATCTTTATCCCTGGATAAAGACCACGGCGTAAAATTGGATATGCTGCGAGATGCTGACGGGAAGGTTCTTTTTAATTTTCATTTTAGGCCTGTATACACGGTAAAGATGCTTAACTCCAAAAATGTATGTGAGATGTTACAAATAGGAAGAAATTTTTTGGCAAAACTTGTTAAAACAAAAAAGATCAAGAGTTATAAAATTGGTAGACGGAGACGTTTTTCGTTGGAGGATATCCTTGAGTATCTTAGCAAAAGTCTGGAGCTATAGGTGGTCCTTGATTAAGTGGTATAACTTTTAAAAAGGAGAATCCATATATGTATTACGAATATTGGGGTCTTAAGAAACCACCTTTTGACAATGTCCCTGACCCATCAATGTATGTTGAATCCCATATATCGGTGGAGAACACCATAGCAGAAACACTTTTTGCTATAGAGGAAGGGAATGAATGCATTGCGGTCATTGTTGGAGATGTGGGTTTGGGGAAGACCTTATCGTTGAGAATGATACTTGATTCCCTGGACCAGGAAAAATATAAGATAGCTTTTATTACTAATCCTGATATGTCCTTTGTACAGCTTTTGAGAGAAACTATCGGTCAGTTGACCGGGAAACAGTGTGAAACAAAAGGGAAGATAAACCTTCTGGAGACCTTTAATAAACTTTTATTTGAGACTATAGATGAAGGTAAAAAGGTCCTTATTTTTATCGATGAGGCGAATGCCATTTCCCCGGCTAATCTGGAAAGTTTAAGATTGCTTACTAACATGCAGGATGACAACAGAAATTTGTTCACTATTGTCCTTTCAGGGCAGATGGAGCTGGCAAGGAGATTAGAACATCCAAAACGCGCCAATCTGTTTCAGAGAATCGGAACCTATAACAGGATAGACAAAATCCAATCTGAAGAACTTTTAAAAAACTATGTTGAAACACGCCTGAAACTGGCGGGAACAACAAAAAAAATATTTACCGAAGATGCCTTCCCTTTTTTATGGGAATATTCTGAGCATGGTATACCCCGTCTTATTAACAAGATTTGTAAATTGTGTTTGAAGGCAGGGGAAACGAATGAGTTTGATAAGATAACTGGAGAGGTTGTAAATCAGATTGGGGAACGTTTCCAAAAATTAACTGGGCCTGACGTACAAAAGAGGAAACCTAGAAAAAGACCTATAAAAGAACCAGTTCGAGAAGAAAAAGAATCCATACGCGAAGAGATTGAAACCAAAATAGAAAAAGAACCAGAAAAGGTTTTTGTAGAACCGGAAGAAGAGAAGGTTGAGCATATAGAAGAAAAACCCCCTGAAGAAAAAATAAAACCAGTTTTAGAACCAGAAAAAACCCCCAAGAAAATCGCTGAAATAATGAAAGAAACCCCGACAGAGTCGCTAGAAGAGGCAAGAATCGGTGAGTTTAAGGTTAAAATTGATATTCCTCCCAATATACTTGAGCAAGCTCAATCATCAAACAGGGAAAGCCGTCTTAAAATAGCCGGAGTCTTAGCTGCCCAGACCCTTGAAAAATATCCTCAATTGACGTCTTCGTCTTCAGCTGATCCGGTTTCTATATGGAGTGAAATCAGGGATTTAATCTTGAATAAGCTTGAACGAGAAATCGGGCCAACTAAATAATAAACACATTTGCCTTAGTTCTTTCAGGATTCTTTGTTTTCCAGTTTTTGTAAAATCTGTTGTGCCTTCCTGTTTTTTGGGTTTATGGATAGCACAAACGTGAGCCTTCGAAGGATCTCCTCCCTTTTTAAACCTTCTGGATTTGACTTTTCCCGTATATAATCAAGATGGACAAGGTTGCAATTGGCCTGTTCATGTAATGGATTTAATGAGAGGGAAGTTTTATAGGCAGAAGCAGCATCTTCATAATTTCCCATCTCTTCGTAAATAGAACCAAGGTTATTCCATACCTCCGGATGATTGCGGTCTAATTCTATTACCCGTTTGTATGACTCTATTGCGTTTTTGTAGTCACCCTGCTGGGTATACTGATTACCAAGATGGAAAAGGGCTTTTATATGGTCAGGGTCTATTTCTAAAACCTTTTTATACTGCTCCATTGCTTCATCAAACATATCCTGGCGGTCATGTAAAACAGCAAGGCAAAAGCGGGGTGAAACAGTAAGGGGATCAATTTCTATAGCCTTTTTATATTGTTCAATTGCTCCCTGATAATCACCCTGTAAATCTGCTATCTGGGCAAGATTGATTATTGCTTCAACATCTAAAGGGTTTAGTTTGAGCGCCTTTTCATACATCTGTTTCGCGCTACCAAATCGTTCCATTCTTTCATAGACATAGCCCAGGTTGTTATATGCCTCAGGATTATCAGGTTCAAGGTCAACTACTTTATTAAAACACTTTAAAGCTTTATCGTAATCTTCCTTTTGCAAATAAATAAAACCAAGATTCACGTATGCATCTGTAAACTTATTATCAAGTTGTATGCTTTTTTTATAAGCTACAATGGCTTTATCGACATTAGATTCGGTGCTGTCATAGTTGTACCCTTCCATGAACCATTCCCTTGCAGTCTTTTTTTTGCTCATTTACCCTCCTCCTTGAGGTTTATCTCAAATTTAAAGGAAACGAATGTGTTCATGAAACAAGATATCTTTTATAAAATTTTAAACATGCTATCAAACGAGTAATTTCTTGTCAAGGGTAAAGAGACCAGAATAACCCTTGAAATTTATAACTGAAACCCATCGACATCTATCCAGTTGGTATGACCTATACAAGAAAGAAGTTAAAAAGGGTCTCTGGCTACAGACTAAATCAACTATATTGATGAAATTAAGAAAGTAAATAATAATGTTGATTATTAAATTAAAGAGAAGGCGATTAATCGGTTAATACTTTATCGTTGACAAAATTTATAGGTAGTGGTAATTAAAAAACAAGTATTATAAGGGATTAAACAGAAAATCATTTAGATTTAGAGGACTATATCGGAAATAATTTGAGTGCAAGGAGTAATTCGGGTGGAGAATAAGGTCGAGGTTTTTCCTAAAACAATAATATTCAAACAGTGTCCAAAGATTAAAAACCGATGAAAAAAGAGAAAGAATTCACTGAACATGATTATCGGGAAATCACCGGGTCTGAAGTTATTGGAAGTTGGCCGTTTCGTATCCGGGATTTTATCGTTCATCACCTGGAGCTTTTATTTGTTTTCATAATTGCATGCTTGGTAATAGCTGTTTTCTTTCTTTTTCCCTTCAAATTTGCATTCTTGAACCTTTTTTATCTCCCTGTACTTACAGCCGCATATTTTTTAGGAAAACGCTATGCTTTCCTGGCATCCATACACATTATTTTGCTTGTGGTTGTCTCGGCCTTTATTCGACCCGAATGGTTCACATCAGGAGGAACTCAATTAAGCACCATGGTTATGATTTCTATCTGGGGAGGATTCCTTGTTATTACCAGTATAGGTATTGGTTCGCTTCAAGAACGTCTTGCCAAGGGTTTTGCGGAAACCCGCCGTCTTTACGAAGAATTAAAAAGAAGCCGCGTAGTAGAAGAGATGAAGGAAAAAGTTGAAAAAGCGCTCTACGCCACTATGGATCCTGTAGTAGCAAAGCTAGCCACCGAAGATAAATTAAGGTTTGAAAAAAGAGAAATCAGTATTATGTTCACTGATTTAACGGATTTTACCACATATTCAGATCAACATCCCGCCGATGTGGTTCTCGAGGAACTTAATTCATTTCTCGGCCAAATGGAGCCAATTACAGAGATGTACAAAGGTCACATTGATAAGTACATGGGTGACGGGGTTATGCTTGAGTTTGGTGCCCCCATAGATTATGACCAGCATGCCCTCATGGCTGTTCTTGCTGGCTGGAAAATGCAAGAAAAGGTTAAAATCTTGAGCCTGCCCTGGCGATTACGTTGTGGCATTGCCACAGGAAATGTGATTATAGGTATGTTTGGGGTACGTCGTAAGGCATATAGTGCCCTTGGTGACCGTGTAAATGTTGCCAAGCGTCTGGAAGAAATCTGCGAACCTGGAAAGGTTTTTATTGACGAACCAACATACTTAGCGGTTGAGCCTTTTATAAACGTTAATAAACTCCGAAATAAAGGATATGGACGCCAGACAGATAAAGAATTGCTTGAACAAGTGAGTGTTCTTGAAGAGAGGTTAGCCCAGGATACTGAAAATCCTGAGATACTATACAAAATTGGTAAAACTTATTACGAACTACGAGATGCTTCAGAAGCTATCCGATACTTTGAGCGTGCCTTAGCTTCGGACCCGGAATCGACTGAAATTAGACTCGCATATGCTGATGCAAACCTTAAGAAAGAAGAGTTTGAAAAAATCCAGCTTAAGGGAATATTGCAGAAGATTACTATTTACGAGGTCACGGGTATTAAAAACCGTTGGGATGACCCTTCAGTAATTCTACCATCACTATCTTCGAAATACCGCCAACTTGAAGCTCTTAAGGACATCCCATCTGATTTAGTTCGCTCCGTTGAAGCCCTGGATGGTTCCATAGGTCATGGACAGGTTGTAGGATTACTTTCATATGCAATAGCCAATCATATGAATTTGAATGAGGAGTTTAAAAAAACAATCTTACAGGCTGGATATCTTCAGGATCTTGGGAAGGAAGCTGTACCCCATCACATCTTAAATCGTTCTGCAAGCCTCACAGAACAAGAAGCAAAGTTAGTGGAGAAGTATGTTCTGGAAAGCGTGGCCATTTTAAAACGTTTAGGATATGTGGAACCACAACTTCTTGAGATTGTGAAACACCATCACGAAACGTGGAATGGGAATGGTTACCCAGACGGGTTAAAGGGGGAAGATATTCCCGTTGGGGCACGTATTACATGTGTCGCCGAAGCATACAGCGCTATGACATCATGGCGTCCCTATCATGAACCTTGGGATTCTCGTATGGCATTGAGTGAACTCCGTAAGGCAGTGGAAAGAGGGGTTTATGACCCTCAGGTGGTTGAAGCCCTCATCGAGGTCCTTAAACCGGATTCTTAGGTTTCCTGTAAGTTTTATTACATAATTGAGATTTATAATTAATTATCTATCTTCTCTTAAAAAAACAGCAAGTCTCGAACATATTCTTTCATAGAGATCGTCTACATATTGTGCTGGTGTGATATAGTGGTTACACATCATGGAGAATACCATCATCTCTCCATCCTTTGTTGTTGCATAACCTGAAAGATTACGTATATGGTTCATTGAGCCAGTCTTTGCCCGGAGATTATTCTGACAGGGAGTTGCCTTCATTCTATTTTTTAAGGTTCCGTCAATACCAGCAATAGGAAGAGAATTATAATATAAATCGAAATATCTATGTCTTGCCATAAAACGGAGTAACTCAACTACCTTTTTTGGGGTTACAAGGTTATATCGAGAAAGCCCGGAGCCATCAACCATAAAAAAATCATCCGTATTGATACCAATACCTTCTAAAAACTCCCTTATAGCTGAAATAGCGGTCTTTGAATCACCCTTACCCTTAAATTCCGTACCAATAGTAAGAAGGAGTTGTTCAGCATGGAGATTTTTACTCTTTTTGTTTATCACATATATAATTTCATCAAGCCTTGGTGATCGGTAAAAAGCTAACCTTTTTCTATTTTGAAAAGGGGGTTGTTCTTTACCTGCAATATACACTTTTCCCGTAAATGTTATCCCCTTTCTCATTAAAGTTTCTACAAAAACAAAAGCACCATAATGTGCGGGATTTTTCACAGCAATGGACTTTCCGTATTCTTCACTATTTATTGGGAATATTCCTGATATCTCCAGATTGTTTGTGTTATATAACATTTTAAAACTAACATCTGCTTCGGAACTCTGATTGCCTGTTATAACTTTATTGACTATGTTTATATATTTAGTTTGCGGCTCTGTCCTTACTTTTACTGGTGCACCCATGGAATCGCCATGGGAGATAAAGATATCTATAGAATTATCGTTGAAAGAAAAGGCATCTTTTCGAGCTGAGTACCAGAATATTTCATCGTCCCAGCTCCAACCCTCACCCATAGGAATATCATCAAAATATGAATTATCAACCACTATGTTGCCACGAATTTCTTTTATTCCGAGGTATGACAGGGTATCTGCCCAGTTCTCAAAAACTTTTGTTGTATTACCATCGTTAAAGTAACCCGAAATGGTTGGATCACCCCTTCCAATTATAATTAAATCACCTTTTAAAATACCGAATTCTATGTTTCCATTTGTAAGGAGTTCTGTTTCGTATGTAAAATTTGGAGATAGGTATATCAGACCAGCTGCTGTTGTAAAAAGTTTTATGTTAGAGGCAGGGATAAAAAGTTTATTCTCATTATGATGATACATCACCTCACCTGTATCTAAAGATTCAATATGAATACCGAGATGGGCAGATAATAATTTTTCATCCTTTATAAAACAATCTAACTCGGAACGGAGCCTTTCAACTGGCGTGAAGGATTCATGTTTTGGTTTGATCGCACATCCAAGTAGCGAGCTTGAAAGAAAGGCAATAAATATGAAAAAAATTAAGTAAAGGTGGTTATGTTCTTTAAAACCCATATTCTTTGATCCCTTAAACGCTTTAGTCAACTGGACACACTGATTATAGCTTATCCAATCACTGCTATACAAAGCAAATAAATGATTGAAAAGTAATATAACTGGATTGAATTATTAGTTTTATTGTCCATGCTTATAATCAGAATAGTATGTCCTTGACTTCACCTCTCGGCATGTGTTACCTACTTTTCGAAATAGTCGGGGATAAGGCAATAGTAAATGGGAAAAGAACAATATAAAGAAAGTAATAAAGAAAGGTACCCCCACATTTTTTCTCCTGGTCAAATTGGCTCTCTTAAAGTGAAGAACCGGATCAAATACGCTGCCACTGAAACAAATTTTCCCTTTGGTGATGGATTTGTAAGTGACAGAGAGGTTGCATATATGGAAGCCCAGGCAAAGGGTGGTGCCGGGATTGTTACCACGCAAGGCGCTTATCCTGATACAAAAGGAGAGGGCAAGGGGTTCAAGGGAATGATGAGTATTGCAGAAGATCGTTTTATTCCTGGTCTCGCCCGTATCGCAGAGGCAATAAAACGTAATGGTGCCTTAGCGGCTTTACAGATTCTACATTGTGGAAGAGAAGGCGGGGTGGAACTTGATTATTGTCTTATGCCATCAGTCGTGCCGCAGAGACTTTCATATTTCAAACCTCCACGGAAGATAAGCTCCTATCAGATAAAAGAATCTGTGCAGGACCATATTAGGGCTGCCCGTAGGGCTGTTGATGCTGGCTATGATATCATAGAAATATCAGGAATTGTAGGGTATCTCCTTTCAACATTCATATCCCGTTATACCAATAAACGGGTTGACAAATACGGGGGAGACATCAAGAATAGATGCCGTCTTATGATGGAAGTACTCCAGGGTGTAAAAGCAGAAGCAGGGGATTCGGTACCTGTGGGTATACGACTCTGCGGTCTTGAATTACTCGATGATCGTGGCGGGAATACCGTGGAGGAAAGCCTGGAAAGTTTCCTTCTTGCTGAAGAGGCAGGAGCAGATTATGTGAGCGTGACAATAGGTTGGCATGAATCTTCTGTATCAGTTATTACACGAGATGTTCCTATGGGACACTGGCTCTATGTTGCAGAAAGGATAAAAAAAATTGTAAATATTCCGGTTATGATGGCATTTCGACAGTTCATGCCTGAGACACCTGAGAAGGCAATAGGTGACGGCATCATCGATTTCTGGGAAGCGTGTCGTCCAATGATAGCAGACCCTGAACTTCCCTTGAAGATATCTAAAGGAAGGAAAGAAGAAATCATCCCGTGTATCGCTTGCAACCTCTGTTTTTCACGCCTCTATTATCATCAGCCCATCATGTGTTCTGTAAGGCCAACCCTTGGTCATGAGAATGAAGCTGATTGGGGATACTACGGTTTTTCTCGGAGTAAAAGGAAAAAGAAAATAGTAGTCATAGGGGGTGGTCCTGCAGGACTTCAATGCGCCTCTGTTGCTGCAAAAAGAGGACATAAAGTAACTCTACTGGAGAAGAGAGAATTAATAGGCGGAAATATTCTCCTTGCTTCGAAGGTTGATGAGGGTGCAATAGAACTTCTGCGCCCAATAAAAATGCTTGAAGGAGAATGCCTGCATTCAGGGGTAGAGATTCGCTTAGGGATTCAATACACCCCTGAAGCTTTGGTTGAAGAGGGTACAGATGCAATAGTTATAGCTACCGGTTCAATAGTTAAAACCTTTCCTCTAATCACTTCACAAAATATTTTCACGCCAGAAGATATTATAGATAAGGGAAAGAACCCTCCAAAGCGTACAGTAATTATTGGAGGAGAGGGTGTGGGGCTTGGGATTGCTGTATTTTTATCTCGCCAAGGAGAATACGATCTTGTTATTGTGGAAGAGGGTGGCAGACTCGGTCGTGACGTAAATCCATTTTACCTCTGGCAATACCTCAAGTTATTAAAGGAAAAAAGGGTTACCCTATTAACACGTTCCCGGGTTGTTGGAATGGAAGGAAAGATGCTGTGTATCAACAGGATGGCTGAGAAGGAGTTTATAGAAGTTGATGGGATAATCATTTCACAAAGAGAACCTGTAAAGGAATGGAATTTGGATTTAGGCCATGTGGCAAAGGAGGTTTATTTTATCGGCGATGCAAAAAGACCAAGGCGTCTACACAACGCGATATATGATGGATATCGGCTGGGAATGATGCTCTGATGATCCCTGTTATCGATAAGGAGTCATGCACAGGATGTGAAAGTTGTATTGATATATGTCCCACTCAGGCAATCTATATGGAAGGTAAAAAAGCACAGATAGATACTGAGTTTTGTGAAGAATGCGGTTTTTGTACATCTGCATGCCCTGTCGATTCTATAAAAATAATGTTCCCAATTTTTTCCGGTTCAAACCCCTAAAACAAATAATCTTACAATGTATATTAAATTCATTTATTTGCTTATAAATATTTTTATTCCTGATACAGTGTTCTCTAAAACCACTATTTTTAAATTTAAGATAGAAATGTTTGGACATTTAAATACTTTAAATTATACAGTATATATTCATTTATACAGTATAATTATATAATGTCTAATCTAAAAATAATATTGTCTATATATAATTTTATATATTTTTTTCAAATTTTTATTTAATCTCTATTTTACAGTATATTTTAAAATATTTAAATTATTTTTAAACAGTATAATTTTTTTCTTGACAAATGTATTTTTACTGTATAAAAATATATCTATGTTAGACATTATTAAAAATATTAGGGTCCAAATTAAAATGTCTAATTATACAGAAAAACAATGATAGATAGTAAAGAGCTTTTAAAAAAAACAAGTATATCCAGGGCAACCCTTAATAATTACATAAGATTGGGTATTATTCCAAAACCAATAGTAAAAAAACTTGATAAGGAAAATAGGAAAATAAAAAAAATAGGATACTTTTCTGAATCAGCACTGGAAGATATCAAAACCGTGAAACGTTTAAAAAAAGAAGGAAACTCCATTGACAATATAGCTAATATTTTCAGAAATACATTCAATAAAACGAAAGTTGATGAAGATAAAAAAATCACTGAAAAGATAATTTCAGGAGAGGATGAAAAACTTACACTCACGATTGACAACATAGAAACCCCGGCCTACCTCATAAATTACAAATTTGAAATAGAATGGATAAACCACGTAGCAGAAGAAGAGATATTTCAACAGACGGTAAGACTCATCAAAGATGCAGAATCGAGAAACATCTTCAAATTACTTTTTAATATGCTGGACATTGGTAACGTAAAAAATCTCGAAAGCATTGTTGACCTTCACATGACCTTTTTAAAATCGAAATTTTCAAGAGATGAGGTATTTAAACTATACTCGGGTATTTCGGAGAAAGAAATCAATTATTTTTATGGGTCTTACGATAGAACCGATAGTGTATCAAAAAAGGATTTAATAACTCAGACCCACATTGATATTGTGGGACAGGATGGAAATACGAGATCCTACAGGCTTTACATCACGTTTTTTAGAGAAGGGTTGTTCTTTTTCTATGAACCGAGCAATATGCTTTTAGAAGGGGTTATAGAATTTCTTACAAACCGCAGTAAAGTGATTAATGAGTTGCTACAGCGCCGTATGCCTGCCTTGCTCGATTTCTGTGTACTTGTGGCAGATTTACATGATTCTGTCAGGATATGCGCTGAACTGCCACCGGAAGAGTATTTTGAGCTGATTAATCAGATGAGAAAAAACGTTGAAGAATCTTTCAGAAACTATTATGGGATTTATGGAAAACATGCCGGTGACGGGTTAGTCTATTATTTCTTAAAAGACCGTGATTCGCATTATATTGTAAATTCCCTATATTGTGCCATGGAAATAAAAAATAAGATGGAAAAACTTTCGGCTGAGTGGAAAGTACGCAAAAGATGGGACAATGAGCTCTACCTGAATATAGGCATAAATGAAGGGCAGGAATATTTCAGTGCAATTCATGCTTCGACCAACATAGAATTTGCTGCTTTAGGAGACACCATTAATTATGCAAGCAGGTTATCTGATCTTGCCTGTTATGGTTCAATTTTGACCACAAAGAATCTTATAAACAGAATGGCTAAAGAAGATCGCCAAAGGTTTATTTTTGGCATAAAGAGGAAGACACCAAGTAGAGGAATATTTATCGAAAACATGTTTTCTAGGGTTGTAGATTTTATACATGTGGATGATCCGAGATGTGGAAAATTTATGGATATTGCAGTGTTACCTATTACCGAAATTATTGGCAGAGCGTGATAAAGCGAAATGTTGTGGATAGCCCAGTGATTAAGATAAAAGAAGTATGAGAGCAGCACTTGAAAATAAATTGTTAGATGTAATTACGTTAAAGAACAAAGACCTTTACTACAAACTACAAATCATCTTTGGTCTTTTTTTTCCTCTCCCTGCAGCAGCTTTTTTATTTTTCATTATAAAATATAATGTTTTAAGAGACGGGTCTCTCCACCTGATATTACTCACAATGCTGATTTTTGCTCTCTGTGGCTTCAGCCTGTTAAGGAACATATTCAGCAAAATCGTAAATTTATCAAAGGATATCTCCGAAAACATAACGGCACAGGTTGCTGACGTTCAGTTTCAGAGTGAAAAGGATGAATTAGGAAATTTAGTAAAATCATTCAATACCATTGCGAATCAATTTAAAAATACTCATAATCTGTTGGAAAAAAAGATATCAGAAATATCAACACTCAAGGAGCTTTCGGACCTTTGTTATGTGACCTTTGACAACGATGAGCTTTTGTATATTGCTTTGGAACGTGCTTTGAAGTTAGTAAATGCAGATGTAGGTTCTGTTTTGATGCTGGAAAGACCACATAGAAAAGCCTTTATTGTCCAATCAACTATCGGACTTGGAAATAAGCTTACAGTGGGGGAAAAAATTGACTTCAACACAAGCATTGCCAAATATGCGGTAATTAATAAATCTCCTGTTGTTGTTGAAGACATTGAAAAGGATACGCGTTTTGGAAGAAGTAATCGCTCTAACTATGCAACGAAATCCTTCGTGTGTATGCCTATCAAGACGATCAAGGATATTATTGGTGTTGTTACAATTTCCCGGCGAGATGATAAAACACCTTTTACCCAAGAAGATATAGAGGTTTTGACACCACTTTTAAGTAATGCAGCTCTTACATATGAAAACTTACGCCTTGTTAAACAAAATGAGCTGGAAACTGAGTATATAAAGGTGATTGAGAAAATTTTAAAGAATATTAATTCAAGTTTTCGTGACAGCGATATTATCAACACATTCTTGAGTGATGTCCAAACACTAGTGCCTTTTGATCTTGCCATGATTTTGATAAAAGATGAAAACAGGCCTGATAATCTGGTAATATTTGACCTTTTTACCAGGGAATCTACAAATTTTTTAAAGGGTGGCTATTATCCTTACAAAGGCTCAATCATTGACAAAGTTATGGAGCAGGGAATTACCCTGATTGTGGATGACTTAAATGCCCTTTACGGAGAATTTGGAAAAGAACTGTTTATGAACAGTAATTACAAATCTTGCATTTTAAGTGAATTAAAAACGGGAGGCGATACGAAAGGGGTGTTGATATTTTTCGCACATGAACCGGAGATCTTTGAAAAAGTCAAAGGATTTATAGATATAGTGGCAGATAGCGTTTCCCTTGCTATTGCAAAAAACACACTATCTGTCTCCATTAAAAAACGAAAACAAGAACTGGATACGTTAAAACAGATTGGTAACGTCCTTGCTTCATCGACATTTGATATAGACCAGGTTCTCAATCATACGATGGATATGGTAAGGGTCATCATGAATGTGGAAGCAGGCTCACTATTACTCTTACATGAAAATGAACTGGAATTCAGGGTTGCCTTTAATCTCGATATGGAGACCATGCGTAAATCGAGGCTCAAGCTCGGTCAGGGAATTGCCGGTTATGCTGCTACCTGTGGAAAATCGATAATTGTGAATGATGTTGTTAAATCTCCTCATTTTTCACAAGAAATAGACAGAATTACTGGTTTCAGAACAAGATCGGCTCTGTGTGTTCCCATTATCTCGCAGGGCAAGGTGCTCGGGGTTATTGAACTGCTGAATAAAATACCTGGTGATTTCAGTTCAAGCGATGAGTATCTATTACAATCTATTGCTTCATCGGTAAGCATTGCAATGGAGAATTCACGCCTTTATCGAGAAACGGTCTCTATGACAGAACATGAACGTGGGATACGACAGATGTTTCAAAAGTTTGTCCCCAAAGAGGTTGTTGATAAAATCATCCATGGTGAACAATTCGGGAAAACAGTAATTGATGAGCTTAGGACGCTTACTTTATTAAATATCGATATAAGGGGATTTTCAAAACTCGCCACGAAAATTGGTCCTCAAAAAACTGTATCTATGCTCAATCATTTCTTCTCCACCATGGGTGGTATAGTATTCAATCATCACGGTATTGTCGATAAATATCTGGGTGACGGTTTTCTTGCAATTTTCGGTGCACCATTACCGAGTCCAACAGATGCAGATAACGCTATAGAGGCAGCACTCGAAATGAAAGAATCAATGGAAACTGTGAGTAATTACTTTATGAAAAAAATAGATACCCCTCTCATTATCGGTATCAGTATCCATACTGGTGAGGTTGTAATTGGAAATATTGGTTTCGATAAAAAGATTGATTATACAGTAATTGGCGATCCAGTTAATACTGTTTTCAGACTGCAAAGTCTTGCAAAGTCAGTAACCAATGGTATTTTAATAAGTGAAAAAACCCATCGTACATCTCAGTCCAACCTGATTGTACGAGAATTTGGAACGTATAAAATAGACTCCACGCTTGGTGATTTAAAGGTTTTTGAGCTTTTAGGAACCCAAAAATAAGAGATATATAACTATGAGAGATCAGAAAAAACAAAAGAGCAACTTATTTGTGAGTCGGCGGAGATGTACCAGCGAATAGCTGAACTGGAAAAATCAGAAAATAAGTGTAAACAAGCAGAAAATCTCTTGGAGGGGAACGAAGCAATATTACGGGTATTGATCAACGCTACCAGAGAAACCTTGATACTGATTGACAAGGAAGGCACTATCCTTGTAGCAAATGAGGTAGTTGCTCAAAGGTTAGGCAAAAGCTCCCAGGAACTCATCGGTACCTGTCTATACAATCATTTCCCCCCGGATATAGCAAAATCGAGAAAAGAACATTTCGATAAAGTTACGATTACAGGTGAATCAATTCGTTTTGAAGATACCAGGGCAGGGAGATTTTACATAATATAGGGTAGGGGATGTCTATAAATTAATAGCCGACGATGGGAGTCGAACCCGCGGCCTGCTCATTACGAGTGAGCTGCTCTACCACTGAGCTACGTCGGCATATTGACTTTTCTGATTGATTATTATAACGATTTTTTCTTTTCTTTTTCCAGTTTTCTTTTTTCTTCGTCTCTTATTTCCCTTCTCAACAACTTCCCAACCTTGGATTTTGGCAGCATATCTCTGAACTCAATATACTGGGGGACTTTGTATGGGGCAAGTCTGTCTCTACACCACCTTATAAGTTCAGTACTTCCCACACCTTTCGCATCTTCTTTCAAGACCACGATGGCTTTTATCCTTTCACCCACCTTCGGATCAGCTATACCTATTACGCATGCCCCTATAACGGTGGGATGATCCTGAAGGGCAGCTTCCACTTCTGAAGCAGAAACCCTGTAGGCTTTATGTTTTATTATGTCTGCAGTTCTTTCAACAAATTCCAGCTCTCCTTCATCGTTCATCTTCACGAAATCACCCATTCTGTAATAGATTTCGCCGTTTAAATCAATATAGGAATAGCTCGTTTCCTCAGGTTTATTGAGGTATTGTTTTATTGTATAGGGAGATGTAACGAGGAGTTCTCCAAGCTCGCCAGGTGGAAGTATATCTAAAGTTTCCCTGTCAGCAACAATAGACTTTCTTGTTTTTAATGGTTTTCCAATCGTTGTCGGGGACGGTTCTTTGTGAAGAGGACTGTAAGTGACATGTCCTATTTCGGTTGATCCATATACCTGATAAAGGGGTACATCATATTTTTCCTTCCAGCTTTTGAATACTTCCACGGGAAGGGTATCTCCACCACAATAACAGTATCTCAGGGAACTAAGATTATACTGATCAAGCCTATCATTCTCAAGTATCATCCGGTAAAGGGCAGGAACACCGAGCATCCAGCGGGTACGATAACGCTCAACGGCTGAAAGTATAGCGTCTACTTCAGGAATGGGCATCAATACAACTGTATTGCCGTAATTAAATCCGAAAGCGATAGCGAACCCTTTAGCCATAATATGGAAAAGAGGGTTCACCATTAATACAGTATCCTTACCCTCTTCAGTATAGCCCCCAATCACATCTTCCATAATGTCATGGATATAGGATACTTCTCCTGTATGGTTTCCAGGAACCCCTTTCGGAAAACCGGTAGTACCACCTGTATACATGATATAGGAAAGGTCATTAAAAGGATCAATGTCTACTTTGGGTGGCCTTGGCCAGCTTTCTTTTAAAATGGTTCTAAAAAGATGGACTTTTTTATGCTTCTCTACCTTACCTTTGGGAATTTTATCAAACATATAACCAATCGTTCTTTTCCATACAGATACAAGGTCTGCAAGACTTGTAACGATAACATTTTCCAGATTTGTTTTCTCCATAATTTCTTTTACATAAACAAAGTTTGTATCAAGGCATATGACCGTCTTAACCCCAGCATCATGGATCATGTACTCTATCTCAAATGATGTGTATATAGGTGAAACAGGGACTACTACAGCCCCAATTTTGTTTATGGCAAAGTTTGCAATCATCCACTGGGGGCAGTTTGGTATGTAAATCATAACCCTATCCTGGCGTTTTACGCCCAGATTCGCAAGACCTGTAGCAAATTTGTCAATAAGCCTGCTAAACCCCCCATAGGTAAATCGCTCCCCGAGATAGACGAGGGCAGTATTGCTCGAATATTTCTCTGCCATCTCTTCAAAACGGGTAAATGTGCATTCGTCTTTGAACGATTCCATTCGTTAACCTCTCATACTCCAAAGTAGGCAGATTTTACATCCGGATTGTCCATAAGCTCTTCCTTTGTTCCAGAAAGCATACTTGAACCATTTTCAAGAATGTATCCATAATCTATGATCGGCATTACAGGCCGTGCATATTGTTCCGTAATGATTATACTTATCCCCTTTGCATCCCGAATTTTACTTGTCCCTTCAATGACAATATCCTGATATGCGGGGCTTAAACCCAAAAGCGGCTCATCAAGGAGCAACACCTCCGGCTTTGCCATGAGGGCCCTTCCTATGGCGAGCATCTGCTGTTCTCCGCCACTTAAAAAGCCTCCCTGTCTTTTTAAGTGGTCCTTTAACCTGGGAAAAAGGTTTAATACATACTCTATGTTCTCCTTTGCTTCACTTCTTGTGGAAAGATAGGCACCTATCTTCAGGTTTTCCATGACAGAGCTTTCAGGAAATATCCTCCGCCTTTCAGGGCATAAGATAATCCCCACCTTCGCTCTCTCATGGGGCTTGACTGTGGTAACATCATTTCCATTGAAGAAGATTCTCCCGAATAGAGAGATTCTCTCTCCTCCCCTCATTACCTCCTTTTGCTTAATATCAAGGATTATCCCGGAAAGGGCATACATTAACGTGCTCTTGCCGGCGCTATTAGAACCGAATACCCCGACAATCTTCCCTTTCTCGCATTCGATGCTCACGTTATTGAGTGCAAGCATGTTTTCATAAAAAACCATCAGTTCCCGTGCTTCAAACATGAACCTTACATCCTTTCATCATTACAATATGCATTCTTCATTCTACATGCTACATTATTCATTTCCATTATACCGCTTCTTTTCCGAGATATGCTTCTTTTACCCTCTTATCTTCTATGACAGCGCTTGATAAACCCTCAGCAATCTTCTCCCCGAAGTTCAATGCCATCACCCTGTCTGCTACCCTGAAGAGTTCTCGTAGCCTGTGCTCCACCATGATGAGCGTAATCCCCTCCATCTTCATCTTTTCAATCAACGGCGTCATCCCGGCAATCTCGCTCATACTTAAGCCCGAAAAAACCTCATCACAGAAGATGATCTCAGGTCTCATGGCAATACAGCGTGCAAGCTCAAGTCTCTTTTGATAGCCTGTCGGAAGGGTGGAAGCAAGCTTATAAGGAACACGGGAATCCCTTTCAAAGCCGATTTCTTCAAGGATGTCTACTGCTACAGTATCCCTATCCCCATGTTTTCCGCCTCCCCGCCAGCCGCCTGTTTTTTTTGCCCTCGGTGACCACAGCGGTATAATCAGGTTTTTAAAGGCTGGGAGGGTATAGTAGGGTCTCATAATCTGGAATGTCCTGGAAATACCGATGTGTGCTATCTTATGGGCAGGCCATCCTGTTATTTCTTTTCCCTTAAAATACACACGACCAGCCCCTGGCTTTATAAATCCTGTTATACAGTTGATCAGGGTAGTTTTGCCTGAGCCATTCGGACCTATGATACCGTAGATTTCACCCTGTTGTATTTCAAAGCTCACATCCACAAGAGCTTTAAGCCCACCAAAAGATTTGCTGATCCCTTTTGCTGAAAGAAATGGCGCATCGCTCATATTTTTACCCATCTTTCAAATTGGTGATATTTTCTCTGCAAGTAAACCATTAATCCCTCACTTTTGAAGACTATGAATCCTGTCAACGCTGCACAATAAATAACTATTCTAAACGTTCCAAAGGCCCGTAAAATCTCAGATAAAGGGACAAGTATAAAAGTTCCTATAACCGCCCCGACTAAAGTACCCCCACCTCCTATAACCACCGAGGCAATGGGTATGATAGAAAAGTCGAGGGCAAAAAGAGAAAGGCCTGCCCACATATAGAGGTGTGCTATATAGGCACCACCAAAACATCCTACAAAGGAAGCAATAAACACGGCAAGGGCTTTCATATAGGTGATATTTATTCCGGAAGCCCTTACAGATTGGTCATTATCCTTTACACCCCTCAAGACGAGGCCTATGTCCTGATTTACAAACCTCCTCATCCCGAAGAGGATAATCAGCGTCATAATGATGATCACGTAATGTTCTACATATTCGTTTGGTAAACTATCCAAACCTGTGATTCCATTCGTCCCCCCAAGGATATTAAGGGCCTCTACGACACGGGTGAAAAAGAGAGGATACATTAACGTAACGATTGCAAAATAGACACCGCGCAGTGGTAAGCATGGTAGCAGCAAGGCTGTACAAAATATTGCACCCCCCATTGCCGCAAAAGGAATGGAGAGATATACTGGCAAACCAAGGTAGACATTAAATATCGCTGAAAGGTAACCGCCAACACCAACAAAAAATGCCCCTCCAAGACATACAAGGCCTACATAATTTGCAAGAAAGTCAAAGGACAGGGCAAGAAGGGCATAAACACACATGATGTTAACAACCCTTTTCCAATAGGGGACAAGTTCGAGGAATAGTGGCAACAAAAGAATCCCCACGATCAGCAGTAGCCGTGGGCCCAAAAGGTAGAGTATTTCCCTGTATGAAGAGATTGCATAGAGTCCTTCTGTTCTTACTTTTATTCCCCTGTCAATCCTCTCTTTCCTCATCATTTCCATGTGTCAGACTCCACTTTCATTCAAAGTTCAAGCAACCTCACAAAAATTGTTTTTTATTACTACATATTTCAATCCAAAATCGGCAATCAGCAATCGCAAATTATTCAGACCCTTTCCTCGAGTTCTTTCTGTTTCCCAAATATCCCTGAAGGTTTAATCAGGAGGGTAATAATTATGGCAAGAAGGGCAACTACCATCGTGTAATGGGAAGAAAGGAATTTTTCTGTAAGAATCTGAGCAAAACCTATGATGAAAGAGGCGACAATAGTTCCACCCCAGCTTCCCAGTCCCCCTATTACACAGACTGCAATTGCAAAGATTAGGACATTATATCCTGCCTCTACAATTATGTTTCCGAGAGGCAAAAGGAGTATCGCAGCAAAACCGGCAAGCCCTGAACCTATTGCAAGGGAAACTATGGCGGTCATATCGGAGTCTATACCAAGCATCATGGCTGCCCTTTCATCCTGGGCAATTCCCCTTAATGCAAGTCCAACCCTGTTAAAATGGGTAAACAGATAAAGAAGCAGAAAGGTAAGTATACCTGCACCCACAATGATGATGCGCTGGTAATCAATATTTATCCCTAATATGTCCATTGAGCCGGCAACAAATGTGGGGAGGGTAAAGGTCATACCCCTTAATCCTCCCCAGCGTAGCCCCTCTAAAATAGCAAGCCCTATTGCATACGTAGCAATTATCTCAGAGATTTCCATACCCCTGATCCTTATTAAAATGAAACGGTAGATCAGGGCACCGATAACACACGTTATGCCAATAGCTGAAATAACAGCAAGGGGATAAGGGAATCCCATAAATTTATTGAGGAGTAACCAGGTTATATAACCGGTTGTGATATAGAGGGCACCATGGGCAAAATTTGGCACCCTGCTTATGCTATAAACAAGGGTAAAACCCAGAGACATAAGGGACAGGATAATGCTATTGGTAATTCCATACACAAGTATTTCCACGTCAGCCTCTTATTATCGGTTCTACTTCATCCACGGTGGTAATAAAACCTTCCCTTCAGCAAGCTTTGGAGGGAAGATTTGAACCCTTTTACCAGCTTGCCATTGTATAATACCTGTCACTGCCCCCTCTTTTGGATCGAAAGAAGGTATTATCTGATGCGATTTTTTGTCAAAACGCATCCTTCCGTATACCCCCATAATATCACTATCCTCTAATCCCTTTATTACCTTATCCGGGTCAAGACTGTTTGCTTTTTCTATTGCGTCCTTAAGCTGATACACCGCCATGTAACTCGATGATGTTCCATAACCTTCAGGCTCCAAACCCCATTTCTTCTTATAGGCTTCCACAAATTTCATAGTCCAGGGTGTAATCTTTGCAGGGGCATTTCCACCATTCACGAGGTTAACAATAAGGTATTCCCCTCTGCCGCCTGAAGCCTTCCAGAACCCTGGCTGCTCAGCAGCATTTACAAAACCGATAGGGAGGCACTTCAACTGCATATCGCTCCACTGTTTGAGCAGCACTGCACTTTCCGGCATATCCATCCACAGAAAGAGTATCTGGGCGCCGTTCTTACCTGCATCTATAAGCCCTACGGAATAATCAACGGTTCCTGTAGGGTATATCTTCATATCGATGACAGTCCATCCCTTGGAGGTAAGCGCTTTTTTCATGGCTTCCCCGCCTCCTCTTGCATGTGCCACGTCCTGAACCATGATATACGCTTTATTAAAATTGTGCCCCTTTTTAAGGTCTTCAATCATTGTGATAAATTCGTTCATCATTACGCCCACATGGCTTGTATTCCTGAAGCAGTATTTATATTTCCCGTAATTATCTTCTACTCTTTTAGAGTAGGCAGGCGTGAGTACCCCTGTTGTGAGAATACTTACCTTCTTGTGCCTGTTGAGTAAATCCATGGCAGCGAGAGCAGCCTCTGACCGGACAGGACCGCCTACAATAAAATCTACCTTCTTTTCAAGGATCAATTTTTCAAGGGCAAGAAGCGCTTCGCTCACAGGGACACCAGGCTCAAGGTCCCTTGTGTCTATCACCTCTACTGCGAATGGCCTCTTCTTTCCGCCAACAGTTACGCCGCCTTTTGCGTTTATCTCGTCTGCGGCAAGCTTTATTCCTCTTTCAGCATCCCAACCATAAAGAAATGCTGTAGAAAGCGGTGCACCTATTACTATAGGCTTTTCGGCGGCAACTGTTACATGTGGAAAACAAAATAGTACAAAAAACGATAAAATAGAAAAATAAATGAACTTTTTCATATAACCCCCTTTTTTTGATTTTAGTGATTTTGTTTCACTAATTTACTACCTGAAATTATAATATAACACAAGACTTTTTTTGATTCGTGTAATGCTTCGTGTTGACACCTCTCCATTTTACATTCAACCGTTACCGAATTATCTGCCTTTTTATAAAGCAATAACTATGCCAAATGTTTATTTAATGATAATACATCGTAACAATTAAGGATATTAAGGTTTACGTGCTGCTTTTTTTGCTTGACCATTTTTTATTTTTTTTAAATTATTTCAAAACTTTTTTAAGGTCAAAAAATATGTAAGAAAATAACCTACAAACAAAAAAGGACTGTAAGAAACTTTCTATTTTTAATCAAATTTGAAAATATCCTTTTATTTTTCTCCAGATCTTTTAATTTCAGCCTGTCCTATCTTTTGGATTTTTTTCTTCAAATAATCCTCCGATATTTTCAGTATTATGCTTGCTTTTTTAATGTCCCAGTTGGTGTAATCGAGAACTTGACGGATGTGCTCTTGCATGACTTCTTCTAAGGTTTTCATATATTTTCTTTATAGAAGGTCAGTTGCAATTAAAATGCCAGTCTTGTTGTTTAAAAGAAACTAAGGTATCTCCAGACTCGGGGAGATTCCATATTCCTTCAGCTTCTGCCTCAGGGTGGGACGGGAAATACCAAGAAGCTCGCATGTCTTTCCAAGATGCCAGCGTGTGTGATTCAGAACTCTCAGGACATGCTCCTTCTCAACCTCTTGAAGGCTCAATACATTGAATGTATCTTTTTTATCGATTTCTTTAGATTCATTTTTCCCCAGTAGTGGGGTTATAAATTCATCGAGAATGACCTCTCCCTGGGTAGAAATTGCTGCACGGGTAAGGATGTTTTCTAATTCTCTTACATTTCCCGGCCAATCGTAATCTTTAATCCTGTCAACTGCCTTTTCTTCAACCTTTCTTATACTTTTGTATAACTCAGAGTTGATCTTCTTAAGGAGATATTCAATGAGAAGTGGAATATCTGATCTTCGTTCTCTTAATGGGGGGACCTTTATGGTGGCTACGCTCAGCCTGTAGTAGAGATCTTCCCTGAAGTTGCCGTCTTTTACCATCTGCCAGAGATCTTTATTTGTCGCAGCGATTATCCTTGCGTCCGATTTCAAGCTTTTTTCTCCACCGATACGTTCGAACTCCTTTTCCTGTAAAAACCTTAAAAGTTTTGCCTGCAGCTCGAAGGGTATCTCGCTTACTTCGTCAAGGAATATTGTCCCATCTCCCGCAAGTTCAAACCTTCCTTTTTTTGTACAGATAGCGCCGGTGAAGGACCCTTTTTCGTGGCCGAAAAGCTCGCTTTCGAGGAGTGTAGGCACAATAGCCGAGCAGTTTATAGCAAGAAAGGGATGCTCTTTGTGGGCGCTGTGGTAATGGATGGCCCTCGCAACCAATTCCTTTCCCGTACCCGTTTCCCCTTCGATCAGCACGGTTACTTTGTTTTCCGAAAGGGTACCTATCGCTTTGAAGATCTCTTTCATTACCCTGCCTTTGCCGACAATCTTCCCCTTATCGTAGGCTAAGGAAGGATCCAAGGAAATGGTGTTGTCATCCTTCTCGGTGTACTTTATCTTTAAGGCCCTATTTATCGCCTTTTCGAGTTCTTCCACATCAATAGGTTTTGTGATGTACTCCGTAGCGCCCCGTTTAATAGCCTTTATCGTATTCTCCATATCATGAAAAGCTGTAATCATGATGACCCGTGTTTTATTGTTCCTTCTCCTCAATTCCTGCAGCACCTCAAGACCATCCGTATCGGGCAGGCGGATATCGAGGATAACAACATCAGGGTGAAAGGAACCGATTCTTTTTAATCCTTCAGAGGCAGTGGTAGCACACTCAACTTTGAAGCTTTTTTCCGTAAGAAACATCTCGAGGGATTCACGTAAGGGCTGTTCGTCGTCTATTATAAGGATTTTCTTTTTCTTCATGGTGTTTCTGTGCCCGGTATGGTAAACCAGATCCGCATACCGCGGGGTTTTTTGTTCTCTGCATGGACTTGGCCGCCATGGGCTTCCACGATCTTTTTCACGTTATATAAGCCAAGGCCCGTACCTTTCGCTTTCTTGCTGAAGAAAGGGTCAAATATATACGGCAGATCTTCCGTATGGATGCCGATGCCATTATCAATCACCTCTACCTTTATTGATTTTCCGTTTTTTAACCCCTGTTTTGTTGATATTGCAATTTTTCCTCCACCGGTCAATACCTCAATAGAATTAAGAAGGATGTTGATGATTGCCTGCTCTATCATTTCGCTATCCATCAGTGCCCTGAGTTGTTTTGCTGGAAACCTTTTTAATATGGCTATATCTTTTTCCTTGAAACGTGCATCGAGGATTTCAAGGCATGAATCTATAAGGTCGTTTATTGATACCGGTTTGAGGTTTAATCTGGCAGGTCTCGCAAAATCGAGCATCTCCGAGAGAATCTTTTCAAGACGCGTTATTTCGTGTGACATAATTTCTATACGTCTCTTGTCGTTCCCGTCGAACATGGTATTTTTCAAAAGTATCTGGATGTTCACCTTCACGGAGGATAGGGGGTTACGGATCTCGTGGGCGAGGGATGTGGTGAGCTGCCCGATATTGGCAAGCCTTTCAGATTCGCGGATGCGACGCTCCATCTCCATCCGTTCTGTAATATCCCTGCAGATACCGGCTGCCGCATATTCTCCCTGATAAATAATAATCTTTACTTTATTTTCGGTAGGCAGACAACTCCCGTTTTTATGAAGGCGGGAATAGATATACAGATCTTGCGAGCCGCTCACTGATATTCTTTCTTCGTATAGTTTTTTTACATACCCCAATGACTCTGGGGCAATAAAATCCGTATACGGTCTCCCCATAACCTCTGAAAGGGTGTACCCGTGCATGTCACAGTACGCCTTGTTGGCAAAAACTACGATCCCATTCTGATTTACAAAATAACCGTCATTTATCTCTTCTATAAGCACACGATACTTTGCCTCTGATTCAGCAAGTTCTTTTGTTCTTTTCTCGACCTCACCTTCAAGGTTCTGTGCATAATCTTTTATCTGTTTTTCATGTAATGATTGAAAATAATTACTAAATTTTGTTATTGTATAAAAGAGGCACTTATTTAACCTTTGCAATACCTGAAGTAATTCTTCCCCTGTTAATTCTTTAGTGAGAATGGGAAGGAGCACTGTCCTGTATAGTTCGTAAGCATTTTGAACTTCTGAAAGAGAAAAACCACCCTCAAGTCTTATTTTCGTGATCCACTTAATGTGGGCATCTATTTCAGAAAAGTCATTCTGTACAATGACCGCAAAGTTAGCATCATTGGCTGCGGATACAGTAGCGAAAAGTTCATCGAGGGGACGTTCGCAATACCGTTTGCTTACCTCTAAATGGAGGCGTTCTATCCATTCTTTTATAACGTGATCACGGTGTCTTGTAAGAATCTCTCTAATATCCACATATAAAGTTTATCCTGATAACTTTTTCTGGTCAAGAAATAAACTTAATAATTGGTTGAGGTTATGTCACTTGTTACATATAAAAGTAAAATTAAGAAGCTTTGGTACAGCGTTGTAAATATCATGGATATTTATGATCCAAGGGATATCTTTAAGGGTGATCTTTCTTGTTTTGATTCCGCTCAATACACTTTCCTCTTAGTCAATACGTATAATCTTTACATGTTTTTCCTATCCACTGTTGTCAAGCAAATATTTAGTCGAATTTTGCTTTCATGTATGAGCAACCGAGATCAAACTTCAAGTTTTCTGTTATCAAATAGAATAGGGATGTTCCCAGTCCTTCCCGTTTTGTTTTGTCATAATTTTCATTTGCAAAGGAAAATGTTACCGTCATATTCACTCGCCGAAGGTATAAGCTAATCTTAAAAAGTATTGCCTCTCAGGAGAGGGATAGAGATTGATCCTTGCGGATGTGGTACTCGCCACACCGAATTCACTATATTCCTTGCCGGTCAGATTTTTGATCCCGAAGAGCGCCTCTAAGTTTTTATACTTGTACGATATATTCATGTCACAAGTAGTATATCCCGGTAGTTCTCTATGACTGTTGAGCTGATCACTTATTGTATACCTGTTACCGGTGTAAACAGTGATGAGATTAATAATAAAGCTGTTGAAGGAATATGATATGTTTGCTGAGAATTTGTTTTTCGGTACAAGGGGTATGTTGTTGCCGTCGATATCAATACCACCGACAAGCTGTTTTCCATCAAACTTTACGTCTATATATGAATACCCGACGCCAAATTTGAGATTTTCCGTGACGATAAAATTAAGCTGTGTCTCAACCCCCTGTCTTTTGGTCTTTTCATAGTTTGTATTGGCGAAGGTGTAAGGATTGTAAAATATCTCGTCATTGTTTTTTGACTGGAAGAGTGTCAAAGAACCCCCCATACGCTTAAAAGGGTTCCACCGTGCACCGATATTCACCTCCCATCCTGTCTGCGGGTTTAGATTGGTCGTGATTGTACCTGTCTGGATGTTCACCAGTTCATCGGTCGTTGGGAACCTGAAACCCTTTGCATACGTAATAAAGGCGTTTCCTGCTTCACTGAAGGCATAATTGATCGATGCCCGGAAAGCCTCTTTTTGCTCGTGAGCGTGGTATGTAGTGGAAAGGGTAGGGGTAACGTGATCTGTATATTTGGAATCGTATATGACTTTATGAACCCTGTAGCCGATATCCAGTGTCAGGTTGCTGAGAGGACATATCCTTTCATTCGCATAAACGCCATAATCAGTTTTATCAATATCGGCAGCGGTGTGTGAAGGGAAACCAAAAAACATTCCAGACCAGTTTGTAGTAGTAGGAGATTTATAGTAATCAAATCCCATTGTAAATATGTTTTTAAACTGATAGAGCGGTTTATCGATCACAATCCTGGGGGTAAATCCGTACGTTTCGAGCTGCCCTTTCGATTCGTTAAAACCGAAGGTGCCGTAATCAAAATAGGAGGCATTGTGTCTATTTCTGTATGAACCACCTATTAAAAATTTCACATCCTCTGCAAGTTTTATATCGGCTTCCATGTCAACAAAGCTATCCTCTGTGGACGCATTATCGAATGGCGTGCCTGCATCCGTTCTTTTTGCGGTACCGTTGATGAGGTTTTGCCAGAGCACAGGTCCGGGCATACCATACTTATCTTTGTGATAACCTGTCTTGATATTGATGGTAAGATATTTCAACGGATCAACAGAAAAATTCCCGAAAATATCTTTCATTTGGACGGCTTGATTCTCTCTGTAACCGTCCGTATCATATGAGGATGTAAGTAAAAAATAGGAGAGCTTTTTATCGCCTCCGGCAACACTGAGACCGGGGGCAAAGAGATTATAGCTCCCCCCGAGCATCTTTGCCGTTACCTTGGGTTTGCCTTCTCCCTTTTTGAGGATTATATTTACTGCACCTGCCGATGCATTATCACCAAACATGACACTTGCCGAGCCCCTGTATATTTCGATCCTTTCGATCATGCCGACTGGTATTTGGGCGAGATCAGAGCCGGACATATCAACATTGTTTACTCTTCTCCCGTCTATAAGAAAGAGTACATTCTGGGGCGCAGTCTCTCCATAACCTCTGATGTCGATATTTGATTGTTTTATTGTGCCTGTCCATGATTTGGTGGACAGACCGGGTTCTTCCTTAAATACATCAATCAGGGTTGTTGCCCCTTTCTGCTCCATTTCTTCGCTTGTAATGACAGTGATGTTTGCCGGGCTTTCCTTGAGTGGAGTTTCTATGCGAGAGGCTGTTACCACTATATCATCGAGCCGGTATGGTGTTTCCTGTGCAAAGATGAGATTCCCTTTTAGCAAAATAATAACCAGAATTGTAAAAAAGATTTTTTGTTTCATGATGGACCTCCTTATGCCTCGTAAGGATTTTGTCTTTAAGAATCCAACCCAAGGTTTCCTGGCTTAAGGGATTTAAGCCATCGCGCCTTCCCGTTCCGCTTAAGAGCAGAACAGTGGCTGGCAAATATTGCCTGCGTTGGCCTTAACCCATCACAGTTGCGGGACAGCGGCAGATTTAAACTGCACTTCCCTTGAAGGTTAGCCTTATAGAACAGTAAAGTTATATCTACCATGTACTCACTCGAATTGCAAGATTTTATTACTTTCAATTTAAATCCAAGCTTCAAATATGATATGTTAATAAAAAATAGTTTTAGCAAACACTTAGATGGTAAAAGTTTTTTATCAGGGGCGGTAATACCATGCATGAAGAGTATATAAAAAACATTTTCAATAATTGTAACGTGGGTAAGCTTCTTGGAATAGAGGTGTACGAAGTAAAAGAGGGAATAGCAAGGGGAAAGCTTAAATTGAAAAAGGAACATATAAATATTTTTGGTAATGCCCATGGCGGAATTTTATTTACCCTTGCAGACCACGTGGGGGGAGCATGCGGTAACAGTCTTGGCAAGAAAGCAGTTTTAGTCGAATCTTCAATTCAATATATAAAAGGTGCTGATGAGGGTGATACTGTTTTTGCAGAGGCAAGATTAACTCACAGGGGTAAAAAGATCGGAAGGATTGATATAAGAATCTTTAGAGAAAATAAGGATTTACTTGCATTGATGCACGTAGTTTTCTTCATGAGAGACGATGACCACAAGACAAAGATTACTGAAAATATTTAATATACTTCTTGCTGATTTTGGTAAAAGAAACTGGTGGCCCGCGGAAACAAAACTTGAAGTCATTATAGGGGCTATCCTCACACAAACAACCTCATGGAAAAACGTAGAAAAAGCAATAGAAAATATAAAAAGGGAAAAGATATTAGATATAGAAAAATTATATAAAATAGATATAGGTACACTGGGTGAAATCATAAAACCTGCAGGATTCTTCAATATTAAATCCAGAAGGTTAAAAAATTTCATCAATATGCTTCATTATGACTTTAACGGAAGCATCGATAATCTATCAATTATGCCAGCCCAAGAATTGAGAAGACTATTACTCAGTATAGAGGGAATAGGATATGAAACAGCAGATAGCATTTTACTATATGCCCTGAATAAACCTGTTTTTGTAGTGGATGCGTATACGAAAAGGTTTTTAAAAAATCATAATCTCACCAATGAAGAAGGTAGTTATAATGATATTCAGAGATACTTTATGGAAAACCTTCCATTGGATACATATATATTCAACGAGTTTCATGCATTAATTGTTTGTCTATGTCAGAGTTATTGTAAAAAAGTGCCCATATGTGATGTATGTCCTTTAAAAAATGATAAGGTAGTATAAACTTATAAAGGCATTATTATTTTTTGGATAAAGAGTCCGAAAGATACGCGCCACGAAAGAAGGCACAATAATAAAACCCTATCAACCAGTACTTGAAATAGAAGAAAAACCAATCGCCAAACAGGGTAAAATGTCCGGGGCAAAAAGAGTAATAAGGTGTTTGAATTGTTTTAAAGACAAAATTGTTCTACTAAATCAGGATATGGATTCAAGATGTGAATACGGTGGTTTGTTTGTAGATTTATTGAATCCATGGTATGAGGATGGCATGTTTATATTTGGAAATAAACCACCCCAGGAGACAAGAATATATGTCCTGGAACAGTTAAAGAGCCTTGAAATATAAAGTAACGCTTGATTATCGGTTTTAGTAAACGGCCGAAGCTAAAAAGTGATGTGTACTTTTTCGTTGTCTGAAGACCTTTTAATATGGCCTATCCGAAAGGCTTTTTCTCCTAAGTTTATAAGTTTCTCAAGAATTGTTTGCTCATCATCCCTTTCGATTACAATTACATACCCTATACCCATATTGAATGTGGAACACATCTCTTCAATTGGCACATTTCCCAATTTCATAATGAGTTTAAAAATATAAGGAATCCTCTCTTCGGGAAGGTCAATCTCTGCCATAAGACCTTCTGGAATGATTCTTTTTATATTGCCCGGTAAGCCTCCACCTGTAATATGAGCCATGCCCTTTATCTTAAAATTTTCAAGAATGTTGAGGATAGGTTTTACGTAAATCTTTGTCGGTTTTAACAACTCTTCATACAACTTCCCATTAATACCATTAATTTTATCTTCTACCTTTAAATTATGAATCTCGAATAGAACCTTTCTCACAAGGGAAAACCCGTTGCTATGCAAGCCATTTGAAGCTAATGTAATAACTGTGTCACCTTCTTTTATCGTTGAACCATCTATAATTTTTTCTTTCTCAGCAAAACCTACTATAAATCCAGCAAGGTCATATTCTCCTTCCTTATAAAAAGAAGGCATTTCTGCAGTCTCTCCTCCTATAAGGGCACATCCAGCCATTTTACACCCTTCACATACACCCGTGATAACCTCTTTAAAAACCTTTTCTTCTATTCGACCACAGGCAAAATAATCGAGAAAAAAGTATGGTTTTGCCCCCATTGTCAGGATATCATTGGCACCCATAGCTACAAGATCAATTCCAACAGTATCGTGTTTATCAGAATTAAATGCAATTTTTAGTTTGGTGCCAACCCCATCTGTGGAACTAACAAGGACAGGGTTTTTATAATCCTTCGGGATCTCGGTTAATGCAGCAAACCCTCCTATCGGGTTTAGAACCAGGGAATTAAATGTATTCTGTATTCTATGTTTTATGCTATTTAGATATTCATCAGCCTTGTTTACATCTACCCCTGCATCTTTATATGTGAGAAATCCCATTGTGTAAATTTAAAATTAATAAATGTGGAATGTCAATGGTTTAAAATCATTTGGCCTTCAGCATGCTGAAGGCCAAATGCTATTCTATGTCATTTTTTCAATAAAATCATCAATAGGGATAGCAGGAAGGGTTATGATTTGAATGGTTCCCCTTGAACCAAGTTCAATAGACAATTTTGCTATTGCTTCATTATTTGGAGCCTCTATTATGTTTATAAAATCATACTGCCCTAAGACCACGTATTGAGCAAGAACCTTTGCACCCATATTTTCAACTTCCCTATTAACTTCTTCTATACGCTCAGGGTGCTTTTTGATAGTCTTTCTACCTTCATCTGTCAGCGTGCTTATCATTATATATATAGGCATTAAATCACCTCCTTTCTTTTTATATTTAAATATACTTCAAAATATTGTCAACACAAATATATTCCTTTTTTGTAACATGGTTCTTTTTTTTATATGAAAATTTAACATTTTATGTTAATAATATTCGCACAAGTTGGCCCAACAATTGCCTATTTCACGGTGTATAAAAAATTATAGGTACACTGCTTGAATGTTTTCAAATATAGGAGGGTGACCTTATATGGCTAAACCGATGGATGAATACAAGTGGCATGAGCTGAACGTTGGGTGTGTAATAGAAGAAATTGGAAGTGCAAGGGAATATAAAACAGGGGA
>Ga0172366_10000129_pt1 | contig 44297 bp, 34 predicted proteins | sample LakKivSesite69cm_FD_114533 | JGI IMG/M metagenome (GOLD analysis project Ga0172366, IMG submission 114533) | Sediment microbial communities from Lake Kivu, Rwanda - Sediment site 69cm | ecosystem: Environmental > Aquatic > Freshwater > Lake > Sediment | place: Rwanda: Western Province, Lake...
AAACACATTGCGGTGCATTATGGCGTTTGCCTTTTGCTGTTGACGCCATGGGTTGTGAGGAACGCAATCGCCTTTCATCGGTTCGTGCTGTTCTCGAGCGAATCGGGGAATCCGTTTTTCTTAGGTGCATTCTACAATTATAAGCCGGAGGATTACGGGCACAAAATATTTCAGGCGGGTTTGAACGAATTTCAGCAGAACGAGCGCTGATGGTGCGAGGGATGGGAAAATATTAGAGTATCTCTTGCGAGAGAGCCGATGCGCTATCTTCGCTGGTATCTGGGGAAGACGCTCACGTTGTGGAATAGACCGTATCACTTAAGCGCGCAGGCAACTTATACGCAGATGATGGTCATAAACATGCTTCATACGCTGATTGTTTTTTCAATCATCATTGCGATGCTTAGCTGGATTGTTCACGGCAAAGATGGTCTGCGCGCAATTATGGGCTTGTTATTCATTTACTTTACGGTTTTCCACGTTTTTTTTGTTGCGATTCCAAGGTATGCACTTCCATTCCTGTTTTTCGGTGGGATATTTATGGCTGATGTTTTCAGAGATGGAATAGCGTATGCGCGAGAGAGATTGGCTTCGCCCAAGCCAGCGGCGATATTTGCCGTCTTCCTTATCATAGCATATCTATTGTTGAATCTGGGCGTCAATTTCAAAGGGCAAAACTACGTTTTCTCGCTATCGTTTCATCCGATTTTTCTGTCAAAGGCTGGAGGATTGGCATTTCGGTGCGCACTCTTGTTTTATTGGCTTCTCGCGATACCAATATTTGCAAAGCAAAATCTGCTTAAAGGGAAAAAAGAAACAGCACTGTTTTGCGCGGTTGGGCTGTCTGTAGCGCTGTTATTCAATGTTTTGCCTACCGATATTGCCGTGGCGTTTGAGACTCCGCTGCGAAATGGCGATGTGGCAACTCACATAATTGATGTGCCGAAATGGGCAAAAGGCTATAGCAATTGCCGGTTAATTATCAAAGTGCGGAACAGCGACCTGCGTCCAACGGAGTATGATTTCTGGGTGCTTATGAGTGGGGAGGAGGTATATCATGCGGCGCCGGGGGCGGATTTCTCGTCTGGCGAATTGCAGATACCGCTTGCGCCAATAATCGTTGAGAAGAGCAAGGTCTTGTCGGTGACGGTAAAATCCTCAGGTCAGCGGGAGGATGGAAATTACCCGCTGTTAGTGGGCTCAATTCTGACCCATCGGGGATTGAGCACGCTTAATGGACAGAATAGAGACCTTTCTCATGGGAGCGGGACGCAACGGGGGGCATATTTTATCGGATTGCGATTATATGGAAAACATCCATTGTTAAACGTCTATTTCTGGCGCGGCTCATCCACGTCTAAGATACATCAACTTGTGATTCATTCCCCCTAATCAATGACATTCAGATGAAAAAAAATCGCTGTTTATTCAATTAAAAAACCTGTATTTAATGAGTGTGTAAAGAGAGGAAAAACCGTCCGCCCAGTAAACCTTCTTCCCCTCCGAACGACCACGCGGGATATATCTTATCGGTATCTCAAGAATCTTCTGACCGGACTTGAGCAATTTGACAGTCATCTCCACCGTAAAGGCGAAACTGTTGTTTCTTACCTCAATATCTTTAATAGCCTCCCTTCTGAACACCTGATAGCATGTCTCCACATCGGTCAGGTGCACCCGGTAGAGGAGATTGACCGTCATGTTAATCAGGCGGTTGCCCCAGTATTGCAGAAAGCCCATGAGCGGTTTGCCTTTGAGAAATCTGGAGCCAAAAACAACGTTTGCGCGTCCCTCAAGGATGGGACGGATGAGTTCCGGATAATCATCCGGGTCAAGTTCAAGGTCTGCGTCCTGGAAGATGATGATATCCCCCGTTGCGACCTTGATGCCCTCCTTCAGTGCGTGCCCGCGTCCTTTCTTTTCGGACTCATAAATCACGGTCGTCCCTTAATGCCCTTCCTGTTTCTTGAGGAGTTCTTTCGTGCCATCAATGGAATTGCCATCAACGACGACGATTTCCTTATCAATCGGGACTGCGCGCACCTTCTCAAGGATAAGGTCAATTGTCCTCTTCTCATTATACACAGGTATAATGACTGATAATTTCATTTCGGGGGTCCCGCAGGTTTGTTTTCAGGTAAGCTATTAAAGAATTTTTCAGGTGATTTCTTGAAATCATTCACAATATCACTGGTGCGCATTTCTCCCTTCCAGATACTCTGGCTTGTGGCAAAATTGAGCAGGTTACCTGAATATTCCTTTTCCTTCTCCGGTTTGATATTGAAAGTAATCTGGTTTATCTTTTCCTCCGGAAGACCCACGATGAACTGAAATCCTTGCCTCCTCTGTACAAGACTGATGACATTTTCCGAGAGGAGGTTTTTCGTTGCCATCAGGGAATATGTGGAGGTCTCATCGTGAATGCCTGTAACTGCATCGCCAATGAATTTTTTCCTTATAGACCCCATCTCAGGCGGCGCGACTGGTATGTTCACAAGGAGTGCCGACCTTGTGAATTTGTGCCATTCCCACCTGCCCTCCTTACACTTCTCATACCACAGGGCGCCCGTAAGGGGAAATGTGGCGGTGGAGGGCTTGTCAATCGTTAAACACTCACAGATTGCCTCATTGGCAAGGCGTGAGAATTCATCAACACCGCGGATGCAAATCACCTGAAATCCGCCGAGGCGGCCCGTTTTGGACTCCTTGTAAAGCCCGCCATTTTTCACATCTATATTGGCGCAGACATAGTTCAAAAACTTCTCCGCCTGCGGACGACCTTTCAGTTTTCCTTCAGAAATATCCTTCTTAATCTCCACGAGTCTGAAATCAAAGGGCCAGTTGTCAGAGATGGCAAATTCGTCACTATTCTTAAGGACATTCTCAAACTGACTTATGGATTTCTGGTCTTCTCCATCCGAATAAAGCCCGTGATATACAAGGAGGAAGAACATATCCCGACCGTCATTGGAGCGGGAGATAAAGATTTCCTGTGAGATGAAATCCAGACACCCGCCCAAAAGCAATAGCGATAAAAATAAAACCGGCATGACGGAAAGTCGTTTCATATTCACCTCCTGATAAAAATTTTTTTACGATAAATTACAATATCAATCCGACAACTCTCAAACAATTTTTTCTCCAGTCTTTTCTGATATTTTGTTAACAAAACTGACAGCTTCCTGAAGCATTTTTTAACATCACCGGCATCGAATTTAACAAAATCAGTATAATCGCTTTCCTGTCTCTTCTCGAAAAGTCGCCGATACAAACGTCCCATTTCTTTGGGGAGACGTCCGGTATTAACCCATAATTGATCAAAAAGGGCACGAACACCGCTGTGTCTTGATGAGGATTGTCCCTCTATCAACAGTAGCGCTGATACGGCATAAAAACAAGCATAGTAAATTCTACTCACCGTAGAATGAAGATGTCCTTTGCTCAATAGCAGATCGGCTTCTTCAAGAGATTCAGATGCGCGAGAAAGCCAATAGCGAATTAATATTCTCTCTTCAGGTTTCATAACAACACTGCATCAGCCTCAACTTGCTTATGAAAAGGCATGGCACAGGCAAGCGGATCTTTCCATCCGCTTTTTGTAAAAAAGAGAATGAAAATCACAACCCCATGTGATAATTCAAGGTCATAAATTGCACCCTGAATGGCATCCTCCTCAGATAAAGTCAGGGGGGAATCCAGCAAAACCAATATATCATAATCAGATTCAGGGGATTCAGTCCCTCTGGCAACGCTTCCATAGAGAAAAATATCTGCAGAAGACGAAAATCCCTGAATAATGCGCTTCAAATTACTTAACAGGTCTTTATCTCTTGGTTTGAGTAATTGGATTGCATCCATAGTTCGCATGTGAATTACTCCATAAAAAGACCAACCAAATAACAGCACTCACGAGGCCATGCGGGCGCGACCCTTTGCCCACTGACGCCTCCCTTCAATTGCCTCCCTCATCGTGACGGAAAGTGGATAAGTATCCTTCATTGCCTGCACTATCCCCTCTGTGGTTATATCATTTCTCTTTTCAAACGCATCATACAGTGCTGATATGACCGCCTGTTCAATCTCCGAGCCGCTGAACCCCTCCGCCACCTCCGCCAACCTTTCAAGGTCAAATCTGGCAGGGTCGCGTCCCCTCTTCTTCAGATGTATGGCAAGTATCTCGCACCTCTCCTCGGCACTCGGCAGGTCCACAAAGAATATTTCATCAAAACGCCCCTTGCGAAGCAGTTCCGGTGGAAGCAATTCCACCTCATTTGCCGTGGCAATGACAAAAACCGCCGCCTCCTTCTCCTGCATCCAGGTGATTATGGTCCCTAAGACACGGGCAGTTGTGCCACTATCAGAAAAATTGGAGGATTGTATCCCTGAGAAACCCTTGTCCAGCTCGTCTATCCAGAGTATGACCGGCGAGACGGATTCTGCAACGGAAATGGCGCGCCGGACATTCTGCTCGGATGAGCCGATAAAGCTCGAGAAGAGACAGCCCAAGTCTAACCGCAGGACAGGGAGTGACCATAAATTGGAGACCGCCTTGGCGCAGAGACTCTTGCCACATCCCTGAACACCGACGAAAAGGACACCCTTGGGAACGGGAAGTCCATACTGCCTTGCCTCATTTGAAAATGCCAGCCGTCTTTTCTCCAGCCAGCGCTTGAGTTTTCTCAGACCACCAACATTGGACATCTGCTCATTGGCATCAATATACTCAAGAATGCCGGTCTTCCTGATTATCTGCCTTTTTTCCGAGTAGATAAGAGGCGCCTCATCCGCCGTCAATTGACCCGTATCAACCAGCACCTTTGCCAGAACACCCTCCGCCTCCGTCCATGTCAGCCCCGTAGCCGCCTCAACAATCCTGTCAACCGATTCAGGGGACAAATCCACCTTTAAATTGGGATTATCTTTTACATCCTTGGCAATCATTCGACACAGTTGTTTCAGGTTCTCCGCACCGGGCAGGGGAAAATCTACAATGGTGATATCCTTCTCAAGGTCGAGCGGGAGATTAAGCGTTGGAGACAAAAGTATTATTGATGTGGCGGTATCATATCCATATGCGGCAAGGTCTCGCAGACCACGCACCACCGTGGGGTCTTTCATGTAAGGGTGATAATCCTTGAGAACAACTATGACGGGCTCTTCAAATGAACGAATTTCGCCTAAGACTTTGATGGGGTCCTTGGTGTTCTGCTTTCCCTCCATGGCGTCGCCAATCCCTTTGTGGTGACGAACAAGACCATTTGTAATGGTCCAGACATAAACCTTTTTATCTCGCTTCTCTGCAAACCTGTCTATCTCATCCATCACGCGCTTTTCTTCCCATGAGACAACATAGATGAGAGGGTAACGCGCACGGATGAGGAGCTCGAGTTCAATCTCGCCACGTTTATATTTAACAGCGCCCGCTTCAAACGGATGAGGCGTCTCATCAACCTGGTTCACCATCTGGTTGTCATACCTCCCGTGAGAAATTTCATATATCCACCGTAAGATGATTCAGATGAGAGGTCTGCTTGATTTTCCCTCCCGACCTGCCAACGCCCTCCTCCCTGAATCATGCCTCAGCCGGCTGAGCTTGCCAGCAATAAGCGCCCTCTGCGCAAAATTCAGGCGGTCAACAAAAAGTATGCCATTCAGATGATCAATCTCATGCTGAAGGACGCGTCCGAGGAAGCCATCAGCCCTGACCTCCACTCCTTTAAAATCGAGGTCGCAATATCTTACAACAACAGCGCGTGGGCGATATATCTTCGCCTCCACGCCGGGGATGGACAGGCATCCCTCATTGTAAACGCTATCCTCATCTGATTCCCAGATGACCTCCGGATTAATAAAGACCTGCAGTCGGCGATGCGGGTTAGGATTTTCCTCAGTCTTGACATGGTCTATATCTATAACAACGGCGCGGATAAGTTCCCCCACCTGTGGCGCCGCAAGTCCTACACCATCATCGGAATCATACATTGTCCGCGCAAGCTCATCGATAAAGCGGCGCAGAGCGGGCGTGAAGCCATCAACGGGCTGAGAGACCTGCTTTAGAACAGGATTCCCGTATATGAGAACTGAGCGTGGCATTTTTTAAGCCATCATCCCTTCCTGTCCAAATCACTTAACAGATATTATATGGAGAAACGTGAATTCAAGTCAACCCGAAACAACCACACAGGCGGACACAAAGTCAAATGAGCCAATGGAAAAAACCAAACAGAAACATTCTCCATCTTTACGCATTTAATCTATCTATTGTCAGAAAAATCGCTCGTTGAAAAGGGGGAAGACATAACCAAGTATCTCGATTTTTCGCATGGTAAAAGAACAAATCAGCAACAGAAACGGGTCAATATGTCCCTGCCTTCATGGATGATACACTCACTCGACAAAGAGGCAGAGCGTTTGGGCGTCACGCGTCAGTCCATCATTAAGGTCTGGTTTTCCGAACGTCTGAAAAAAAACGGCATAGCAAAACATGCGACAGCCTCACTATCGAGTAAAGCCGCAAATGGATTCTCCACAAGGCTATCCAAAAATATGAACACCATCCATCACTAATACAGCCTCCACGATTGTGCGAGGGAGCTGTACACTGTGATAGGGGCGTGGGTCTCAGCAAAAGAGACCCCTATCGTCTCCGTGGTCATGTAATTCAGCCCACCATCCTCGTCGGAGAGGATGATTTCCCGCACACCCATTGGCGCATCGGCGGCAACCTTGACCTGCAATGTGGCGATGGACGTTCCAGCAGGAATCACCGCATCCGGAAGAGCACCTGTCCGCCTAATGAAGGCATTTTGATTTCCCGCATCTGTGGCGCCCGTGAGTAAAGGTGATGGAGTGAGACTCTGGATTGTAATGCCTTCGGGCATCGTGAGTTTGAAATCGCAGGAGTAAATCTTGAGCGTGCGTGTGGCAATGAGGTCAATCTGGAATGTTTTGCCCTGTTTCACATCACCCGGCATCTGGACTGTGAATTCATTGGAAATCTGCGGCTGGGGTGTAAATTCCTTTAAAACGATGGAAGTCTTGCCAAAGATGGGAATGCCATCCTTATCCTCGAAAAGCTCCCTCTTTGTATAAAGTGCGGAAACGGCATCATTGGAGAGCGACGCCACCGACAGTTTCATTTCCACCGGCTCATCACACGTCATCCGCGTGGGTCCCCATGAGCCATACTCCGGCTCCACATAATCATAAACGATGTCGTCTGTGACAGGTGCATCCGGGTCGCTGTTCCATGGGGAAACAACATAGCTGAAGATAAGGAAGTCGCCATTGGGCAGTTGCTGATATTGGACAAGACTTCCGTTTCCATCGCCCTGTCCATCAGTAAGGAATACAGGATTTGCCGCAAGAGGCTCACCTATGGAGTAAACAAGTTGGTCATTGCGCTGCCATGCGAGAAGAGGACTGCCGTCCGCAGTTTTCATGAGGCATGGGGACTCATCAAAAAGGGCGCCCGTAGTAAGTTCTGTCGGCGTCGCATCCCATGCGGGGGTTGACCCTTTATAGGACATTGCGTAAAGATGCGTGTCCGGTGTTGTGAGTTCATCATCATCCGCATCGCGGGAGATAACCAGCCATGTCTTGGACGCATAAGCGGCGCAATCATATACAACTGGGGATTTTATATTGGAAATAACCGTTTGAGGGGCGCCGAACGAGGAGCCGTCATAAACACTATACTTAATTGTTTCTGGAGCCGTCGGGCTGGCTGTATAGTCCACATTAGTCTGCGCGGAATAGAGGAGCATCACCTTATTTTCGTGGTTCATAAAAAGGTGCGGCTCATAATCCGGCGTGGAATTATTTGTAAGGTAATTGAGTGCCGACCAGGTCTTCGTCCCCGTGTCAAACTTCGCCGAGGCAATCTCGAGATGCGGTGCGGCAGCCTGAAGATTCTGGTCATAGTCTTCTCCGGGAAGGGTGAACCCATCCACGTTGCAGGAAACGCAGGCAAGGAGGAATTTGCCATCGGGCGTGGCAATGAGGTCTTCGCTATCCTGCACACGGGTGTCATTGGTTATGGCGCCCTGGCTGGCAATGGCACCATTTTCAAAGTAGATATACTTCAATTCGAGCGCCTGTTCATGAGGAACATCCGAGCGAGCCCAAGTATAGACAACCATCCGTTTGTTGCCTGTGGTTGCCTGGCGCGGGATGGTGAAAGTAAAAGCATCCGCTACAAGCGTCTGCTCTGCCTCAGTTGTAAGAAGTCTCGTCAGCACTTTATTGTCCTTCTGTCTCATGACCTGGTCTGTATAGATGGGCAGGTATATGCTTGGTATGAACTCAGAGGAGAAAACAGGTTCTCCCAATAAACCACCGGGGAGCGTTGGCCATTTAACGCTGAGCCAGGGTTTATCCGGCTGGTCCTGGTATTCAAGCCATTTAAGGAACTTATAACTGCCGGTGACATAAGCCTCTGCTGAGCGCACGGGGAAACGAGAGGCGAAGTAATCGGTGGCGCTCAGCACCATATTTGCTTTGACAGACGCCTGGAACTCCGCCCAGCCCTCCTTTAGCGACGTTTTTATTTCTCCCGCCACCTCCGGCTTAAAATAACCGTCCATTTCTTCAAGGCGGAAGCCAAGGTACTGACTGAGGTCTTTGATATAATAACCCTCCACATTAACTATCAGGTCAAAGCCGCCACGGAAGCTCAAGCAATCTTTCAGGAATTTGAGAATTCTGCGGTTGCCAAGGAGTTTTAAAATCTTATCCATCTTGATTTTTCTGAGAAGATGGAATGCGTCCATGGAGATGCCCGCACCCAAGTCTCCTTCAACAGTTATCTTCTTCTGAGAACCCGCTTTAATCACATAGTAACAATCACAGATGGATAGTCCGGCAGTCTTGATGGATGCCTTGCCACTGGTATCCACTTTTGCCACACCAACAGGAATGGTCAACTGGAGCGACATCTCGCCCTCGCCCTTGTAAGAAAGCGGGTCATAATCGGAACGGAATTGCACGTTATCTTTCCATTTCCCGCCAATGCCAAACTCGATGTCTTCAATGACGGGAATTGTTATACCCACAATCTGCAGGTCTTTGCCCTTGAAGCCGATGTTCCACTGGGTTTTCTCCCCCGGTGGGTTATTCTCGCTGTAACTATAAAGATAATACGGGTCGTTAAACTTTGCCGCCCATGTTCCCAAGGGTGAGGAAAAATGCCCGTCCAGCTTGTTATTGACAATCCTCTGCCAGGAAACCACGCACATCGGTTTGTTGGTATAAGTAAAAGGAATCAACTCGGACGTAATCTGCTGATTCGGCAGTTTCTTGGCAAACGCCTGAACATCGAATTGGAGATATTGGTCATAAGGCAATTGCCCTGCTGGCTCATAGAAGAATGGGTCAGTGATTGAACCCACACGTCCTTTATCGCGAAAATACTGCTTTTTCTCCAAGCCGGTGTTATCCAGTATGACACTAACATATTTTTCATCCCAGTCATACGCCTTGCCCCAGAACACCTCGCCCTGAACCATGCATTTGTATGGAGAAGGCAGGCGCTCGGGAACTATAACATGACGCGGACCAACATAAGTAATGGTTACAAACGGGTCATCATTGTCCCGTATCTTCCCTTTCCACTTCCCTTTGTCCACAATGTTGGGCTTGTCCTTGGGGTTCACTTCGCCGCGCAGGGTAATATCGCCCGCCGTGGTGGGCGTAATCTCGGTCTTGAACTCCCCCTCATTGTCCCCCCATTGCATTGCAATAGGTCCGACATTAATTGCCTCGCCACCGGCATAAGGATAGATTGTATAGTAGAGATTCACCTCAACGTCGGAGTTCGCCACAGTTTTTCCATCAATGGTTCGGATTTTGACAACAATACTGGCAGGGGTGTTCAGCGGTAGGCGAAATAGGCAATCTGAGTTCAGACCAAGCTTCGGCTTTACAAATTCCACCGTATAATTCCAGTTTCCAATCTTGAAGAAGTAGAGATATTGTTTTCCGTCGGTGTTGAAGGCGCGGCAGGCGAGAATCTTCCGCTCGCCATCCGCCCAGATTCCTCCCGCTGTGGCATTAACCAGCGGTTCTGTGTCATCTGGCGCGGTTATAACACGAGTCGAGTCATCTTCAATGTGGGAATAAAGGATATTGGTGCCGTCCGAGACATAGATGCCGTTCTGGTATCCTAAGACAAATTTATTATTGTAATTAAAGGTTCCGCTCGTGGGGGCAAAAACACTAACGGGCTCTGCCGTCCATCTGTCCTTATCATCCTTTTTCAATTTCCAGCAGTAAATTGCCCTGTTAGTAGCGCTCTGAATCGCCACATAATTGCCATCGCCGCTTATGGCAATCTTGAGACTTTTATCATCTGTCCCTTCTGTTGGTCGCAGGGGATGGATGAACTTCTGTCCACGATACCAATAAAGCCCCTTCACGGAATAGCCGGAGAGGTCGATCATGCAAAGTCCGGAATCTGTGGTATCGGGAATAAAGGCAACAGGATCGGTAGGATGGAACACCGCCTCCAGTGAGAGACCAAGATTGGAACTGAAATGCAGGACGGCGTCGCCGAAGTCCACCCGCTCAACGCCTGTCTCGCGGTCACTCGGTGAGCGGTAAGTAACCAGACCGGTATCTTTATAAGGATATGCCACAAGAACGGCGCCGGGATTAGTTGACATGGGGATAATGACTCGTCCATATCCGAAGAAAAGGTTACCAATCATGAGACTCTGCTGGTAAAGAGAGGCATAATATCCATAACGATAGTCAAAAATGGGCTGAAAATTGAAGAAAGTGGGATAAACCGTTGGTTGCGGAGTAGGCGTGGGAGTTACAGATTGTGTGGGTTGTGGGGGTGGTATGGGAGTCGGCTCCACAGCCTTCAGGAACCCGAAAACCTGTGCGCCAAAAGAAAGGGGCGGGTCAATCTCAGGATAAAGAGGGTCATATACGGAGGCGTCTACAGGTAAATATACGGATGCAGGCAGGGGACTTACACAACCGCGCTTCGTGGTTGTGAGGGTGGTAATAGTATAATCGGGCGGTATCAGGGGATACAGAGCATCAGGGGCAATACGATGTGCAAGACGGGTCAGACTCCCATCATTTTCGCAACGATATATTTCCACCCATGGGGAAGTGGCGTCAAGGCGGTTTGTTCCAATGTAACGTGGTTTTTCTGACCTTGTCATATACATGAAATCGCCGGAATCAGGGATGAAGTTTTCCGAAACCTCCACAGGCGCCGTCTTTATTTCATCATAAGAATACCAGCAGATTTTATAACGCCATGTCCCATCATTGTAACGATAAAGGCAATAAACATACTTGTTATCATCGTTGAATTCAACATCGCGGATGATCTGTCCACCGGGCGCCCTTGTGACATAATCGGGCGACTGGTCTGGGTCGGGCGGCGGGCAGAGGAAAGCAGGCGTCCGCGTTGGAGTCGGTGGTGGCGTCGGGGTCGGCGAGGGCGTGGGCGTATATGTCGGCATAGGCGTAAACGTGGGGTATGGCGTAGGCGTAGCCGTCAGAATGGGTGTTGGTGAGGGAGTTGGAGAAGGTGTCGTGGTAACTATTGGTGTTGGTGTAGGGGTTTTGGTGTGCGTTGGTGTCGGGGTTTTGGTGGATATTGGCGTCGGGGTCTCTGTGGGAGTTGCAGTGGGAGTCGGCGTGGGTGTAGCCGCACTCATCCATAGGAAACGAATGGCATCCCCAACAACCTGACGGCTTTCCTCACCCGCAGGCACCTTGTCGGTAAGTGTCACATTATACCAGTTCCCCCCGTAAAAATATTGTACCCCTATTGGGATGCCCACGCCAGGGGTAACGGCAACAGTCTGGTCAACATAATAGGTCGCCACAAAACCATGAAGGTCAACTTTATACTGCGCCTGCGTGGTGTTATTGGCGCCATGCGGGTGCAATTCAAAGATAAAATATGTACCGCTGACGCTGAAATATACAGGGAATACGACCGTGTTTGTGCCAGTGCCACCGTTTATTATCAGATAGTCGTCCCTGTAATAATTGGGCAGGACATCGGGACTGCTGGCATTTTTCAGCGCCCACGGTCCATTCACCTGGACATTGGGCTCAGAGTTGTCCTTGTATAAATCAGTGGAGGGCGTCGGGGTGGGGGTTACAGCCTGCGATTTACCACCTGTGGCGGTAAAAATGTCAGACCTGTCTGACCTGTCGGACTTGTCAGACACGTCAGACATGGCGGATGAAAATATGGCATATATCAATCCCGCTACTATAAAAACCAGGAAGAAAAACCCTCTCTTCTTCATGATATTCATCCTTTTTTTATTTGAGTAACAAAACTATAACATGACGATTCACACCCCAGTACTGGAAAGGTAATCCAAGCATCCTCATTCCTGGGACTGGATATAGGTGATTATATCCGACACATCCAGTTTTCCGTCCTTATTGAAGTCTAAGTTCTGCCTGTCCTGCTCCGTGGCTGTCTGCCGACCGAGAATAATTTCGGCAAGTAATTTCTGCGGGAATGCCTGATCGACCTCGATCAGCATCGGGTCACTGACATCAAAGCCAGTCGCGCCCGCAACCGTTAAACGTGAATTATACTTCCCGGGCAAGACATACTGGTGGCTCGGATTCTCCTTCTGGCTCCACTTGCCGTCGCCGAAATCATAGTAGTAGAACTGGATGTTCGAACCGCTGGAGGTGTTTGTAAAGGTGACACTGTGAGGTGCAAAGCCGAAAGGTTTGTCCACGCTAAATTGTGCCACGGGTGCCTGCGGCGCGGTAACATGGACGAAATTCGTCTTGGTGATGGAGTCACCACCCATGGGACCGTCAACATGGAATGTAACAGTATAATCCCCCTGGTTCTGATATACATGCGTCGGATTCTGAGCATTAGAGGTTTGAGCATCACCGAATGTCCATGAGAAGGTGGAGGTAGGACCATTGGTGGCATCGAGGAATTCAACGCGCAATGGCGCCGGACCTTCTACGCGCTGGTTCTGGACATTGAACGGTTCTGCCGTAAAATTGGCAACCGGAGGATTTCGTGGGTCGCTTGCAACAATATAATCCTGCCGTATCTTCTCACTCTTCCCATAAGGACCCTGAACAGTCAATTTCACCGTATATACACCCGGCTCAATATATTCGTGCATGGGATTTTTCTCAACAGTCGTAATACCATCCCCAAAGTCCCATTCCCAGCTTGTAACATAACCGAGCGAGGCATCCTGGAAATACACGGGTAAATATAGCCCAGCATCGGGGTTGATTAACCCGCGTGTGGGTATGGCGGAGAAATTAGCAGTTGGATTGGGCGCAAGGATTTTCAGGTTTTCCAGTATGGAATCATCAATGGTTGCTGTTATCCCAACGCCACTGGCATCCTGCAAAGTATTGCCGGAGGCAGGCGGCAGGATTTCAATGGTCAGAGATTCCGGATACGGGTCAACCGCTGTGATGTTCAATTTAACCAATTGCGGATTCCGCTCCGTGTTGCCTGTGTTGCCTGGAACGGCGGAGACACTGCAATAGACCTTTCCACCGCCCGCAGGTTGTTCACTGCCCACTGTTGGCGTTGCATCCAGAGAACCCTTGTCCGCCGTCAGGGCAGTTACCGTTCCTGTCGGATACTGGACGCGGAAGCTAAAGCCCGCCGGTGCCCGGTCATAATTGCGTGTGAGTTTCAGCTCCACGGAGAACGGTATCCCCGCCAGATGCGCACTGCCATTCAGCAGATTGGCTTGAACCACCGCACCGCCATCGCCAACATATTGGTCTGCACCGGTGTCCCACGCCTGGTTCAGGGGGCGCGTCTGTCCATCAATGTCCTTATCCAGTTCCCAGAAGTTGTGCGCAATGAAGGCAGACGGCGGAGCCGTTGTGCCAACCGGCGAAACATCGGCAGGTTTGAAGATAATTCGGACATCATCCGCTACAACATAAACAGAGTCCGTGCCGGAATAGGTCAATTGCACTTTCATATTAGCCGTGCCGTCCAGTTCATAAGTGCCCAAACTGATAAACTTACCGCGGTTCTGGGATTGATTGAATATAACGTTATTCTGCCCGTTCTTGTGAGTGATTGTATAAGTAACGTCCCCATCGAGCCAACTGGAGCTATCAGCAATCCATGTCTGGATTTCATACCTGCCGGGGTCAGCAGTGGAGAGATTCCAAGTGCAGGTGGCTGGTCCCTTTCTGATATAATGTCCCCAACTGCCCCAGTAACCGCCCCAGTTTTCATAACGCACATCCACGCCTTCGCTGGAAAATATGGCGGCATCAGAATCGCTGAAATATTTAACAGGATAAGGTATGGATGAGGCAATTGGAGTCATTGATTTTGCAAGGGTGATGGCAGGTCCCTTGCCGATGGCAGGGGAAGTGCCAAGGAGATGCCAGCCGTCAGTGTCAAAGTTCGGGTTTGAACATGTGTAGTTCATCGCCCATGCAGGATTCACCACAGCATCAGACGCATCCTGGTCACGAATCATGTTGTAAACATAACGTCCGGGCATCTCAAGTGTATTCGCAACCCTGACATTCGTCACACCTGCATTATTCCAGATGATATTATTGACCACAGAACAAAGGCAATTGTAGTCCGCAGACCAACCTCCGTCACGTTCTGTCTGGAATACTTGAGCGTTATTATTTGCGATAGTATTGTTCACCACCCAGACGTTGTAGTTTCGTTCATCTGCAATAAAGAGCGGCGCCTGGCTTGGAGTCGTGTTATTGATGATGACGTTATTCGTCACCTGCAGGAATGGTGAATCGCGCAGGATGCGGATGAATATGTTCTGGTTATTCTTGAAGACATTATTGTGGATGAGAGTAGGCAATCCTCCATCGTAGAGATAAATGCCTTCGGCTTTGTTATCCGAGAAGACGTTGTTTTTGACGATAAAGACCGGTTGAGTATCCTTGTAACGTTGGATTGTTCCAGCAGAGAAGGTTCTGTCAGCGGAATAAGCGGTTGTGCCGGATTGTTCATTGAAATGGAATGCGCAGACGAGTCCATTGCCAGTGGAGATTTCCTTGTCACGGTTGGCAAGAATTTCATCCGCACCTAAAGAGCGGTTCCAGATGCGGACTTCATCAAGACATCCGTCCGTAACATAGCCGAGAGAGACGAGCGTGGGTGCCAAATTCAAGGTCGATGACTGACTTACAACAGCATGACCGACCACCTGTCCATCGAGGTAAAGATATGTGTAATGAATTTTGTTATCTGCAGGGTCCTTTTTCAGGGACATGGCAACATGATGCCACTTGCCTGTATCAAAAACATTGGTATCCGCCGCACCCTGAGCCCAATAACTGCTCCAGCCTTTTTGCATAACACGTCCCCAGAGATGTCCGGTACTGTCAATGCCCAGATGAATTGTGTCGTAATAGCTATCGGCACCCTGGATGTAAATGAAATCATCCATGCGGTCGTAGTTGTGGGAGTATATACTGCTCAGGCTCCGGAGGTAAACCCACGCCTCAAGTGTGAATTCTGAAAAGTTGAAACTCTCGGGATTGGCAACTGTCAGTCCCGATGTGGAAAGGTGAGAGAAGAGTGTGGAGCCATTTTGGGGAACAGCGTCGGTGAGCGGCGCGCCAACAGAACTCCAGACAGGGTCGGCGGACAATAATCCGAGGTAATTTGGTGGCCATTGCCTGCCCGGATAGCCATCGAAAAGTATGGTTGCATTGCCGTTGTTGTTCTGGAAAACACAGTTAGACACCTCATTAGGACCGACATACCAGTTGTAATAGCTGTGACGAATGTCTATGCCATAATCTGTGGTTTCCTTGATTGTGAAACCATCCACTTTAAAGGCAAGACATTGCTCGGTGTAAAGACATGGGTGCTGGTTTTCGCCCGTCCAGATGGTTTCAAACGCCTTCGGGTTTCGCTCCCAGGTGCGGGAACTGAAACCACCGAGTATCTCGACCCTTCGTGTTGGCAAAAAGTTCCAGGTCCACCCCCAGTTATAGGATATTTGGTCATTCACAGTTCCCTGCGCGACATAAATTTTAAGGTCTTCATTATAGGTTCTACCTATCAGGTAATACATAGCCTTTTTGATGGACTTGAACGGCTCGCGGATGCCGCCCTTGTTATTGGTGTCATCTCCATTGACAGGGTCGATAAAAGCGGGCTGGGAGAAGTTGATATAAGCCGTGTCCACCACCTCGTTGGTGCCATCCGTCTTCATGAAATCAAAGAAGAGGTTCAGGTCATAGAAAATGGGTGGATTTCCGGTAAGGGTCAGGGCAAAGGGGAGATTCTTAATCTGGTCAAGATTCCCCAATTCAGTCGGGGCGAACAGCCCAAGACTGCTATCCACGCGGAAATGGCGGTCGGTGATGGACAGCCGTCCGCCGAGTGTTACAAGGTCTGCCGGTTGATTGTATGCGCCAAGCGTCAGGCGGATATCGACGGGCTGGTCGGGGCGGAAGATGACCGGCTGGGGGTCACCCTCACTGCCAAAGTCCATGGATCTGATGTAATACATGGGTTGATTGGGGATATATTCAAAGGGTCCTATGTCAGGAGCTGTTCCAGCAATGCGGGTATTACCACGGATATCGAGCGCCGGGAATTCCTGCGCAAGCTCAGGTTTAGTGTTATCTTCGCTTCGCCCGGCATTGACGCCCGGAGAATCTGGCTGGAGACGCATATCGAGATAATCGGGATTGATGAATTTCGGGCTGAGCTTTTTGTTGCCGCGGGGATCATCGAAGAGGTCGGGACCAGAAACGCCATAAGGAAGCAGACAGTTCATGACTCTGTTAAATTCATCGGTACCACCCACGATGTGCACATCTTGAATCCACAATGAACCATAATGAATAGAGCTGTCCCAGGCGCAGTTGTAAAAGTAATAATTGCGTCCACTAATGTCCCACTTTGAGACATTGTAAAAGGAGCAGTTGATAAACATCGTGCCAAGTCCGATTCTCTGCACAGGTTCGCGTTTGAGCCATGCGAAAACACAGTTGGAAACCACCGAATTCGGGCAGGAGTTATCACCGTCGGCTACGATTGCCCAATCGCTCAGGTTGCGAAAATAACAGTTGCGAATCTTGACCGGCAGACCAGAGTTGCCGATGCAATTAATGCCCGTGGTTCGTGGTTGGATGCCATCCTGCTGAATGTTATAATTATAAGTTCCAAAGATATGGAATCCATCAATGACGCCGCCTCCATACATATCGATAAATGCCCAGTATCGTGTGATGGAATCGCCGCCGTAGCTTGCCTCATCGCGGTGGGGTCGTTCAAGCATGGTCTGCGTAATGTAACGGCGCGGGGATTCCGTGTTTGCTTCAGTCCCGCCGAACCCACCATACATGTGAATATTCTGATATATGGCAGTTCCGTAAGAATTGAGAAGGAATTCCATGTAACGCCCGCGTGCAACCCAGACTTCTACCGGTCCCTTGCTTCGCGTTGCGCGGTTCCTTGCCGCAATAAGCCCATCGCTGACTGTATGGAAGGCGGTCTCCCATGTCTCGCCATCCTCAATGAAAATCGTCGGGGCATTCTGATTGACAAGGATGGCTCGCGAAACAACCTTAAGTCTGAGTCCCCGCGCAGGTCGGTCAGATTGTGCTACAATGGGTGTGCTGTCCTGGAGTCTCGCAACAAGGTCTGTTGCCAGACTTGGAATCTCAAACTGGAATATCGTGCCGAAGGGGACCTGGTCTGTCAGATCTGCAAGGAGGAAAAGACGCGGGGCATTATCCCGCGAAACGGTGTAATTCAATCCCGAAAATGTGACCGTGCCGTCATTTCCGATTGAAGCAGTCCCGAGAAGTGTATCCACACCCGCTGAGAATGCGCGGTCATCATTGGTGTCCTCATAAAGACTCATGCCATCCGTGGCGATGTGCGCTGGGTCAATCTTGCTGTCAGCGGTGAGTCCGAATTTTATGGACGTAATAGTCACATCCGCCCCCACGGCGGTCATCTCCATGGGGAAGACGAGCGCGTTATCCTGATTATTGTTGATTTTGTTCACGCCCTCATTCAAAGGCGGGCTGAAGATGAGACTGGGCAAGCGGTAAAAAGCCTTCGCCTGCACCAGGTTGGGATTGGAAGTCCCGCCGTTTGCGGAACTGTTATAAATGGCGGTGATGGTGTCTCCATCCGTGCAGGAGATTTTTCCATCGCCCGGTGCGGCGCCAAGATTTTTGGTGCCAATTGTGCCTGAATACTTGTTGGTTGCCGCATGGGGGAGATTGACCGTCTCGCCGGCAGGCTCCGTCTCGCTGCTGACTGTTACATTAACAGAGCCCGCTGATGGAAGGGTGGGGTCATATACCGTGATGGTAACATTCTCATTCGGTCCATAATTGGAGCGGTCCATCCTCATGAATAGAGTTTGCAGACATTCATAATCATAGGAAATCTTGACATCATCAATATACCAGGCGGAATTCGGGAGGATGATGGAGTCGTCCGTTGCAAGGCGGAAGCGAATCTGAACGGAGCTGGCATTGCGAAATTTATCAAGGTCAATCCAACTGCGGTGGAATTTATCAGAATCGGTGCTCCAGACATATGTCCAGGCGAGGCGCGCCATGAGCGGATTGCCAGAGAAGAGGGCAATCATTGCGCTGTATTTTCCCTCGACAATCTGGTTTCCGAGGTCGCGCCAATGTGCACCATTGTCGGTTGAAATCTCCGCCACGGCTCCATCGAAGCCCGGTTCAAGACTGAATTTGTGATAAAATGTCAAACGTGAGAAGGGCTGGAGTTTCACGTTTTTGGTTTTCAGGTAAATATCTTTGACTGACGCAACAGCCTGAGTGCGCATCGCATGTGTGGGACTGTATGAGTTGTTGACATCATCAATGCGCGTCCAGTCATCAGTTCCCTGGATGGCGGCATGGGTAAAGTCTGACTGGATATAACTGAGGTCAAGGTCGTCAAAGAAGATGGGCTTGTCATCAAGTGTCTGAAAGGAGTAGTAGGTGCCATTATTATTATCAGTATTTGTATTTCCCACGTCATCTACCAGTTCGAGTTGAGAATAATAAACTGTGCAGGGATTGAGACCGCCTATCTTCAAGACATGGAGCATGGAGACATCTTCGAGAGGAACACTGTTGTTCAGAGCCCCCTGGGATGTCCCGTATTTCAGAATACCCGATGCCTTTTTATTCAGTGAGATATTCAGGACAAGTGAAAATGCGGTGTGGTCGGAGACGACAAAGTTGGTGACCTGCGGCACTATACAGTCAAGGTGCGCCTGTGAAGAGACGACCGAAGGGCTTCCAGTGCCATCATCTGCGTCATTATATTGAACAAACAAAGTATCACCATCCACAGCCTGAAGTTTGCCCTCCTCGCTTGTCGTTGTCAGATTGAAAGTCCCGATAAAAACGCCTGAACTCGGAGGCGTCTCTGTAAGTGTGACATTAATGGACTGTGCACTGGTCTGGTTTGTGACCTGAAGTTGCTTTGTTCCCTGACCTGAAAGGTCAATGTCGGCGAGTATGACACCCGCACTGGAGTTACAGCGATAATATTGAGCAGTGAAGGCAATGACGCCCTTCGGGGAGGCAAGTGTGGCGCCACGCACTACAAGAGCGAAATCCTGCTTAGGTCCGCTGTCGGTCGGGAGGAGTTTTCCCGTAAGCGACGTTGCCTTTACCTTTACCTTAAAGGCGCCGTACGGGTTTTTTATCTTAACCATCTCCACATTGTTGATGTGGTCAGCAGTCCCTCCCACGCCCGACCATCCCTTGGCAAAATTATTGCCATATATGACCTGGTTGGCGCCGTTAGTCACGGTCAGGTCGAGGTCGTTCACCAGCGCCTTGCCCGCGCTGGGGGAGGCGGCGGGGTCAGTCCAGACCAATGTGATAAACATCGGGGTATCATTATCAATAGCATAAACCGTGGTTTCCCAGGACTGCCCATTGGCATCAAAGGTCTTGGTGTCTTGGTCAAAATAGATATAATTAATCTCACTCCCCTTGTCTGGAATCAATTTATCCAGATTCAGCCCGCCCCATCCCTGGTTCATATCAGGGGCAAAATCCACTGTATCATATCTCGGTTCACCCATGCCACAGATGCCATCAGGTATATAAACGGGGTATGTGCCACCCTGCTCATCCTCCGCGGAGTTGATGAGGGCGGCTTTGACCAGGGCAGGCGATGGGGTGGAGGAGTAATCGTGGAAGCGTTGCCACCAGTCGGTGAAGAGTGCGGCGGCACCAGCAACCTGCGCGGCGGCGTGGCTGGTACCATTGCCGCGTGTATAAAGGGTCTGTTCTTCGGGATAAAAAACCGGTGACCCGTTTTGATATGCATCTGATTGCGACGCCATGCCTGTGATTCCAATGCCGGGGGCAACCATCGTGGGGGCAAAGCGTCCATCGCCGGTGGTTCCTCGACTTGTATTCTGAACCGGGTCACGGCGGTGTCCGCCTTCCGGTGGCGAGCCTGTGAAGGCACCCACACTGATAACATTTTTCGCCAACCCCGGGTCGTTAATGCTCTGCTCCACAAGTTCGCATCCAAACATGTCACAGAACCATCCGCTGTTTCCTGCCGCAAAAACAAAAAGGACAGGGAGGGGATTAATGTTGTCTCCATTGGCAACGCGGGTCAGGCGGTCAAATTCCGCCGCCGTTGTGGAGTAAGCCGGTGCAGGACTGAATTCGCCCGTATTAATATTGAATGTCCGAGTTTCACTACCCCAGGGCTGTAAACTGATGCTCGCCCCGTATGAGCGCGCCTCCTGAACCATATTGGAATGGGTTTCGCGGAAGGTGAAGGCAGTCGAATTCCCCACCTTTGTTGCAAATATCTTTGATTTGGGCGCAACGCCCATGCTGACAATAAAACCTCCCGGGTCCTTCAGTCTCGTGAAGGGGTTGCCGGCAATGATGCCCGCATTAAGGGTGCCGTGTCCGTGATTATCTATACCGTTATTATCCCCGCTGTAATCCACAATGCCCGCCACACGTCCGAGTATATCCGTATGCACAGTCCCCGGCATGTTTGTGGCGTTGCCTCGGTCGAGACCGGTATCCACACACTGGAGGGTCACCCCAGCGCCATTGACGCCTTTATCAGCGAGCCAGCGCTCATAAGATGCTCCGGCAAGGGGTCCCCACCCGAGACATCAAACTTGCCAATGTCGAGCACAAGCTCCCTCTCTCCGCAGAGGATTGCCTTTCCTATCCGCTCTATATAAAAAACGTCCTCATTATTGGCAATTGCGGGGATATTCTGAACTGTGGTCTCAATCTCCCAGGTGAAATAGTTGCCGTTAGCGGATTGACTGAACTTCGCCTCTGTTATGCCCTCAATCTTTAGGAGCGCATCGCGGGCGGTTCCCGCCTGATTATCATAAGTCTCCGCAATGAGGACGGAAAGAGAGATCTGACGTTTTAGGAAGGTGGTTGCATCCTCTCGCTCTATTGACCCAAGATAGCTAAGGAGCCCCGTGGAGAGTTTACGGACAGGGTTTAATGCAAATGTGGTGCGGACCTTCAGGACTGGCGGACAGGGACTCTCCCAAGCCATTACCACAAACCAGATATGCATACGGCGGCAGGGGAAAGATGATGCTCGCCCCGCTCATCTCCAAATTATCCAGCCACTCCTTGATAACAGGTCCCTGGAATTGCACGATGAAAAATCCCGTGCCTGAAGGACTGGCGACTTCGAACTGCGAGAGCATACTTGTTGACTTGATAAAATCCTCAGCCTGAAGATAACTTCCGAGGATTTGCGAGTATCTATCCGGGGACGTTAGGGACGGGTCTATACTCAAGTTTTTTTGTTTAATAATCCCTAAGGTCTCCTCATTGCTGACAATCAGTGCGGAACCATCCTCGTATGAAGCAAGGACATCCTCATTGCGGAATAACCCTTTCACGGACTTCACTTCATCTGGGGCTTTTGCCCAGGCAGAGACCTCCTTCGCGGGATAGACAACAAAGACCTCCGGAGCGCCGGCAAATGCAGCAGAGCAAATAAATGTCATGACACACAATAATAGAGCCGCATGGCTAAAAGCATACTTTTTACTGTTCAACATCATGGTTTTCCCCTTTTTTATAATTTGGCAGATAAGTATATAAATTATGATTCATTAATTTATATTTCAACGTTTTTGTGAAGGTCAATCTTTTTTGAACAATAATCGTGGGTTTGACTTGAATTCCTGTTGACATCGGCGGGGCGATTGAAAAAGTTTTTCTTCACCTTCTGTGACAATGCATTATCTGGCTCGAAAGGAGTTTTTACTACAATGCTTAAGGAAGCCACCGAAAAATTAACCCTCCTCAAGGAACGAACCCTCCAGAACAGGAGGTATCTTTGACATAGATGCCCTGGAAAAGGAACTCACAATGCTTGAGGCGAAAACCGCCGAGGGCGACTTCTGGAATAATCAGGAATCTGCTCAGAAGGCACTCCAGCGCATCAAGCAGATTTCCAACACCACTAAACCCTGGAACGACCTCCTGAGGGATATCTCAGATAATCTGGAGATGGCAGAACTCCTTATCTCCGATGGTGCATCCGACACCGGCAGTGAGGCGGTAGAACTTACACGTCTTGTTGATGAAATAGAGGCGCGCCTTGAAAAACTTGAAACCCATTCCATGCTCTCCGGTGAGCATGACATTGCGAATTGCTATCTCCAGATTCACCCGGGGGCAGGCGGCACGGAATCTTGTGACTGGGCGCAGATGCTGATGCGAATGTATGTCCGCTGGGCTGAACTCAAGGGATTTCGCGTGTCTGAGGAGGACATCCAGCCCGGCGATGAGGCAGGCATCAAGAGCGCAACCCTTTATATTGAGGGTGAATATGCATACGGACTTCTCAAGGCGGAAAGCGGCGTTCATCGCCTTGTGCGTATCTCACCATTTGACGCCAATAAAAGACGCCATACGTCATTTGCCTCTGTCTTTGCCTCTCCTGAGGTGGAGGATGACGTGGTGGTGGAGATAAAAGAGGGTGACCTGCGGATTGACAGATTCCGCGCAACGGGTCCCGGAGGACAGGGCGTCAATACAACTGATTCCGCCGTTCGTATCACCCACATCCCCACCCGAATCGTCGTTACGTGTCAGAATGAGCGCAGTCAGCACAAGAATCTCGCCATTGCCATGAAGGTCTTGCGCTCACGCCTGTATCAGCTCCAGCTTGAAGAGAAGGAAAGGGCACTCGCCGCGCTTGAGGCGGGAAAAAAGGACATTGCCTGGGGCAGTCAGATTCGCTCGTATGTCTTCCAGCCCTACACCATGGTCAAGGACCACCGCACCGATTATGAAACAGGAAACATTCAGGCAATGATGAATGGCGAATTGCTCGATAACTTCATCGCTGCCTATCTCAAGATGCAGATGAAAAAAGTTTAAGAGTTTCAAAGTTTCAGAGTTTAAGGGGTTTAAGAGTTTAGGATATCCGTCGCAGGAGAATAAGAGGTTTAAATATGTTTATTTAACCATCGATTTTAGAATTTTTCCAACAGCGGCGAGGGCTTCAGGGAGTTTTTCAGGGAAGCGTCCGCCCGCCTGAGCCATGTCATCGCGCCCGCCGCCCTTCCCGCCCACGATTTTCGCCACTTCCCTTATAATCTTGCCGGCAGGCGCCTTCTTTTTTACACCTTCCGTCACTGTGCAGACAAGACTCACCTTTTCACCATCCGTACTGCCAATGACCACAACGCCCTCCTTCAGGCGCGCACGGAGCTCGTCAGCGAGATTGCGCATCTCACTAAAATCAAGCCCCTCGGTCTGGTGAGTGACAAAGCGGATTCCGCCCGTCTCTCGCGCAGTGCCAATGACATCATCCACAGAACCGGAGGCTTTTTCCTGACGCAATCTCTGGATTTCCTTTTTCATCTCCTTTATCTCGGCGATGAGATTTCCCACACGCCCGACGAGCAAATCCTGCGTGGTGGAAAGGAGATGGCACAAGTCACTAACAGTGCCTCGCAAATTACTGAGCATCTCAAATGCCGCCATGCCGGTTTTTGCCTCGATTCTTCGCACGCCAGATGCAATGGAACTCTCATTCACAATGATGAATGTCCCTATCTCCCCCGTTCTTTGGCAATGTGTTCCCCCGCAGAATTCAAGACTGAAATCCCCTATTTTTACAACCCGCACAAGCGCACCGTATTTCTCACCGAAGGGAGCAATTGCGCCGAGATTCCGCGCCTCCTCAAGCGGCATCTCCCTTGTCTCAACCGGCGTATCGCTCAGAATCTCCTTCTGGACAAGCCTCTCGACCTCAAGAATCTGCTCCGCTGTCAGGGGCTCAGTATTGGCAAAGTCAAACCGAAATCCATCCGGCTCAACGGATGAGCCCTGCTGGGCGATGTGGGTTCCCACAAGCCGGCGGAGCGCCGCCTGAAGGAGATGCGTGGCGGTGTGGTTGCGCATGATGGCGAGTCTGCGAGAAGCGTTAATTGCGGCATGGACAACATCTCCCACGCACACTTCTCCAGATTTAACGTTCCCCTTGTGCAGATGAATCCCGCTTGGGGTTTTGAAAGTTTCGGAGATAATTATCTCAGTGGTGCGCCCCTCCTCTCGGAGTGTGATTATACCGGTGTCCCCGCCCTGTCCGCCCGCCTCGCCGTAAAAGCAGGTTTCTTCAAGTATGAGCGCAATCTCATCGCCGGCAAAGGCGCTCGCAACGCGCCCGCCATTTTTCAAAATGGCAATCACGGGCACGTCACACTCAAAGACCGAACATCCGGCATCATCCGTGCGGAGAAATTCAGTTGGTCCATATTGTTCAAAAATGTCGGAGAGCAGGTCTGCCTCATCTTCCAGCACCGCCCCTCTCCATGATTTTTTCGCCTCCTCACGGTGGCATTTCATTGCCTCCTCATAACCGGTGCGGTCAATTGCAAGACCCGCATCAGAGGCAACCTCGGCGGTAAGGTCAACAGGATATCCGTATGTGGCATGTAGCTTAAAGACATCAGCACCTGAAAGAACCTGCGACCCTTTTGCCTTTGCCCTCGCAATAAGCTCATCAAGGATTGCTTCGCCCTGGGCAAGCGTTTTGAGGAAATGTTCCTCCTCAAGATGAATCACCTTCATGACATGGTCGGGATATTTTTTAATCTCGTGCCAGGCGTCGCCCATAAGGTCAATCACCGGTTGAACGAGCCGATACATGAACGGTTGCTCCACGCCCAAAAGATGCACGAACCGCAAGGCGCGGCGCTGGATGCGGCGCAGGACATAGCCACGCCCCTCGTTGGAAGGAATGATGCCTTCAGATAGTGCGAACACGAGGGCGCGTGCGTGGTCGGCAACGGCATTAAGGGCAAGGCGTGTGCGGGAAGTGCGTTCCGGGTCACGTCCCGCAAGCGGCTCAAAGCGCTTTACATATTCGAGTCCCGTGAGTTCCGCGGCGCGCTTGACAATATCCCACAGGAGGTCGGTCTCATAAGGACTGCCGATAGCGCCGTTGGAATCAACGAAATTCTGCGCGGTGAGCATGCGTTCAAGTCCGGCGCCGGTGTCAATGCCACGATATTTGAGCGGAAGGCGGGAGCCATCACGCTGTTGGTTGAATTGCGGAAAGACCATGTTCCATACCTCAAAGAAGAGGTCTCCCTCTTTTGAAAGGCGACGCGTCAGGGAATCTGTGTCCTGCCTTTGCGCCTGCGCAAGCTCGGCCTCCGTTCCCATGAAGAAAACGATTTCAGAGCAAGGACCGCAGGCACCGGTATCGCCGGCAGGTCCCCAGAAATTCTCCTTCGCATCAAGGGGGATTATGCGCGAACGTGGAATGCCCTGCTCCTTCTCCCATATATCCGCCGCCTCGGCATCCTCATCATATACGGAGACAAAGAGCCGCTCAACTGGCAGACGCATAACATTCGTCACGAAGTCCCAGCCCCAGGCAATTGCCTCGCGCTTGAAATAATCGCCGAAGGAGAAATTTCCAAGCATCTCAAAGAAGGTGTGATGGCGAAGGGTGCGCCCCACGTTTTCAAGGTCTGAGCCCTTCCCTCCGGCACGCAGGCATTTCTGCACCGAGCAGGCGCGTGTGTAAGGCAATGGTTCCACCTCGCCCGCATAAAGTCGTTTAAACTGCACCATGCCCGCATTGGTAAAAAGAAGGGAGGGGTCATCCGGCGGAATGAGCGGCGCGCTGGGAATGAGTCTGTGCCCCCGCTCGACAAAGTAATTCAGAAACAGACTGCGTAATTCACTGCCCTTCATATTGAAAAAACCTCAATGCAAAATGTGAACAAGCATTATAAAGGGAGCAAACTCTTATGCTGATACGCAAGGGAACTTGTCAACCGAAAGGATACGCTCAATCCTCTCCTACATCACCATGCCGCCATCCACAGGGAGGACCTGACCGGTGATGTAGGATGCGAGCGGTGAGGATAAGAACAACACCGCATTCGCAACGTCTTCCGGCTCGCCAATGCGTTCAAGGGGAATGAGTTTAAGAAATGCCGCGCGCTGGTCTTCAGTCAGGACGTCAGTCATTTTCGTCCTTATAAAACCGGGGGCGATGGCATTGACCAGTATGCCGCGCGAGGCAAATTCCTTGGCGAGCGTCTTTGTCAGCCCGATGATGCCCGCCTTGCTGGCAGAATAGTTTGCCTGTCCCGGATTGCCCACCAGTCCCGCAACGGATGAAATATTGATGATGCGTCCACTCCTCTGCTTCATCATAAGGCGGCAGACTGCCTTACAGCAATTAAAAACACTTTTCAGATTGACATCAAGGACGGCGTCCCATTCCTCCTCGCTCATGCGCATGATTAGATTGTCGCGGGTGATGCCGGCATTGTTCACAAGTATATCAATCTTTCCGAATGCGTCCCTGCCCGCATTGACCATCTTCTCGCAATCACTGAAATCTGCGACATTGCAGACGACGGCAAGGGACTTGCGTCCGAGCGCCACAATTTCTCCCGCAACCTCATCAACCGATTCCTTCACAATGTCACTCACAATGACATCTGCACCATTACCTGCAAGCGTGAGGGCAATGGCGCGCCCGATGCCGCGTCCTGCACCCGTAACAATGGCAACCTGTCCGGTCAACATAATCCCAAACCTCCATAAAAAATTATGAATTGCAAATAGCAAATTACGAACTATGACTTCCCAATAATTTCATTGATAGTCTCGGGGGTGTCGCAGGACTGGACGGGGATTTCTCCGGCGATGCGGCACACAAGTCCCTGAAGGACCTTGCCCGGTCCCGCCTCAATCATCTCCGTCACACCGGATGAAACAAGTTTCTCCACTGATTCCACCCAGCGCACGCAACTTATCACCTGGCGCGCAAGCGAATCCCTGATTTCATCAGGCACTGTGAGAAATGCGGCATCGGCATTGTTCACAAACAAAATCTCCGGCGCACGTATAGGCACATCACTGAGCGCCTGTCTCAGACGAATGGCGGCGCTTTCCATGAGGGGGGAATGAAACGCCCCATGCACGGGCAGGAGTATGGTGCGTTTTGCACCGGCTGACTTCGCTCCTTCCGATGCGGCAATAACTGCATCCACAGCGCCCGTGATTACAATCTGGTCAGGGGCGTTGATATTGGCAATCTGCACCACGCCCTTTTCCGATGCGTTGCGGCAGACCTCCGCCAGTTTTTCCGCCTCCAGCCCGATAACGGCTGTCATTGTGCCGGCATTTGCCTCGGAGGCGGCGTTCATGGCGCGTCCACGTTCAACCACAAGACGCAGTGCATCCTCAAACGTGAGGGCGCCGGCGCAATGCAGGGCGGAATACTCTCCAAGACTGTGTCCTGCGGTTGCCGCCGGTCTCAGTCCGCCCTCCTTCAGAATTGCCTGCACGACGGCACTGACGACAAAGATGCCGGGCTGGGTATTGCCCGTCTTTTTCAGCTCCTCCACCGGTCCCTCAAAGCAGATGCGGCTCAGGGGATAGCCGAGCATCTCGTCGGCGAGCTGAAAAAGTTCTCTTGCCTTATCAAAGGTGTCATAAAGTGCTTTGCCCATCCCGACATACTGAGAGCCCTGTCCCGGAAAAATGAAGGCGACTTTGTTCATGATTCACATCTGTTTTTGTGAGACCCTGACGCATCAATAGTGTCATGTCAATTTATAAATGGCGCCACATGTGCAAAAGGACTTGCACCCCTGTGCGTTGGTATATATGAAAAAATTCAATATAATTTCCGAGGAGATGTCACATGAAACAACTTTTTGGAATGATGGTGTTCGCTACCCTTTTTGTCATTGCTCACTCCATCAATGAGGCGACCGCCGCCAGGATGGAAAGTAATCGTAAGGATGAAAAAGGCAATCTTGTCATCTTCATTGTGAACACCCGCTCTGCTCCACGTTTTGCGGAAAATGCTCGCCAACTGAAAGATACGGTGGAACGCCTTTTTGCCGCCGGTGAAAAGGGACTGGTTTGCTCTTTCCTCGACACCGCTGAGCCTGATGCCGTTGCGAAAGAAATCCTCGCCCTGCCGCCCGAAAAATTGAAATCTCTCGGCGGGATTGTGGAGATATGCTTTGAAGACAAAGGTCCTGCATCCGGGGCAAGCGGGGCGCCCCGTTTTTTCATCGAGGTCTATCATTATCCCTTCGGACAAATCGCACACACGCATATCGAAAGCCCCGAATACTCCTTTAAGTTCGGTTCTGATTCCGCCCTCCTCGCCATCCATCTTTATGAAGAGATTCAAAAACCACAACAGGGTTCACCCTCTGAAACAGAAATCCTGCCCGCCGCATCTGCAAATCCTTGTCTCCCAACGAACATGCTCCGCTCATCTGTCATGCTGAGAATACGCTCGAATTCGCAGCTTTCAGAAGGGCGCATCGGGGAAATCGCCGCGGGACTCCACAGTGCGTTTATTACATTTCGCAAGGATGAGGGGTCATATATGATGGGGCTTCTTTCAGAAAAGATTCGAAAACGATGCAATCCCGAAGACATACGCATCATGGTGAGCCGGTATGTCCGCCCCGAACCGGAGCCGTCAAGAACGGGCGCCAGGAGCCCGCGTCGTGAAACCCCACAACCCACAGCAGTTGCGACCGCCTTCCCCTCATATCTCTTTTATATCCCCAATCTGGAGCGTCTGACGCCTTACACGTTCAAAGTCGTGAATGGCGCAAAGGATAAAAAGGACTTCCTGTATGAGCTGGATAGCGGCATCTTCGCAACCTCATCCCTCCATGGCATTGTGCGGACGGTTCCCATCAAACTTGAAAATTACACGCCCCTTGAAAACAGATACAAGGCACCGCCCGCCGCCATGCCCGACGCCCGGCACCTTGACTTCGTCATTGAAGGGGCAACTGTCTTTGACGGGTCGCGCGACCATCCACGTCAAGTTGCAGACGTGGGAATTGCAGGGGAAGTAATTGCCGCAGTCGGCGACCTGAAGGAGCGCCCACGCGACACAACAATTGATGGGCGTGGTCTTTTCCTCACACCGGGATTCATTGATATCCACAGCCATGTTGACAACAGCATCCCCGAAGCGGCAGACGGCGCATCCGCTATCCACCAAGGCATCACAACCATGCTCGGCGGGAACTGCTCCTTCTCTCCGCTTGGAATCGGCTCTTTTTGCAAAGATACTGAGACTTCCGGCGTCGCCGTCAACATTGCAATGCTGATTGGCAATGCACCCGTGCGTGAAACTGCCATCGGCAGGAAAAAGGGTCAACCATCATATGAGGAAGTCCACTGCGAAAAATGCCTTGTTGACCTCGGGATGGAAGAGGGCGCCTTCGGGATGTCCACCGGTCTCATTTACACCATAAGTGAGCAGTCATACGCCTGGGAAATGGCGGAGCTGGCGAAACAGTTGAAGCCCTACGGCGGGTTTTATGCCTCACACGTCAGGGGCGAATCAGAGGAGGTGCTTGATGCCATCCGTGAGGCGATTTATATCGGCGAACTCGCAGAGGTGCCTGTGGAGATTTCCCACATGAAGGTAATTGGTAAGAGAAACTGGGGCGAAATGAGTCGTTACATTGAAATCATGAAGGAGGCGCGGGCGCGCGGACAAGACGTCACAGGCGACCAGTATCCCTGGTGCGCAACCGGTCCCGCAGGCAATTATCGCCTCTACACCCTGCTCGTTCGCGAGGCAATCCAGAGGGATTCGCCGGAGGTGGTATTTTTGAAGGATATGCCGGGTAAATATAAGAAATATTCCGGACGCCTACTTTCCGAACTCCTCACAGAGGAGAAAATAACTCCGGAGGAACTGATGGCAGACCTTTCCCTAACGGAGAGGTCCAGAATTTTCGCCGCATATCTCTGCCTCTCAGGCGATGACCTCCTCCTCCCGATGAAGGAGGACTTTGTCATGGTCTGCACGGATGGGACTATTGTCTCATCAAAGGAGATTGAGCGGGGCGAGGGAAGGTATGACCATCCGCGCAAATTCCGCACCTTCCCCGAATTCTTCGCGAGATATGTGAGGGACAAAGGTGTGTGCACATGGGAGCTCGGGATTTATAAATGCACCGGACTTCCCGCATGGAGACTCGGTCTTGCCGACCGTGGGGTCATCAAGCCGGGTGCATGCGCCGACCTCGTTCTGTTCGACCCTCAGAAACTCGCCCCGGGAGCAGATTACAGAGACCAGACGCCCCCGCCAAAGGGGATTACATGGGTCTTTGTGAACGGACATCCCGCCCTGAAGGAGGGGAATCTGACAGGCGTCCGTTCCGGCAGGGTGCTCTATGCAGGCAACCGCCACAAACCTTGAATGGCGCTCTCTCGGTGAAATAATTGACGAATATATAAAATTTATCCACGAATTTACACGCATCTTCACGAACCTGTCCGCCGCTTGAGAACACGTCCAAGTCCTTCAAGGGCGAGTTTTATCCTCTCGACCGACGCCGCAAAAATGAACAACGAATATGTCCCTCGCCCACCCTGCCAAAATCATTTCCCGGAACTAATGCTATCTTCTCTTAATTCAAAAGTCGCTCGCCAACTCCGAGCGAGACAATATCATCGCGTCCCACTACAAGGTCGAAGAATTTCCTTATTCCCGAAGGAGGAAGACTTACAGTCACTTTTGATAGCTTGGCGTTATAATCCATCATATCGCCTCCATTCAAAACTTAAATGGGCAATAACAATATAACCACAAAAACAATAATAAACTTACGTTTAATACCGTACATCAAGGAATTTTCTATCTTATATATCTCCTCACTTCAAGCTCGCTCTGCGAGAAATTAATTAAAATAATTTGGGGCTCTTCATTCGCATAACATTTTTATTGCAAACCGGGCTGAAATCACATCAAAAAAATTTGTTGATTTGGCTCAAAGGCATAATTTAAGATACATATTTAATAAGCTGGTGTAGCTCAGTCGGCAGAGCAGCGCACTCGTAATGCGCAGGTCGTCGGTTCGATTCCGACCACCAGCTCTCTATCTTAATACAATTAAAGATGGATGGATTCAGCGTGGGCATTACCGTTGGAAAAATCCTTGAGAAGAAGGGAGAGGCGCTTGAACTCTCCCTTATTGCGGGTAATAAGGGGCTTGAAAAGCGGGTGGATTCCCCGGAACTAAACCGCCCCGGTCTCGCCATCGCAGGCTTCTATGATGTATTCTCCCATGACCGCATCCAGATCCTCGGCATTACGGAGTGTTCCTTTTTAAAGGGCATGGACCCGAAAGAGAGGCAGGCACGCCTGACGAGGATGTTTGAGTTTGAGATTCCGTGCTTCATCATCACATCGGGTCAGGACATCACACCTGAATTCTTAGAGCTTGCTGACCGACACAACGTCCCAATCATGAAGACACCCATCCCGACTTCCCGATTTTCCGGCATGCTATCGAATTTCCTTGAGATGGAGTTCGCCCCATCCTGCACGATTCATGGCGTACTTTTAGACGTTTACGGGATGGGTGTCCTGATTGTCGGAATCAGCGGCGTGGGAAAAAGCGAGGCGGCGCTGGAACTGGTGGAGCGGGGACACCGCCTTGTGGCGGATGACGTGGTGGTGCTTCGCCGTATTTCCAAAGACCTCCTGATCGGCTGTGCCTCTGAAATCCTGAAACATCACATGGAGATAAGAGGGCTGGGGATTGTCGATGTGGAGAAACTTTACGGTGTCGGTTCCATCAGGGAGGAAAAAAAGGTCTCGCTCCTCGTCCTTCTTGAAAAATGGGACCCGCACAAGGAGTATGAGCGCCTTGGTATGGATGAAAAGAAACGCACCATTTTTGACGTGGAAATCCCCGAATACCAGATTCCCGTTGAACCCGGGAGAAACCTCGCCATACTGATTGAGGTTGCCGCCTTGCAACAGCGTCTCCGCCATGGGGGGTACAATCCCGCCACAGAGTTCAGCAAGAACCTCCTCAAACGGATTCAGGAAAATAAAGCCAGCGCAGAGGGGATTCCGGGGTCTCTTAATCTTCCAACAGGAGGCATGGAAGGCTCAGAGGCGTTGGGCGAAGACCCATTGGTGTAATATTGCACCATCACATTTTGCCACTGATGAAAAAATATGAAACCGGAAGAACTCAGACTCAACCCGCGATACAAGGTGAACCTTCCCGTTGAATTGCAGACCGTGGACTCGGGCAGGACGGATGATAATTTACCCCCGCTCCGCTTCCAGAGTGTTACTCGGGACATCAGCGTTGGTGGCGTTCTGGTTGACATCTCACAGGAGGCAACAAACCTTAACCCGAACTTTCACCACAATTGGTTACGAGACCGATCATTCTGGATACATATTAAAGGCATCCTCACAATCAGCGAGGGATTTTTCGCCAAGGCACGGGCTGTCCGTTTCGTTGGGGATGACCAGACCCACCCGGATGCGGTCGGACTTGCATTTCAGGACATTGTGCAACACACCGTCGAACGCCTGAAAAAATTCCTTGATGACCTCGAATCCGGGCAAAAATAATTATCATAAATTACCACCGGTGCGAGGATGCGGCGTAAATGGACTCCTTCTTTTTTGCCATTGGTGGAAATGCCCTCTCAAGGGAGGGCGAAGAGGGAAATCTCCAACAGCAATATGCCCATTCACGGGAAACCATGTGCGAGATTGCAAGGGTCCTCTCAGCCCACCCATCGCGCGTCATCATCTCCCACGGCAATGGTCCTCAGGTGGGAAACATCCTCTTCCGCAGTGAATTTGCCAGCACCGTGCTTTATCCCCTGACCCTCGATGTCTGCGTGAGCGATTCCGAGGGAGGCATGGGGTATATGCTCCAGCAGGTGCTCCACAATGAGCTTGCCCGTATAAATATAAGTTGCAACGTGGTGACCATCATCACTCAGGTTGAGGTTGCGCCTGAGGACCCCGCCTTGAAAAATCCCACCAAATTCATCGGGCAATTTTATACGGAAGAGGTGGCTCACAACCTCGCAAGGGAGCGCGGTTGGACTATGCGCCAGGATGCCAACAGGGGATGGAGAAGAGTCGTCGCCTCGCCGCGTCCAACGAGGATTGTGGAGGCGGAAGTCGTCCGCTCCCTGCTGAATGCAGGCATTATCGTAATTGCCGCAGGCGGGGGTGGAATTCCTGTCATCCGAAGACCCGATGGGATGCTCTCCGGCGTGGAGGCGGTGGTGGACAAAGACCTTGCCTCTGCCTTACTGGCATCCACGCTCGGCATTCAAACCCTCGTAATCGTCACAGGTGAGGAAAAGGTCTGCCTTGATTTCACCAAACCCACGCGGCGCCCCCTTGACCACATGACAGCGGCAGAGGCTATCCATTATCAGGCAGAAGGACATTTTCCACCGGGAAGTATGGGACCAAAAATCGAGGCGGCAGTCAATTTTCTCCACACCGGTGGTGAGCGCGTCATCCTGACCTGCCCGGGGTGCGTTTATGACTCTATAGAGGGTTGTGCAGGAACCACAATTTCCAGATAATCTTCATTTATGCCTCGTATGGAAATAGATACTTCCCAAAATCAGCCTTGCGGCTTTCTCCCCGTGGACAAGCCGGTAGGACCAACCTCCCATGACGTGGTGGCGCGGGTGCGAAAGATTTTTGGCATCCGTCAGGTGGGTCACACCGGCACACTTGACCCCTTTGCATCGGGTCTGCTCATCATTTGCATGGGTAAGGCAACTCGCCTTTCGGAATATATCCTTCACCAGGACAAGACCTACATCTTTGAACTTGTGCTCGGAGGGGTTTCAGACACTGGCGACCCAACGGGACACATCACCAATTTTAAGAATGGGCGGCGGGTGGATGATGTGTCCGAGGGCGAGATTATTGAAACGCTCACCGCCTTCACCGGCGAGATTGAGCAAAAGCCCCCTCTTTTTTCCGCACTCAAGGTCGGGGGAAAAAAATTATACAAACTTGCGCGGGCGGGGAGTCATGTTACCCCTGCGCCACGCCGCGTGATTATTCATTCACTGCGGCTCATTCAATTCAGCCCGCCCGGTCTTCTACTCGAGGCACGTGTCGGCGCAGGGACCTATATCCGCTCTCTGGGGCGTGACATCGGGCAGAGATTAAATACGGGTGCTTATGTTCGCACGCTCCGCCGCACTGCCATCGGGCATCTCGGCGTGGAGGGCGCTCTCACGCCGGACGCACTTGAGCTCCATCCTGCGATGGCGCTCTCACATCTCCTCTCCATCCCCGATGCCCTTCCCTCATGGAGACACATCGTCCTTGCGGGCAAATCAGAGGAACGTCTTAAAAATGGAAATGCCGTGCCCTGGGAGGAGAAGCCGGTCCCGGAAGGTAAAGAACCTTTTCTTGTTATGAATTCCTCAGGGGATGTCATCTGCGTTGCCCTTCTGAAAAGGGGACTCATCCAGCCAGTCAAGGTTCTCAACTAAGGAGGGCGGCTATTTCTTTGTGAGCTCATGAATGAGTGCAAGACGGCTCTGGATTGTCTTTTCATCGTCGGCGTTCTTGCAAATGGAGAGGGCTTTCTGTAGAAAAAATACTGCGCGGTTATAATCCTTTTGCTCAAACAGGAAATATCCGAAATCACGCAGTGCGGGGTAAAAGTCCCGGTTCATATCAATTGCCTTTTCAAAATTCCGGCGAATCTCAAGGGGTTCCGCCACTGGCATCTTTTCAAGAGAGAGGGCGCGATTATAATAATATTGCGCATCACGCACAGGCGTCGGGCTCAGGGTGGGCGCATGGCGTGAAGTCAGACCCGTCTGACCTGTCCGACCTGTCCGACTCGTCCGATGGCTCTCTTTAAGTATAATGGCGATAATGGCAATGGCGAGGGCAAAATACAAAAGCAGTGTCGCGGGGAAACGGCGCTTCTTTGCGGCTTTCAAATCTGGCGCCTGCGGCGATGGAATCTCAAAACGAGCGTCCCGCCGGATTCGTGTAGGTTCAGCAGGAGGCGATGGCTTTACAAACCCGGCTGTCCCCGGTGCCATCCATTCCTGCAAAGCCTCAGACATGGCACGGGCGCTTTGATAGCGCTCATCAGGATTCTTCTCAATCGCCTTCAGGATGATGGATTCCAGTGCAGGACTGATGTCCGGATAAATTTGCGCGGGGCGTGGCGGAGGTTCTTCCTGCAGAAGCGCCACATCCACATCACTCTCGGCGTCAAAGGCATATCCACCTGTCACAAGGTAAAAAAGCACAAGCCCTAAGGAATAAATATCGGAGCGTGCATCTACCGCTTTGCCCCGCGCCTGCTCAGGCGACATGAATTTCGGCGTTCCCATCCGCACGCCCGCCTGAGTCTTGAGCGATGAACCTGAAAGGCGCGCAATCCCGAAATCCATGACCTTGATTGTCTCTTCATCAATCAGCATTATGTTATCCGGCTTGATGTCGCGGTGGATAATGCCACGGGTATGCGCGTATTGTAACGCCTCAGCCGCCTTGATTATAACGGACACGGCGCGGCGCTCCTCCATCCGCCTGCGCCGCTCCATCAGTCTTTGAAGAGGTTCCCCCTCAAGATATTCCATCACGATGCAGATGGTGTCCTGCCAGTGTTCAATACCAATAACATTGACGATGAACGGATGGCTGAGGCGGGCTATGATGAGCGCCTCCTGACGGAAACGCTCGCGGAAATCAGGGTCGGTGGCGAGTGCGGGCGAAAGAACCTTCACGGCAACAATGCGTCCCACATCTTCCTGCAGGGCGCGATAGACAACACCCATCCCGCCTCCACCGATTCTTTCCTGGACCCTGTATTTTCCCGCTATGAGGTCTGTCACCCTCTTAAACCCTTAAACCTCTGAAACTCTGAAACACTTGAAACTCTTGAAACTATTATGTGTCGGGCTGGTGCTGAATCAGACTCAGGAATTCATTGCGAACACGCAGGTTATCCTTGAAAACACCCCGCATGGCGCTTGTGACTGCCCTTGATTTCTCCTTCTGCACCCCACGCATCTGCATACAGAGATGCTCCGCTTCGAGAACCACGCCAACGCCCTTCGGCTTGAGAATCTCCGCAAGACTCTGCGCAATCTGCTGGGTCAGACGCTCCTGGAGCTGAAGACGTCTTGCATACATGTCCACAATCCGGGGGATTTTGCTCAAACCGATGAGTCTCCCGTCCGGGATATATGCCACATGCGCCTTGCCGAAAAAGGGAATAAGATGGTGTTCGCACAGGCTATAAAACTGGATATTCGCCACGCAGACCATTTCATCATAATCCTCACGGTAGATGGCTCCATTGATAATCTCCTCAAGGGAAGTGCGGTAACCGGACGTCAGAAAAGCAAACATTTCCGCCACGCGTTCCGGCGTCTTTTTCAATCCCTGCCGCTTCGGGTCCTCACCCATCCTGATAATCATCTCTCTGATTATGTCCTTCATCCCCTTAAACCTCTGAAACATTTGTAACTCTGAAACTCTTAAATTCCTGATTTTTCGCCGCGGTATGTAATGACATTATCATCCGTCTCGCCGAGATTGATTTCATAAAGCGCCACCCCTTTAAGGTGGGGCTTGAGTCTCTCCCAGATTATGCGGGCAAGATTCTCAGACGTGGTGATTATCCCCTTCAGAAAATCCACATCCATGTTCAGATTTTTGTGGTCAAGTGCGTCAATAATCTCCCGCTCAATAATTGCCTTAAGGGCATCAAAATTCATAACCATGCCCGTTGCGGACTTCAAGTCGCCCGTGATGGCTACTTCAAGGGTGTAATTATGTCCATGGAAATTCGGACTGGCGCACTTGCCGAACAGGTTGCAGTTCTCCTCTTCAGATAGCCGGGGTGAGTAAAGGCGGTGAGCCGCGCTGAAGTGAAACCTTTTCCGAATAATATACATTACCTTTCTTCCATACACACTCAGATTGACCCATTATGGGACTTCATAGAATCCAAAAAGGATTTTTCAAACACAGAGGAAACTAAGGAATCATAATTACATTTCCCCGTGCTCCCCGTAGTTAATTCAATCTGGAAAAATTCATTTCTTTCTGGCTATCTTACGCCTTACTGAGCCTTTTCCCAAGCCGTTTCTCAACGGATTTCACCTTGCCCTCGATGCGCCCCTTGCGTCCCACAAAGTCATCAATCTTCACATTTGTGACGACGCGCTCGCATGAGACAGCCATCACCTCGTGGCATGCCTTGAGCAGGGCAAATACCTCATCAGTCCCGCCCTCCACAATGGTTCCCATTGCCGTCACCTTGTAAGGGAGTCCACTCTCAGCGATGACCTTTATAACCTTTGCCACATGTTTGCTCAGATGAACATCCTTCCCGACGGGAAAAATGGAAAACTCGGCAATCATGAAAAATCCTCCTCGCTTTGTCGCTGAATCTATAGGACGAAAGTGACAAGCAGACCTATCACTCAGTCTCCGCCTGTGTCAGGGAATAATGACAGTAGTGCACATCACTTATGCGGAAGGGCATGACCTCCATGACGAGGTCAAGGGGCATATAAAACCATGGGGGGGCGTGAAAACGTTCCCGTGCCGTCACAGGGCGATATCCCTCCTTCTCAATCTTGAAATCATAATACCAGTACCAGGCGAACGGGATGGTGATGGGCGTCCGACCGCGATACGCATTATTCATCGTCACATCCGCTCCTGTCGGGTCGGACGTCACGACCACTCGCGAGCGTATGCACCCCGAGGAAAGAATCAGGGCAAGAAAAAGACCGACCAATAATCCCCGCCGCTTCATAGAACCCTCTCATAAACCGAAATTTTTTTAATTCCCTGTGTTCTTTGCGACTCCGTGGTGAATAAATTTCATTAAAATGTTCTCATATCACCCTCTAAAAACTTGGGTCAATGTAATTCTTGCCACCAAAAAAACAACTTTTATTTTCTGCGCCTTCTGCGGATTCTGCCCGCCACGTCGCTTCAGTGACGCAAAATATTCATATATAATGCCCTTGACAAGGACAGGATGAGGGTTTCACGTTTATTATTCTTTTTTGAACAGTCCTTATCATGAAAATAGATATTCAAAAATTACAGGCAGGACCTGAAACCCATATCCTCAACCATACCCCTGCATCCTTTGAACTTGTTGGCGAGGACTGCGAGGTCTCGGAAAAGGTCAAAGGAAAAGTCACCTTTTCCCTTGTCGGGAACAAGGTCATTATGGAGGGCAACATCCAGACTGCCGCAAGGGTGGAATGTGTCCGCTGTCTTGCGCCGGTAAAAATACCCATCCGGAAATCCTTCACCGTGGTCTTTATCCCCAAGGAGGAAAAACCTTCAAGAGAGGAGTATCTGAATCCGGAAGATGAGGACACTTCCTATTACACTGGCAAGATACTTTATCCCGACATGGAGATTCGCGACCTGATCCTGATTGAGATTCCTGATTATCCCCTGTGCAAAGAGAATTGCCTCGGATTATGCATCCATTGCGGCGCCAATTTGAATAATGGTCCCTGTCAGTGTAAGGAGATGGAAGAGGATGCGCCCCCCAACAGACCCGCCTACTCATGGAAGGAGCAGATAAAACATCTCCGAAATATTACGAAGGGCAAATAATGTTCTGCCAATAAGGGGTTTTTAAGGGTCTGGATTTTTGATTTCTTGTGCCAAGACATTTCAGGAGGTAGATTAAGAAATGACAGCTCCACGGAGACGACACAGTAATTTGCGGCGCAACAAGGCGCGGACGCATAAGAAGCTTACGGCTATGAAGACCGTTGCCTGCCCCAAATGCGGCGAGCCGAAGCTCCCTCATCGCATCTGTCCTGCCTGCGGGGCTTACAAGGAAAAGAAATACAAGGTTCAGGTCATTGAATAACCCACTCCGAGGGATACGCATGCGTGTAGCTATTGATGCCGTGGGCGGAGACTTTGGACCACGGGGTGCGGTCGAAGGCGCAATGGAGGCATCCAAGCGTCTTGATTATAACCTCATTCTGGTGGGAGAGCCGCGTAATATCAAAAGGTTCTTGAAGGCAAGACGTTTTTTCAGTCCACGTATCTCCATTGTCCCCGCCACGGAAAAAGTTGACATGTCCGAGCATGCCAAGGATTCCCTTAGAAAAAGGGATTCCTCCATTGCCGTTGCGGCGCGCCTTGTTAAGGAAGGCAAGGCGGATGCCTTAGTTTCTGCCGGCAATACGGGTGCCGTCATGGCTTCCGCCCTCTTCACATGGCGTCCACTCCCCGGCATCAGCCGCCCCGCAATTGCAACCCTTCTCCCCACCCTGAAAAACCCCGTTGTCCTCATCGATTCGGGGGCAAATGTTGATTGCAAGCCCATAAACCTTGTCCAGTTCGCCATCATGGGGCATTGCTATGCGAAATACGTCCTTGGGCGTATCAGACCGCGCATCGGGCTGTTAAGCATAGGCGAGGAGAAGACAAAGGGGAATGAGGTCACCCAGGAGACGCATAATCTGCTTGAAAATACAAATCTGCACTTTCGTGGCAATGCGGAAGGGCGCGACATCCTCTCCGACAAATTCGACGTGATTGTCTGCGACGGTTTTGTGGGAAACATCATCCTGAAATTTGCCGAGGGCGTTGCCTCCATGATATTTCGCTCCCTCAAGGGCGAAATCTCAAGGAATATCATCTCCCGGCTTGCCGCCATCGGCGTTAAGCCCGCTTTCAAAAAATTCAAAAAACGCGTGGACTATTCTGAATACGGCGGCGCACCGCTTCTCGGTCTGAATGGAACCTGCATCATCTGTCATGGCATATCAGACCCAAAGGCGATCATGAACGCCATCCGCGTTGCGGGCGAGATTGTCAATCATGACCTGAACAGCCATATCATTCACGAACTCGAGATGAATCAAGTGAAAGGAAGTGAGTCATGAATAAGGTGGAGCATACGGGAATAACCGGAATCGGGATGTATGTCCCTGAAAAATGTCTGACCAATGCAGACCTCGAAAAGATGGTTGAAACAAGTGATGAGTGGATAACCACGCGCTCCGGCATCAAGGAGCGGCACATCCTTGCTCCTGAGGAGGCAGTCTCCGACATTGGCGTCAATTCAGCCCACATAGCCATGAAGGAGGCAGGCATCGGTCCGAAGGAAATAGATGGCATCATCTTTGCCACAATCACCGGAGATACATCATGTCCTGCCACCGCATGCCACCTCCAGCACAGGCTCGGCGCCATAAATTCTTATGCCTTTGACCTTAACGCCGCATGCAGTGGGTTTCTCTATGGACTCGCCGCAGCAGATTCACTCATAAGAAATGGCGTCGGAAGGACAATCCTTGTTATCGGGGCTGACAGTTTATCAAGAGTCACCGATTATCAGGACCGCGGGACATGCGTCCTTTTCGGGGACGGTGGCGGTTCGGCAATCGTTCAGGCAAACGCCTCACAGGGGCGCATCCTCAGCCATTATATGGGGGCGGACGGCTCCATGGCGGAGCTAATCATCATTCCTGCGGGAGGTTCTCGCCTTCCTGCCTCACACGAAACCGTCGACAAGCGACTCCACTATGTCAAGATGGCAGGCAACGAAGTCTTCAAATTCGCCGTGCGCATCCTTGTCCAGTCTTTAGAAGAGGCGTTAAAACGATGCGGACGCGGCGTGAAGGACCTGAAACTCATTGTCCCTCATCAGGCAAACTATCGCATCCTTGATGCCGCCGCGCGCAAGATGGAACTGGAGCCCGAAATCATGTATAATGACATAGCCAATTACGGCAACACCTCCGCTGGCACCATCCCCATTGCCCTGTCAGACGCCCTTAAGGAGGGAAGAATCAAAAAAGGCGACCTCATCGCACTTGTTGCCTTCGGGGGCGGAATGACATGGGGCTCGGTCATCATTGAGTGGTGAGGAAAAATAAATAAAAAAATCATAACCACCGGCGCACGAAGATTCGAAGTCACGCAGAGTTTGATTGTCAGCCCTGCCAGATATTGTGTATAAGTTTTTTGAGACCAAGAATGGCGCAGGCATTTACCGGAAAAATCCGCCTCGGGCGGATTAATTTGGTTGAGAGAAAAGGAAAGGTTGCCGTTGGAGCCGCCATCTTTCTGGTGATTCTGATTCCGACCCTGTATCAGATTTACTGGAAGCAAAACACCCCTGTAGATTTTTATTACCCTGGATTTCTTATATCTGACCAGAATACCTATACGGCTATCTTCCGCTCGGTGTTTGACCGCGGGAACGGAATCACGTATTCTTATCCTTACTCCGCGCCCGGCGCGGATAATCCGCCTGTCTTTTTTCAACTGCCCTTTACCCTCCTTGCCTGGTTATGGAAGGTCACGGGCAATCTCCTTGCCACTTGGGAGATTTTCCGTTATGCCTTTGGTTTGGGTTTTTTATGGATGCTCTATGTGTTGGTTTCAGGACTTTTTGAGAGTTTTTACCCGGATGATATGAAGGAGCGGGCGGCTCATTCACTGTTGAACACGCTCTTTATCATTTTGATCTTCGGGGCAGGGCTTGCCTGGTTTATCGCCGCCTTCCGATACGGCGTGACCCGTCTTGCGGGAACTCCGCCACCACATGCGGGCTTCCTTGAATCCTTCATTGATGTCGAAAGCAATTATGCCGGCTGGATATTGAACATATTCCGCAATACCTTTAACCCCCTTGAGGGAATCTACCACTTTTTTTTCTTTATGGCAGTCGTGGGCGTTATCAGCGAGAAGCGAACCTTAATCATTGCGGGGCAGGTGCTGACCTGCCTCAGCGGCGTGTTTGCTGGCATCGAGATCTCGGCAATACTTATATGCTTCTTTGCCTTAGAATATCTTTATACCAGACAGGGACGGCGCCTGAGCCAGCTCGTGACCTCGGTTTTGGTCTTTGCATTATTCATTTTATATTATAAAATCTTTATGGAGTGGTTTCCCATCTCTCGGAATCTGGTGCATCAGCATCTAATCAATATACATGGCATCATCCCCCTCCGCTGTTATTTCCCCGCATACGGAATATTACTCTTCTCAGCACCGATTTCGCTTCTTGATAAAAAGTTCAGAAATATGTTTTTTTACAGGAGAGAGGGGCGACTTTTGTTTGCATGGCTGATTGTCGTGGTCTGCCTGAGCCAGAACGATAAAATATTAGCCATCCAAAAAAGCATCCAACCAGCCCATTTCCTTAGGGGATACTTATATACAGTCCTGTTTCTCATCTCATCGCTGAGGTTTTTCCCGAACCTGATACGCATTGCCCGACACAACTCCCTGAAGGTGAAAATCATTCTGGCTGGATTGTTCCTCCTCATGATTCCCGATAATTTCTTGAACTTAAAGATGCTCTGGATATACGAACCGCACCCTTATTTCCTTATCATCCCACGGGACTCTAAGGCGGTACTCGATTTTCTGAACACATTGCCCTCGCAGGAAAACATCCTATGTTCGGATATCCGGCTCGGCGACCAGATCCCTGCCTTCACACATCATTCCTCCGTCATCGCCATGTATTATGCGACGCCTTTTGACGATGACAAAAAAAGGATGAGTGAGAATTTTTACGAAAATGTGGACGTGGAGGAATTTTTGCAAAAATACCGCATCACATCATTCATCATCCCGAATGGCACAAAAATTCCCCTCGATGAAAAAATCGAACGCGCCGAATGGAAGGTCCTCTATGAGAATGACACCTGGAAGGTATATCAGATTCCGCATTAAATACATTTCTGCAATATCTAAGGGGACAACCCCCTATCACCTTAATAGATAGATATTGCCGTATTATCTCTAAAAATTATTGACCCCATTCTTAATCTCTTTTATAAGGGTTCACAGTTTTTATAAACCAATATAAAGAATGAAATTCACAAAATACTTCGAGGCAATGCGAAGTCGTCCAGACCGGGCGATAATCAATCGGAGTTTTGAAATATGAGAATAAAATACTTTCAAGATACTTATACATTGTATATTGAATTTAAAACAGAGCAGGTAGCAGAAACGAAAGACTTGGACGAGAACACACTACTCGACCTGGACCGTGATGGGAATATCTGTGCAATTACGGTGGAGCATGCAAGCGAACGAGCTGATATTCCACACTTCTCCTTCGAGCAGGTGGTAGCATGACAAGCGGTTCGAAAGGATTTGCCCTGCTAAGTTATTTACCAGTGTCTTCATTTTTAAAGATAGCAAGCCAGAAAAATTTCGCATCTCGCGGCAGTAATATAGCCAGAAGGGGTTAATGCAAAGGAAAAGCGCGGCGATGATGGCGACTTCTTTATAAAAGCTTCGCCTTATCCAGAAATACAATCCAACCAAACCAGCGATTCCCCAGAATGTGGAAAACCAGCGCAGGTCCATACCTGTCGGTTAGGCTAATTTCAGTATATAGTACAGAAAGACATAATGACCGATAGGGTGGAGGTCGCCCTTCAGATATTCCCATATTTCATACAGACTTGATAATTTAGCAATATTGTAAGACCCGACTTTATCCGCCCAGTAATCCTCTTTATTGATGGTAATATAATTAAACAGCAAGCATAAAAAGCAAATGATAATTATAAAAATGTAACTGAGGAGTTTGATATTCCTCTGCCTATTCATGACATTTGCCAATTGTCACTGCTAATGAACTATTGATGGAATATTTATCCTATCTGCTTCAACACAATTTGATGCTTTTGCCTGAATTTTTTGATTGATTAGTTTCATTCTTTTTTGAAATAAAAATCCTCAATAAAGAGGAAAAACCCATGGATAAGGAACTGAATCTTGAAGGGGCGCTGAGACCCGGAATGGATATCCTCGCCAGCGAGATTGTCATTTCTCTCAAGAAAAGGTCGCGCTATAAAAAGAACCTCGAAATTTACCACCCGGGGCTGGTCATCGGGCATGATGACCTCTCGCTCCTTGAATATGAACTCGCGCGCATGGAAGAGCTCCACGCTGAGCTCGGGCGCTACACATACGCCAGCCA
>Ga0172366_10000131_pt1 | contig 44019 bp, 32 predicted proteins | sample LakKivSesite69cm_FD_114533 | JGI IMG/M metagenome (GOLD analysis project Ga0172366, IMG submission 114533) | Sediment microbial communities from Lake Kivu, Rwanda - Sediment site 69cm | ecosystem: Environmental > Aquatic > Freshwater > Lake > Sediment | place: Rwanda: Western Province, Lake...
AAAATATTCTGGTTATACATGTATGAACTGTATCCTGATTCAATTACCATATTGAGAAAAGCCATGAAGTCGTTCCTTTCCAAGGCTTCCACCTGATCAACAACGCGCTGGTTATCTTTCTGAAAATGAATGGCTCTCAGTATTGCTCTGTCGCCAACTTTTGAGCGTATCTCAGGTGCGACTTCAAGAATCTGATCCAGGTTCACCTGCCGGAGTACTTTTGCTCCGAGCTGGGCAGCAACAGCTTTCATTTCGGCCGGAAGAGATGCATATTCATCATTAAGATCGGCGTGGTTACCGCCAGTATCTGTTATCACCAGGGCAAAACCTGTCTTCACAAAATCAAAATTCACCTTTTTAACCACAGGGTTTGAAGGATCCATGAAATCAATTGTGATAAGGCCTCCCATCGCACAGGCAGTCTGATCCATAAGTCCACAAGGTTTTCCGAAGAAGTTATTTTCGGAATACTGGCCGGTTATTGCATTTTTTATCGGATCAACATTCCCTTCATTGAACAGGTCGCTAAGTATGGCTCCAATGAGTACTTCAAATGATGCTGATGAGCTCAAACCCGAGCCCTTGGGTACTCCGCCATCGATACAGGCATTGAAACCTCCTATTGCAAACCCTTCTTCCATGAATCGCGAACATATACCTCTTACCAGGGCTGCTGATGTGAATCGTTCGCTTTTATCGGGTTTGAGCGAAGATATGCCGACCTCAAACTTTGGATATCCTTCTGATATTATGCGAATTACATTAGTGTTATTTTTTGCCGCGACACAAACATTGTCAAGATTGACGGCTCCTGCAAGCACACGCCCCCAGTTATGGTCAGTATGGTTGCCTCCTATTTCTGTTCGGCCCGGCGAGGTATAAAAAGATGCATCCCTGGCGCCAAAAACGGTAATGAATCTATTAAGCAGTTCACTATATCTTTTCTTATTTCTTTTCAGTTCTGACTCATCATTGCCATAAAGCTCGCGGAATGATTTATTGTCACCATTGTTGATCCTGTTCATCAGGTATTCTGAAGTTGCCATAAAATATTTCTGTCACAAGGTTTACTGTAAAAATACTAATTGCATCTTTAAAATTAACAGAGGTTGCTCCAAATTTTGGAACAGCCTCTGTTAATATTATATAAAATGCGGTAATTATTTGTGTTTGCTACCTGCCAGTGCAAAGAATACGATGTACAGATAACAGATTATCGGAAGGATGAAAGCAAAGCGTACACCCATTCCGTCAGCTATCAGACCCATAAGGACGGGAATTATTGCACCGCCGACTATCAGGGTATTAATGATTCCGGAAGCCATGCTAAGTTCACCTTTGTCAAGCCCGTCAACTCCAAGTGCAAAGATATTCGGGAACATAATGGAGTTAAAGAACCCGATTGAGAGTCCCAGCCATAGAATTATCGGGCCGTTAGCGAGCATAACTACGAGCAGGAGTACAGCAGCTATCATACCAAATACAGCAAGTGATCTGTTTGCTTTTCCCTTTCCAAGAAGCATAGCAAGATAATTAATCAGTGCAATGCCTGCAAAGATCAGTCCGTCGGTTATTTCACGTCTTACGAACCAGCCTACGAAGAGAGCAAGGAGAAGGACAAGGCCTGTATAGAGGTACTTCTTTGATTGTGATACATTGGAGAGCATAAATGAACCATAGAATCTTCCGACCATGGCACCACCCCAATACAGTGCAATCATCATTGCTGCGTCAGTACGCGCCATGTCAAGTGCTTCCTGGAAATATCTCTGGAGCATTGCTGCAGAACCTACTTCAGCGCCTACATAGAAGAAGATACCGAGTGCCCCAAGCACTACATGCGGGTATTTCCAGACACTCTTTCTTTCTTCTCCCTGAGTGGGTATAACCGGAAGTTTAAGGAAGAATATCACTATGGCGATAATGATCACAAGAACAGCAATAATCATGAAAGGCATCGGAACTGACTGAGCTGCATCAGCAGCACTAAGAGCGCTTTCGGCACCTTTAAACACGAAATAGCTTGCAATGATCGGTGCAAGATATGTAGCTATTGAGTTAAGAGCCTGGGTAAGGTTAAGCCTGCCTGAAGCTGTTTCAGATGGTCCGAGAGCAGTTACATAAGGATTGGCTGCAACCTGAAGGAACACTACCCCGCCGGCCATAATAAAAATGGCAAAGAGGAAAAACGGGAATGAAAGTGCTTTTGCTGCAGGGTAAAAAAGGAAACTGCCGACGGCTACCAAAAGCAGTCCAAGAATGACGCCGCTTTTGTATCCGATCTTCTTGATCAGGCTGCCAGCTGCAAAGGAAAGAATGAAATAAGTGAAAAAGAAAGCCCCGTTTACAAGCTGAGCCTCAAAGTTAGAAAGATCAAAGACGGCTTTAAACTTGTCAGCCAGGGTGATGTTGAAAGTTGTAACAAAACCAAACAGGAAGAATATCATTCCCATAAAGGCCATGCCAACTGCTTGAGTATTTTTCTGTTCTGTCATTGTATTGGTTTTAGGTTAGACAAATGTTCCATTTTTTGGCAGAGTAAAAATACATTTTAAGATCGATTTTCAAGCATCCGGCATACAATTATTATTAATATTATAAACAAATCAGGTCATTTTGTGAATAATTATATTTGCATAAACTGTAATATTGAAGACACGATATTTCATATTCATTTCGTATAAAGGCACATCTTATCACGGGTGGCAGTTACAGCCAGATTCAGTGACCGTCCAGAAGATACTCGATGAGGCGCTGAGTACAATACTGAATGACAAAACGAAGACCACAGGTGCAGGAAGGACGGATGCCGGCGTTCATGCCAGGATCTTTTGCGCCCATTTTGACAGCCCAGTTGCAGGCCTCGATTTTAATAAAAGGATAATTTCAAGGCTGAACCGGTTTCTTCCGAAAGATATCTCTGTCTCAAGAATCAGTAAGGTGATACCTGAGGCTAATGCAAGGTTCAGCGCTGTGTCGAGAACATACAGATATTATATCTCGACGGTGAAAGATCCGTTTCTTGATGAGTCATCATGGTTCCTTAATATAAGTCCTGACCTCGCTCTCATGAATGAAGCCTGCAATATCCTGTATAACCACACTGATTTCACAAGTTTCAGCAAGCTTCACACTGATGTAAAGACAAATAATTGCAGGATAATTTCTGCCGGATGGAGACAGGAAAATAACAGCATAGTTTTCACTATTAAGGCTGACCGGTTCCTGCGTAATATGGTAAGAGCTATCGTGGGTACAATGCTGGAAATCGGACGGGGGAAAATAAGTGTGGATGGTTTTGAAAAGGTCGTACTCGCTAAGGATCGCACGAAAGCCGGAAGATCAGTACCTGCGAAGGGCCTCTTTCTTGAAGAAATAGAGTACCCTGCGGAATTGTTTCTATAATCCCGGGTCATTCCATATCTCCCACGATCTGTCGGCTTGTGCGTAGAGCATCTGAAGGCCTGTGACTATTCGGCAGCCTCTCTCCTGCCCTTTCTTAAGGAATGACGTTATTTCGGGATTATAGACCAGGTCAAAAAGGATATGTTTTTCATTGAGCCTGGAGTAATCGATAACAGGCAGGGATTCTGAATGGGGGAACATACCTACCGGTGTAGTATTAATTATCAGGAACGTATCTCTAAGCAATCCTGATGACAAATCGGCGTAGGTAATACATCCTTTCTTTCTTTTCCTTGAGACATACAGAAATTCAATTCCGGCATGTTTCAGGACGAATGCAACTGCTTTTGAGCTACCGCCGGTACCAAGAATCAGTGCTTTCCGGAGATCGCCGGTTAGATATGGCTTAAGCGAGGCTTCTATTCCGGTTATATCACTGTTGAACCCTGATATTACTTGTTTACCCTTGCTCCTGTTTATTTTTAGGACGTTAACTGCACTAATCTCATCAATAATCCTTTCTGTCAGGTCGATATACCTTATGATTTCAGTTTTATAGGGTATTGTAACATTAAGACCGCATAACTCACTGTCGCCTGCTATCATTTCACGAAATTCATCAAGGCATTCCAGGGGATAATTGGTGTAAATGCAGTCGTTGATCCCCTCTCTTGTAAATTTATCTGCAAAATATTTTGCTGAAAAGGAATGCCCCAGAGGATATCCGATAAGTCCGTATTTTCTCATTCCCCCTGATGTTTGTTCAATCCTGAATGCGGTCCTGTTACTTTTCTTTCAGGTTATCGGGAAGAAACTGAAAGAATGTGTCTCCTCTCAGGCCGAGGCGGAGGGATTCGAGCGGGATTATTTCATTGGGTGCTATGTTTCCCATGTTGACATTGGCCCCGAAGTGTTTAATAAACCATGCCTGCTGTGATTTCAGGGGGGCTTCCCAGATGACATTCTCAAGTTTTACATTGTCAGATATAGCCTGGATGATCTTGTTATTAACTGATCCATCCTCGTTATATATTCCTGTTGTCCCTGATTCTCTCGCTTCCGCAATTACTTTAACCGATCCCGCATCAAGCTCGGCTTTCATCATTGCCACCCACTGTTCAGGAGTATAAATGACTTCTTTCTTTTTGGAACCCACTTCAGAGATTACGGTGAATTTCTTTGCTAGTTTTGCTATGTATTCAAGCTTCTTTAAATGATCAATATCATATGAGCCGTCGGATACCTCAACGAGTTCTATATCATTTTTCTGAAGGAAGTTGATATACTCTCTGAACATGTCTCTCACAAGGAAAGCTTCAAAAAGTGTTCCTCCGAAATAAGGTATAGCACCTGCATCCTTATATATTTTTATTTTTTTTCTTAAACCGGGAGTAACAAGGGAAGTTCCGAAACCCAGCTTTACAAAGTCAGTATATTTTCTGCCTACTGACATAAAATCTTCGGCTTCCCTTATGCTCAGGCCTTTATCCATAACCATTGTGAGTCCGCTTTCTCTTGGTTTTGAGGGACGATCGGGCAGATAAGGAAGTACTTCTTTCATAATATGTAGTTTTGAGGAAATTGTCAGACAAGATTATATTTCTCGAGCAGTCTGATTATGCTGGCTGTAATAGTTCCTGACGGGAACAAGTCAGCAAACTCACTGTAAAGATCCCTGTCGGCTTCAAGGGCAACTGACAGGTGTTCAGTTGCAGCATTCTGGCTGCCTGTCTGAAGGCAGAAGGAGGCAAGAAGATAATTTATTCCGGGCACATCGCCGGTTACCTTATATGCATGTAAAAGGTAAGGAATTGCTTTTTCCGCAAGCTTCTCCTTTAGAATTATCATTCCAAGATCAACCCATACTTCATTATAATATGCATCGATCCTGAGTGCTTCCCTGAAGCATCTCAGGGAGGCTTTTTTCTCTCCCTTGGCAAAATGTGCTTTGCCTAGAAGGTACCAGAATTCAGGGTTTTCATCATCTAGTTTTACAGCTTTCCGGAAGTAGATAAGGCTGTCATCTGCATTTCCTGAATTCAGCTCAATAACTCCTAGTCCGAACCAGGGATCTGCAAATTCAGGCGCCAGTTCTATTGCTTCATGGTAATACTTCCTTGCAAGTGCAACTTCGTCTGTCTTTTCATAGCATTCGCCCAGGTATGTCATTGCTTCAAAGCTCTCAGGTTCAATATCCAGGTATTCATGATATACCGGAACAGCTTCAGAATACCGTTCAAGGTTGCTCAGGATATTGGCTTTATTAAAGAGTGCAAATGAGTTCTGGTTATTTATTGCCAGAGCATAATCATAGGCTTCGATGGCTTTGTCAGATTCTTCAAGTTTGTTGTAAATGATACCTAAGTTGTACCAGGCGCTGTCAGAGAATGGCTCCTCTTCAAGGTATTTCAGGTAGAGAGAAATACTTTCCTCGAAATTGCCGGTTTTTTCGTGTGCATAAGCCAGATCGTACAGATGTGCCTTGAATTCAGGTTCTTTATCGATAAGAAGCCTGAGATATGGTATAAGATGCTCGTAGTAATTCAGGTTCTGAAGCACTGATACAATGGCGAAAAGTATATTGCCGGTTTCCTCTGAATCCAGAGTCAGTGCATAGTCAAACATTTTTTTTGCACCATGGATATCTCCAAGCATTCCCATGGCAGTTCCTTTTGCAATATAAATCTCATGGTTTCCGGGTTCAATGCTTTCAAGCTTTTTAAGAATCTTCAATGTCTCTACAGCCCTTCCCTTATCGAGGAGGACCTTTGCTTTCCGAAGCTGAATGGAAACAGAGTTGGGATGCTGCCTGGTAGCAAGTACAGCTGCTTCGAACGCTTTGAGTGAGTTATTATTTTCAATGTAATAATCGATAATTGACTCAAACTCAATAACATCAAAGAAATAACTTTCGTTATTTCTTTTCATCTTTTCGAATTTCTGCACCGCCTGCTTAACCTCTTCCTCGAGTGAAAACCCGAACTTTTCTTCTTCCATCTTTTTACACTGTTACGACAAAAGTAATACTTATTTTAACAAGGGCAGGCTGGCGTTAATCCAATTATTAACAATTTTATTTAATTTTAAACATCTGTTATCTAAGATGATACAATAGAGAATACATGTTTCCTCCAGATTTTTGCAACCGCCACGCAACCCCGGTAATGAATTATTCATCTTTAACATAGTAGAACATAATTTTTTACCCTTATACCCAAATTACCCTAGAATTAACCTAAATTCTACCTCAGAAGAACCGGGCACCCTCCCGGTTTTTCTTTTAAATCTGAGAATACTAATTATTGATATCTTTGCGTTTATAAGTTGTCTTTTAAAATCTGACATGAAAAGATCACAAGCATTTATAATTTTAGTGGTACTGGTATTGGTCATTTCAGGTTTTGCATCATGTAAGAAGACCGAGGATCCGATCAAATACAAATATGGGACATTCCCCGATTCTGCAATCAGCCTGACGAATATCAACTCTGAATACGATGATTATAATGCCAATCTTTACCAGCTGTATGGTGAGATTTACATATTATTTTCATCAAACCGCAACAGTCAGGGCGGTCAGTTTGACCTTGAACAGGGCAGGTTGGCATTTACTTTCGATCAGACAAACGGAGCTTTTCAATATCTCAACGCGGTATCCAGCCTCGGTTATCTTGAGAAGCTGAAAGAAGCTGCAAATACTGATGGTGACGATTTTGGTCCTTACAGCCTTTTCAGTACTGCCGACGGCTATGAATATCTCTTTACTGCATCAGAGAACCCGGTGGGGAACCTGGATTTTTATTATTTCATGAACTTACCGGTTTTTGGCGCCAGTCTCCCGAATGTTCAGGGTCCTTTCCCGGCAACACTTCTGAACAGCTCCTCAGATGATGCTTATATATCCTTTGACCTGAATCAGGATTCAGCATATTTCTCATCAGACATTAATGGTGATTTTGACATATATGTAAAATCAAGGCCTGCGGGAGCTACTATTAATACATGGCTCAGCGGAAGTTATTCTGCTTCCTCACCTGCCGACAGTATTAACAGTGACGGCGATGACAAATGTCCCGTAGTATACAAGGATATTATGGTTTTTGCATCAAACCGTGCAGGAGGTCTCGGCAAATACGACCTTTACTATTCAGTATTCAGAAAAGGTAAATGGAGCTCGCCGGTTAATTTCGGACCCAAAATCAATACTTCGTCCAATGAATTCAGGCCAAGACTGTGGATTCATTCTGACTTCACAAATGAGCTTCTGATCTTTTCTTCTGACAGGCCGGGTGGTAAAGGCAGATATGATCTTTATTTCGCAGGGTATACATTCCCTGAAAAATAAAATAATCAACTGACTATGTTCTTCTCCTGGCAGCTTCAAGGGTATTCCTGAGAAGTGAAACCCTTGTCATAGGACCAACCCCACCGGGAACCGGAGTAATGTATGAACAATGAGGGGCTACATTTTCAAAATCCACATCCCCCGCCAGCCGCCAGCCTGATTTTGTTCCGGGAGCACAAATACGTGTTGTACCGACATCAATAACCACGGCACCTTCTTTTACCATCCCTGCTTTGATAAAACCAGGGGATCCGAGAGCTGAAATTATTATATCAGCCTGACTGACAACAGATGAAATATCTTTTGTCTGGCTGTGAACAACAGTAACAGTCGCATCCATCCCTTTCTGCGACAGGAGGATACTTGCAGGTCTGCCTACAATGTTGCTTCTTCCAAGTACAACACATTTCTTTCCTGCAGTTTCAATCTTATACCTTTTTATAAGTTCCACAATGCCATAAGGTGTTGCTGGCAGGAAACCTCTGAGACCGAGAACCATCCTTCCGATATTTAACGGGTGGAAACCATCGGCATCCTTGTCCGGATCAATGGATTCGATTATTCGTTTCTCATTTATATGAGCAGGAAGAGGAAGCTGAACGATGAAGCCATCGACATCAGAATCGGTGTTGATCCCGCTGATCTTTTCAATGAGAGCTCCTTCAGTGAGATCATCATCGTATCTGAAAAGTGATGAACGGAATCCGACTTCCTCGCAGTCCTTTACCTTATTGATTACATAAGTCTGACTTGAAGGATCACTGCCAACAAGAATTGCTGCAAGGTGCGGTGCTTTTAATCCTTTCTTTTTCAGGGCGAGAACCGCATCAGCGATTTCCTTTTTTATATCAGCTGCTGTTTTTTTTCCATCAATTAGTGTGTACATATAGCATGTTTATCTGCGTCCCATCAGTTTTGCAACGTTTGCCGGCTTTGTCATCATCTTCATCATCTTCCTGGTCTCATCGAACTGCTTCACCAGTTTGTTTACTTCCTGGACTGATGTACCGCTGCCCATTGCTATCCTTTTGCGTCTGCTTCCATTAAGTACAACAGGATTAGATCTCTCTTCAGGTGTCATGCTCCTGATAATTGCTTCGATGCTCTTGAAGGCATTATCATCAATATCCAGGTCCTTTACTGCTTTGCCAACACCGGGTATCATGCCCATCAGGTCCTTCACATTACCCATTTTCTTTATTTGCTGTATCTGGTCAATAAAGTCATTAAAATCAAACTGGTCCTTAGCTATTTTCTTCTGCAGCTTCCTGGCCTCTTCCGTATCGTATTGTTCCTGTGCTTTTTCGACGAGAGTTACGATATCGCCCATTCCCAGTATCCTGTCGGCCATTCGTACGGGGTAGAAAACATCGATAGCATCCATTTTCTCCCCGGAGCTGACGAATTTTATAGGCTTGTTGACCACCGATCTGATTGACAGAGCTGCGCCTCCGCGGGTATCACCATCAAGCTTTGTAAGTACAACTCCGTCGAAATCGAGTCTCTCATTGAATTCCCTGGCAGTATTAACGGCATCCTGACCTGTCATTGAATCAACAACAAAAAGGATTTCATGCGGGTTGACAGCATCCCTGACAGATGATATTTCCTTCATCATATCTTCGTCAACTGCAAGTCGTCCGGCTGTATCTATAATGACAACATCGTGCCCCTTCATTTTTGCTTCTTTCACTGAATTCCTTGCAATAAGGACAGGATTAGTGTTGCCATCTTCTGTATATACGGGTACATCCACCTGTGTTCCGATTATTTTCAGCTGCTCAATTGCTGCAGGACGGTACACATCACCTGCAACCAGCAGGGGATTCCTGCCTTTCTTGCTTTTTACCCACTGAGCGAGCTTACCGCTGAAGGTAGTTTTTCCTGAACCCTGGAGACCAGCTATCAGAATAACTGAAGGGTTATATTTTATGTTTATCTCTGTCTTGTCGCCACCCATCAGCCAGGCAAGTTCATCATGAACTATCTTAATCAGCATCTGCGACGGATTGACAGATTTAAGTACCTCCTGTCCGAGTGCTTTTGTTTTTACTGAGTCAGTAAACTGTTTTGCAATCCTGAAGTTAACATCAGCATCCAGCAAGGCTCTTCTGACTTCTTTTAATGTCTCAGCAATATTTATTTCCGATATTCTCCCCTGTCCTTTAAGGATCTTAAACGATCTCTCAAGCCTTTCGCTCAGGTTTTCAAACATAACTTCTTTCTATTTTGATATTATTACATTCTTTCAGGCATTTCAATACCAAGCAGCCACATTCCGGAGAAAAGCACCCTTGCAGTGAATTCTGAAATTGCCAGCCTCAGGTTCCTGAGTGAAGTATTTTCCTCTCCCAGTATTGAATAATCGTGATAAAACTGGTTGTATTCCTTTGCGAGCTCATAGCAATAATTTGCTAATATGGCTGGGCTGTTTGCCGAGGCAGCTTCCGATACTGTGCCTGTAAAAGTGCGAAGCAGCTTCAGAAGCATAATCTCCTTTGGTCCGGCAGGGTAGTCAGGAAGATATGCAATTTCATATTTTGTCCCTGTCTGTTCAGCCTTTCTGAAGACTGATTTTATCCTTGCATACGTATATTGGATAAATGGACCGGTGTTGCCGTTAAAGTCAATTGATTCAGAAGGATTGAATGTCATATTCTTGCGCGGATCCACCTTCAGGATGAAGTATTTTAACGCTCCAAGTCCGATTTTCCTGAAAATATCTTCCCTCTCCTCTTCAGTAAAATCGCCGAGTTTACCAAGTTCAAGTGAAATATCCTTTGCTGCGGTCTTCATTTCAGCGATCAGATCATCGGCATCCACTATTGTTCCTTCCCGGGATTTCATTCTTCCCTCAGGGAGTTCCACCATTCCGTAGGAAAAATGGATAAGACCGTCGGACCATTTGTAACCCATCCTTTTAAGCACAGCCTTAAGCACCTGGAAATGATAATTCTGTTCATTGCCAACTACATAAATGCATCTGTCAAATCCATAATCTTCCTGTCTAAGCACTGCAGTTCCGATATCCTGGGTGATATATACAGCTGTCCCGTCGGATCTCAGCAGAAGTTTCTGATCAAGACCTTCATCAGTCAGATCTGCCCATATTGAACTGTCCTCTTTCCTGTAAAGTATTCCTTTTTCAGTGGCAGCAAAAACAATATCCTTTCCCGGCTGATATGTTTCCGATTCGTAATATATTTTGTCAAAGTCGACACCCAGTGTTTTGTATGTTTCTTCAAATCCCTCATAGACCCACGAGTTCATCATTGACCAGAGATCCATAACCTGCTTGTCGCCGGCTTCCCATTTCAGAAGCATTTCCCTGGCTTCTTTCATTATGGGTGCTGCGTTTCTGGCATCATCTTCATTTATCCCCTTCTTAGTAAGCGCAGCGGTCTGTTCTTTCCATTCCTTCTCGAACATAACATAGTACTTGCCAACAAGATGATCTCCCTTAGTTCCCGATGAAGCGGGAGTCTCGCCATTACCGAACTTCAGCCAGGCAAGCATCGACTTGCATATGTGTATTCCTCTGTCGTTAACAATATTTGTTTTAATGACCCTGTGTCCACATGCTGACTGCAGCCTGTAAAGTGAAAAACCAATCAGGTTATTCCTGATATGGCCGAGGTGCAGAGGTTTATTTGTGTTCGGCGATGAGTATTCAATGAGTATTGTCTCAGGCCGGCTAACCCGGCAACCTGCAAAAAGATCCTTCTCACGTAACCTCCGGATGAAATTCTCTATCCACCATGCATCTGAAATCTCAATGTTCAGAAATCCTTTAATAACATTGTAGCCCTTAACAGCAGGGAATGTGGCAACAAGGTGACTTCCAATAATCTCACCAGTCTTCTCAGGTGTGTTCTTAGAGAATCTCAGGAGCGGGAAAACGACTAGTGTAAAATCACCCTTAAAGTCTTTTCTGGTTTCCTGAACCTGGACCAGTTCATCTCCTGCACTTCCATTAAAAAGAATCCTGACAGCATCCTTTATTTTTTCCCTGAGAATATTCTCCATCCGGTCATAAATTTGAGGCTGCTAAGATAATATTTTAATGTGTTGACTTAAAATAAAAGAGTTTTGAAAGAGCAGGCAGTGATCATGAAAAAAATCAGCCGTTTATGCAAACAGCATAAATTATTTGACAACCGTACAATAATTGTTGATGAAGATTTGATGAATATTACATTATTTGTTAAAAAGATGTACTAATTTTATGATGAAAAATTAACTTTTATAAGTATAGACAACAGGTAGTCGTGGCTGAACTGAAAAATATTTTTATTGAGGCAACAATAAAAACGCCACAGATAGATCTCAATCATTTTACAGGAGAGCTGATATTCTCAGGAAAATCAATTCCCGAGAATGCTGCTGATCTGTATGATCAGGTTTACAAGTGGATAGTCCAATATGCTAAAGATCCCAGACACACAACCAACCTGAGACTTAACCTGGAATACTTCAACACAGCCTCATCCATTTGGCTGGCAAAGACAGTGAGAGTCCTATGCTCCATAAAAGACCCAGAAGCAACTCTTATAATTCATCTGTATTTCAATATTGAGGAATTTGACAGCATGGAGGTTGAAGACCTCAAAGATGCCTTAAGCCCGATAATTGACATGATAGGTACACCTACAATCAGTCTGGGTATTAAGATCTACGGTACCGATGAAAATGGTGAGATCCTTAAAGAATCCATGGTCCTTATCTGATCTCAAATAATTATTCACCCTCGGGAATTTTTCCGTTTTTTTGGCATAACTTTACTATGACAATTCATCTCATTGCCATGAATAGAATTCTGCTAATCCTAATATCAATAATATGTGTTATGGATACTTTTTCCCAGAGTAAATCAACTGACAGACAGCCGGTAGCAGCAGGCAGCTTTTATGAAGCCAATAAAGAAGCGCTTAACAATGAAATTGCCGGTCTTTTTGCTGTATGTAAGAAATCATCCTTTGACAGGAATGTAAGGGCAATAATATGTCCTCATGCAGGATATATATATTCAGGTAAAATTGCGGCTGCAGCAATATCTGCAACACCGGCTGAAGGCAATTATGAGAATATCTTCATTATCGGATCGAGCCATGTCTTGGCATTTGACGGAGCATCGGCATACACCGATGGAGATTATATCACTCCCCTTGGAAGAGCAGTTGTCAACAGGGAAATAGCGAATAAGCTTAAAAACGAAAACAAGGTGTTTGATTTTCCTATAACGGCCCATGCACAGGAGCACAGTCTTGAGGTTCAGATACCGCTTATCCAGTATTACTATAAGAAAACTCCCAAAATAGTGCCGATCACAATCGGAACAAACAATGCAAATACGGTGAAGTTAATAGCAGAGGCGCTAAAACCATATTTCAAACCAGGAAATCTTTTTCTTATAAGCAGTGATTTTTCGCATTATCCATCCTACAAGGATGCCGTAACGATAGATAATCTTACAGCACAGAGCATTATTTCAGGAAATCCCCAGGCATTTCTCACGACACTGAAGAACAATTCTTCAAAGAATGTACCCGGACTTGCTACAAGCATGTGTGGATGGGCATCAGGCCTTGTTCTACTTAACCTGGCTGAAGAAGCAGGCAACCTGGAATTCATACATATTGATTACTGCAATTCAGGCGATAGTCCATACGGAGATAAAGAAAGGGTTGTCGGATATCATGCATTTGCGCTTGTTGAGAAGGCAGGAGCAAAAAAAGAAAAAAATGAGTCATCGATTGATGATCTGTCATTTACACGCCAGGAAAAGGATATGCTGTTTTCAATAGCGCGGAACAGTATAAGATCAATGCTGTTTGAAAACAAAAATTTTATTATTGACGAAAAGAAGATCCCTGAATCCCTTAAAATGAAGTACGGAGCATTTGTTACTCTCAAGATAGACGGAAACCTCAGAGGTTGTATCGGCAGGTTCCTTTCAACAGATCCGTTATATGAAGTTGTCAGGGCATCGGCATTGTCATCAGCATTTGAGGACCACAGGTTTTCTCCTCTCACTAAAGAGGAATATGAAGAACTGGAATTTGAAATTACGGTCCTTGGCCCGATGAAGAAAATAAATAACATAAACGAAATTGTCCTGGGTAAACACGGCATATATATAAAGAAAGACTTCAGGGCAGGCACGATGCTTCCGCAGGTAGCAACAGAAAACGGGTGGACAGTTGAGCAGTTTCTCGGCTACACATCAAGAGACAAGGCTGGCCTAGGCTGGGATGGCTGGAAGAGCGCTGAAATATTCATCTATGAGGGCATGGTTCTCGAAGAAAATAAGAAATAACCATGTATCATGTAGCCGGGACAGCAGCGACTGTCTCAATTTTGTATATAATAAGTTATTTCTTTTACCGGTCAGGATTTTATTCTCTTGCTTTACACAGGAGAATATGGAATACGATCCTCGCTGTAACTTTCATTTTTACAGCTCTTGCAGGCCTCTTTCTCGCTCTTCAGATAACTTACAAATGGGAAGTACCGGGTATCAGGTCCATACTCAGGTGGCATGTTGAAACAGGAGCAGGCACGGCGGTTACAGGCTTATTCCATGTGATCTGGCATTTTTCATATTTCAGACAGATATTTTCACCTGATAAAGAACCTTCTGTCTCTGAGGAATTCTTAAGAATGAACCCCGGGGATATAAGTATCAACCTCTTCATCCTTGGTTTTACAAGCATGTCAGTACAGATTATGCTTATGAGGGAGGTAATGAATTTATCAGGAGGTTATGAACTGACAACGGGCATATTCCTCGGATCATGGCTGATTGCATCGGGCATTGGAGCATATGCAGCCGGCAGGTCACCAATGAATAATATTCGTCGGATTAACCTGGTCTTTGCAATAAGTCCGGTCATTTCAGTCGGATTGATGATACTGATAACCAGGATGTTCCTTGAGACAGGTGAGACACCATCCCTGCTTACGAGTCTGGTAATGACATTCCTGGTGCTGATACCATTTTGTTCTGTCTCCGGATACAGTTTTGTCAAACTCCTTTCGGCAGCAAGGCAAATTAACGGTTTCATTCCCGGAAAATCATTCTCGATTGAAACAATAGGCGGTATAACCTCAGGACTTATCTTATCTGTACTTACAGCGGGAATGCTTGGCACCTATCAGCTCCTGATAACGATAATTCTTTTGTCGCTGGCATTTGTCCTGCTGACATACTATGCACTAAAGCAGCGTACCAGGTTCATTATCAAGATAATCACAGCACTGTCAGTAGCTGTTGTAATTCTTTCAGGCCCTGATTTGTTTTTCAGGCACCTTCTGCTTCCGGGCGTTAAATTAACAGGAACCATGGATACGCCATATGGTAATATTGCATATGGCGAATATTCGGGAGAAAGAAGCATATATTACAATCAAAGGCTGCTGGCATATTCTGACGATGCAGTGGAAAGAGAAGAAAATATACATTATTGTATGCTTCAGACCGGGAATCCTGATAAGGTCCTTCTGATCTCGGGTTCTCTGAAGTCATATCTTCCTGAGATCCTCAAATACCCGGTAAGTAAAGTGGACTACATAGAAAGGGATCCATGGCTGGCACAAGCAGCGAGGGAAAATTCCGTCCCGGATGGTATTGCTCTCAATATTGGAAATATGGATGCATTCAGGTACCTCAAAACAACCAGGGAGAAATATGATGCGGTGCTGCTGATGGTCCCCCCTCCTGTCACGCTTTCGATGAACCGGTTTTATACAACAGAATTCTTTTCAGGGGTTAAAGATAACCTTTCAGATGACGGGGTCTTCGTCTGTTCTCCGGGCGTATGGGATAACTACCCGAACAGGGAATCACTGAAATTTTTTTCATCCATATACAACAGTCTGAATGAGGTATTTAAAAATGTAATGCCAATCGCAGGAAATAAGCTTTATTTAATCGCATCAGACAAAGAGCTTTCGGAATCTATATGCAGGCTGGCAGATGAGAAAAAATTACACAATATTTACGTCAGTTCTGACTACCTCTCCGATGATCTGATTGAAAACAAGACAGCCGAAATAACTGCTCTTATTGACCCGCATGTCAGGAACAACACCTCATTATTCCCTGTAGCTTCCTTTCACATGCAGGCTTACAATGTAAGCAGGGACTTAAGTGAGAAAATACCGTCCATAATCTTCCTGATAATAGTATTTATACTTCCGGTTATAACTATCCGCAGAAGGAATATGTTAATGTATTGCAGTGCTTCAGCCCTGGCGGGATTTGAGATAATTATTATTCTTGTACTTCAGCTGATAGCCGGTAATATGTATCAGTACACCGGTTTAATCCTGGCAGTTCTTATGACCGGGCTCGCAGCCGGAGCCGGAATTAACATCCGGTTCATGGAAAATGTCAGTTTAGATAAAAAAGCTTTCATTCTGGTAATATACTATTCTGCTATTGCCCTGGTTACAAGCTTCATAATCAAGCTTAACAGTATACCGGCAATGATAGTATTACTCATTTCCACAATAATACCATCATTTTTCACCGGTCATATTTTCCGTGAGCTGACTGCATCAGATACCAACGGATCACGATCAGCAACTGCATACAGTGCCGATCTGGCAGGGTCTGCTTTTGGTTTCATGGTAATTTCCGGTGTTACTGTTCCGTTACTGGGATTAAAAGCCTCGATATTTTTATTATCAGGTCTGATTTTTGCAGGTATTCTTCTTGGAACAAACAGGAACAAGTATTAGTTTTATTATTTGATGAACTGAGGTGATGAAAGAGGAACCGATGGATCGCAGCAAAAGAGATTTTCTAAAAAAATGCCTTGCCCTTTCAGCAGGGATTATGGCTATCCCTTGTACAAACGGAATAGAAGATTTATTCTCTTCCGCTCAGGAACCATACCGCAGGCTGGCAATGTTCCAGGAAGAGACACCAAGGGGGATAATGTGCAGGATATGTCCGAATGAATGTGTACTTAAGGAGGGTGAGATCAGCGACTGCCGGAACAGGATAGTACATAATTCAAAGCTGTATACCATGGCTTATGGCAATCCCTGTTCGGCTAATGTCGACCCTGTTGAAAAGAAACCTTTGTATCATTTTTACCCGGGATCCAGAGCATATTCGATTGCCACTGCAGGATGCAACCTGGCATGCCTGAACTGCCAGAACTGGACAATATCACAAACCAGTCCTGATAAGACCAGAAACTATGAACTGCCTCCTGCTAAAGTTGTCGAAGAAAGTATGAGAAACAATTGCAGATCGATAGCATATACCTATTCAGAACCCAATACCTTCTATGAATATGCCCTGGAGACTGCAGAAACAGCACGGAAATCAGGAGTAAAAAACATTTTCAAGTCGAACGGATACATCAATCCTGAACCATTAAGGAAGATCTGTTCAGTACTTGATGCGGCAAATATTGATCTTAAATCGTTCAACGACAGCACATATCTAAAGCTGACAGGCGGTAAACTGCAGCCGGTTCTTGATTCCCTGAAGATATACCGTGAAATGGGTGTGTGGCTTGAGATAACACACCTGGTTGTTCCTACCTGGACGGACAATCCCGATGAGACAGGCAGAATGTGCAAGTGGCTTAGTGAGAACGGATTCAGGGATACACCTATTCATTTCAGCAGGTTTTATCCTACCCATAAGCTTGAACAGCTACCTCCCACTCCTGTCGAAATACTGAGCAATGCGGCTAAGATAGCCGTGTCAGAAGGATTAAAATATGTTTATACAGGTAATGTCCCCGGTAATGAGATGGCAGATACAAAATGTCCTTCCTGCGGTGCCACGGTTGTTTCGCGCCAGGGCTACAGGATAACAGCATTTAATATTTCAGGAGGCAAATGCACCACCTGTAACAAAAATGTTGATGGCGTATGGGGATAGTAAAATTTCCGGAGAGGGATGAAAGATACTGAAGCTAAAGAACGCATAGACAAACTGCGAAGGGAGATTGAAGAACATAATCACCGCTATTATGTTCTGAACGAACCTGTGATATCCGATTTTGAATTTGATCACCTGATTAAAGAACTTGATACCATTGAAAAGCAGTTCCCTGAATTTATTACCGAAGATTCACCAACAAAAAGAGTCGGAAGCGACATAAAGAATGAATTCAGGCAATATGAGCACCAGTACCCGATGCTGTCACTCAGAAACACGTATAATGAAGAAGAGCTAAGAGATTTTACAACTAAGGCTGAGTTTGTTGCAGGAGGTCCGGTGGAATATGTCTGTGAACTTAAGTTCGACGGGGCATCTATAAGCATCACCTACCGGAACGGTGTGCTGTTCAGGGCTCTTACCCGTGGTGATGGAACCAGGGGCGATGACGTAACTAAAAATATCAGAACCATTAAAAACATACCCTGGCGTGTTAAAGGAAGCGCCATGCCGGATGAATTTATAATGCGGGGTGAGATACTGATGCCCAGGGCAGTTTTTGACAGGCTCAATTCTGAGAGGGAAAAATCAGGCATTCAGCAATTTGCCAACCCGCGGAATGCAGCAGCCGGAACCCTTAAGCTTCTTGATCCGAGAATAGTAGCATCCCGTGAACTGGATTGTATGTTCTATTTTCTTCTGTCAGAAGAACTTCCGAATGATACGCATTATGACAACCTGGCTGAAGCAGGCAAGTGGGGTTTCAGGATACCTGAAAGCATAAGGTTGTGCAATGGAACTGCAGAGGTTATTGACTATATCAGAACATGGGAATCAGAACGCAGGCGACTGCCATTTGACATCGATGGTGTGGTCATAAAAGTTAATTCACTCGATTTGCAGGAAAGACTGGGTTTTACGGCCAAATCGCCAAGGTGGGCAATAGCCTATAAATATAAGGCTGAACAGGTAAAAACAAGATTAATATCAGTCTCCTTCCAGGTTGGCAGAACCGGAACGATTACACCAGTTGCAAACCTGGAACCTGTTTATCTGGCAGGTACAACTGTAAAAAGAGCGACATTGCACAACGCAGACCAGATAGAGATGCTGGGACTTCATTTAAACGATATGGTATACGTTGAGAAGGGTGGCGAGATCATTCCTAAGATTGTGGGAGCCGACCATACCTCGCGAAGTGAAAGAAGCTCAAAAATCATTTTTATTGAGAAATGCCCTGAGTGCGGAACAGATCTAGTCAGGAATGAAGGTGAAGCAAACCATTATTGTCCGAATTATCTCCACTGTCCTCCGCAGCTGAAGGGCCGCATTGAGCACTTCATCGGAAGGAAGGCTATGAATATTGACGGCATTGGTGAGGAGACCATTGACCTGCTTTTTAGAAACAACCTGATAAGAAACTACGCCGACCTGTATGAGCTTAAAGCTGAACAGCTTATACCCCTTGAAAGAATGGGAGAAAAGTCGGCAATCAATATAATTAACAGTATAAAGGCTTCACTGGCAACGCCATACAACAGGGTTTTATTTGCCCTCGGGATAAGACATGTCGGAGAAACAGTTGCAAAAATAATTGCAGGAAGGTTCAGGTCAGCAGATGACCTGTTAAATGCAGGCATGGATGAGCTTACAAGTATCCCTGAAATAGGTCCCAAAATTGCAGCAAGTGTAATTGCCTTCTTTTCAGATGAGGATAACAAAATATTATTAAACCGGTTGAAAAGCCATGGTTTAAAGCTGAATGAAGAAGTCAGAAATGAAAAACCTAACGGGAACCTGAAAGGAAAAAGTATTGTGATTTCCGGTACCTTCAGCAAACACACGAGAGATGAATATAAGGAGATGATTGAAAAAACCGGAGGGAAGAACTCCTCCTCTATTTCAGGAAATACATCATTTGTCCTTGCTGGTGAAGAGATGGGGCCTGCAAAGCGGGAGAAAGCCGTTAATCTTGGCATTCCTATGATAAGCGAAGATGAGTTTCTGAGGATTATCGGGGAAGATTAATTTCAGAAACTACGCAGATATATAAAAAACTCTTAGGTTTGTACTATGGAATTATTCAGAGAATTCAGGCTGAAGATGGGAAATTCGAGCCTTGAAAAAAGGATTGTAAAGGCAAGGAGAAAAGTATCCTATACCGGCATAAACTCAATAAGGACGATTGGAATGGTATGGGATGCATCAAGGACAGAGGAATTCAGCATCCTTTCAAGATTCCATCTGCAGATGCAGGAGAAGGGAATAAGCGTTACGCTGATAGGATATTACCCTGGAAAAGAACTGCCTGACCAGTACACAGCCCTGAAGTATTTTACCTGTCTTAGGAGGAAAGAGCTGAACGCTGTCTATTTACCTGTTTCAGTAGAAGCTGACAAATTTATTACGACAAAATTTGATATCCTGATTGATATCAACTTTAACAGGGAATTACCGCTAATATACATCTCATCACTATCTGCGGCAAGCTTCAAAGTAGGGCTTTTCGAAAAGGAATCTGACAACAGGTTCTTTGATCTGATGATGGAGCTGAAGAAACCGGTTAATGTTGATGATTACCTGAGAAACGTAATCCATTACCTCGAAATGATAAGGTCAGGAAAAAACGAACAAGTTGAAAAAGGTCATTATGAGAAAGTTTGAAGGCACCGGTGTAGCGATAGTAACACCCTTTAAGGATAATTCAGAAGTTGATTTTGATGCTCTTGGACGAGTAGTTGAGCACGTAATCAGTGGCGGCGTAACCTACATAGTTGTCATGGGAACAACCGGCGAAGCATCAACTCTTTCGAAAAAAGAAAAAAAATCCATACTGTCATATGTGTCCGGAAAGGCAGGAGGCCGCGTTCCGCTTGTTGTGGGTATCGGTGGTAATAACACGATGGAGGTCATTGAATCAGTTAAGGAGGCTGATCTTAAAGGAATCGACGGCATACTATCCGTAACTCCCTATTATAACAAACCAAGCCAGCAGGGGATATTTCAGCATTTTAAGGCTATATCTGAACAGAGCCCTCTGCCGCTGATCATTTATAATGTACCGGGCCGGACCAGTTGCAACATTTCTTCTGATACCTGTCTGAAGCTTGCTCATGAATGCAGCAACATAATAGCAGTAAAGGAAGCCTCAGGTGATATGGCTCAGATAATGAGGGTCATAAGAGGAAAGCCTGAGAACTTTATGGTAATTTCAGGCGATGATATGCTGACTCTGCCGGTCATGGCTGCAGGCGGTTCGGGCGTTATTTCCGTGCTGGCAAATGCATATCCTGTAGAATGCAGTAAACTTGTAAATAACATGCTCAGGAACGATTGCCGGGAAGCAAGCAAGATACAGCTTCAGCTTATTGAAAAAATAGAATTATGTTTTGCGGATGGCAATCCTTCAGGGATAAAGGCATTTATGAGCATGATGAATATATGCAGCGGCAATGTCAGGCTCCCGCTTGTGCCTGTAAACAAGGCGGTCTATGAAAAGATCAGCAAAATCGTCATGGGAAAATAATGTGATATGCATCATGGTGCCGGAGGAGCACCTGCAGCCTGCTGGGCACCATGACAATGCTTGAATTTCTTCCCGCTTCCGCATGGACATGGATCATTTCTTCCAACCTTCTTATCAACCCTCACAGGTTCTGTCTTCTGGTTCCTGTCCTGAGGAGTACCTCCTCCTCCGCTGTATTGTGAGAAATCGCTTTTTGATGTTTTAAGGTTCTCAACCTGCCTCCTCCTTTGTGCTTCCTTGACCTGGTCAGGGTTTTGTGTCGGTATAAACCCTTTCATAAGTGTGCTTACAACATCCTTATTGACCTGGTTGAGCATTGTCTTGAATAGCTCGAATGACTCGAATTTATAAATAAGCAGAGGGTCTTTCTGCTCATATGTTGCATTCTGCACCGATTGCTTGAGTTCATCCATTTCACGCAGATGCTCTTTCCATGCTTCGTCTATCGTTGCAAGAACTACTGTTTTTTCATATGCTTTAGCCAGCTCCCTGCCTTCTGATTCTGCCGTAGCCTTTAGGTTAGTTACTACCTGGAATACTCTTAGTCCGTCAGAAATAGGTACAACGACATTCTCATATACGTGCGACATGCGTTCATATACGTCTTTCAGCACCGGGTATGCCTGCTGTGATATTGACTCTACTTTCCTTTTGTATGTTTCCAGTACTTTAGCGTAAACCCTGTCGGTAACCTCGTTTGCCTGGCCTTTCAGAAAATCCTGCTGCAGTACGGGAGAATCCATTGAAAAAGAACGTATAAGGTCAAAATCGAAGCCTTCAAAGTCACCATCTTTATGATAGGTGTCCACAAGAGCTTCAGTCACGTCAAACATTGAATTTGCCACATCCACACTAAGACGTTCACCTAACAGGGCATGCCTTCTTTTTTTATAGATGACTTCCCTCTGAGAGTTCATAACATCATCATATTCAAGAAGTCTTTTACGGATCCCGAAGTTATTCTCCTCCACCTTTTTCTGAGCTCTTTCAATGGATTTGGTGATCATGGGGTGCTGGATCATTTCCCCATCTTTAAGGCCAAGTTTATCCATTATGCCGGCTATTCGTTCAGATCCGAACAACCTCATCAGTTCATCCTCAAGGGATACAAAAAACTGTGATGATCCGGGATCCCCCTGTCTTCCTGCTCTTCCTCTCAGCTGCCGGTCGACCCTGCGTGATTCATGCCTCTCAGTTCCAATTATAGCGAGTCCGCCTGCTTTTTTAACCTCCTCTGTGAGCTTTATATCGGTACCACGGCCTGCCATATTTGTTGCAATTGTAACAGTGCCTGTTTTGCCTGCTTCGGCGACAATCTCAGCTTCCCTCTGATGAAGTTTGGCGTTGAGGACATTATGTTTAAGTCCTTTCATCTTTAGCATCCTGCTGAGCAGTTCAGATATTTCAACCGATGTAGTACCCACCAGTACAGGTCTTCCCTGCCTGTTCATCTGCACTATCTCATCAATGACTGCATTGTACTTCTCTCGTTTTGTTTTATAAATAATATCCTCGCTGTCGTTTCTGATTACAGAAACGTTTGTAGGTATGACAACGACGTCAAGCTTGTAGATATTCCAGAATTCGCCGGCTTCAGTCTCCGCAGTTCCTGTCATACCTGCAAGCTTGTGGTACATCCTGAAGTAGTTTTGCAGAGTTATTGTTGCATAGGTCTGCGTGGCTGCCTCCACTTTTACGTTTTCCTTGGCTTCAATTGCCTGGTGAAGACCGTCAGAATACCTTCTTCCCTCCAGTATCCTTCCTGTTTGTTCATCTACAATTTTTACCTTATTATCAATGACCACATATTCCACATCCTTGTCAAACAGAGTCCAGGCTTTGAGGAGCTGGCTCATCGTATGTACTCTCTCCGATTTAACTGAGTAATCCTGAAGAAGTTCATCCTTGGTTTTCAGCTTCTCCCTGTCGCTCATACCTGATTTCTCCAGTTCCGCGATCTTTGAACCAACATCAGGAAGAATAAAGAAGCTGGCATCTTCGACTGAAGTTGAAATCAGGTCCAGTCCCTTCTCGGTAAGATCAATAGAGTTAAGCTTCTCTTCGATAACGAAAAAGAGTTCATCTGTGATCTTGGGCATTTCCTTACTGTTGTTCTGCATGTAGAGGTTTTCTGTCTTCTGGAGGAGTGTTTTGTTTCCCTCTTCACTAAGGAACTTGATCAAGGCATTGTTCTTGGGCAGTCCTTTATATGCACGAAGGAGAAGTTTACCGCCCTCTTCGTTGTTCCCGTCGGATATAAGGCGCTTCGCATCAGCAAGTATCTGTGTAACAAGCTTTTTCTGTGCAGTAACAAGCTTGTCAACCTTTGGCTTGAGTTCATCAAACTGCTGGGTATCGCTTCTGGAGGTTGGGCCCGAAATGATCAAAGGTGTTCTTGCATCATCAATCAGAACAGAGTCTACCTCATCGACAATTGCATAATGATGCTTTCTCTGAACGAGGTCTTCAGGGTTGATAGCCATGTTATCCCTCAGGTAATCGAAACCGAATTCGTTATTTGTTCCGAAAGTGATGTCGGCATTATATGCTTTTCTCCTGTCAGCGGAGTTGGGCTGGTGTTTATCGATGCAATCCACTTTAAGGCCATGGAACTCATACATCGGACCCATCCATTCAGAGTCACGTTTTGAAAGATAGTCGTTGACTGTTACAATATGGACGCCTCTGCCTGCAAGCGCATTAAGAAACACAGGCAATGTAGCAACAACTGTTTTGCCTTCACCTGTAGCCATTTCAGCTATCTTCCCTTTATGAAGAGCAACGCCCCCGATAAGCTGGACATCATAATGCACCATATCCCAGAGAATCTCATTACCTCCGGCAATCCAGCGATTCTTCCAGTAAGCCTTATCATCTTTGACTGTGATGCTTTCCCTTGTTGCTGCCAGGTCCCTGTCGTACTGACGTGCAGTGACAACCAGTTCACCGTTTTCCTTGAACCTCCTGGCTGTCTCCTTCATAATTGCAAATGCGGCAGGTACACACTGATCAAGTATTTCTTCCAGCTTTTCATCTATATGTTTCTCGATCTTGTCTATCTGGTTATATATTTCTTCTTTCTGGTAAACATCTTCCTCATGCTCAGCTTTCTCCCTTAAGTCCTTGACTGACTTCTCATCCTCTGAGATGTATTCAACAATAACTTTCTTCAGCTCCTGTGTTTTATCTCTCAGCTGATCATTTGAAAGAACCTTCAGCTTATTGAATTCCTCATGGATCTTTTCAACATAAGGATTTATTTCCTTAATGTCGCGTTCATACTTATTTCCCAGGAATAAGCCGAGGACTTTTGTTACTATGCTCATATCTGATGTTCTGTTTGGAAAACGCAAAATTAATTTATTTTTTCTATTTGAAGGGTTAAACGAAGAAGAGACGTCACATAATGAAACGTCTCTCCTGCCTTCAATACAAAACCTGTATTCCTATTTTATTAAAAGGTATCTAAGTGTTTTTCTGACCGGTGGATTTTCAATCAATATAAAATAAATTCCGGAAGGCTGGTCAGATATATCGAGAAATAAACTTTCGTCAGGATTATCTCTTCCTGTTTTCACCCTTATTCCGGTAGAGCTGAAAACAGTGTACCTGATCCGCTTTCCGCTGAAGTCAGGGTCATTGATCCTGATAAATCCACTGCCCGGATTCGGGAAAATAATTGCAGATTCAGCCGGGGGCAATTCCACATTATCAACCAGCGGACCGATGTGAAGATCTTCGATCGCCCAGCCCCATCCGTGTGCATATGGATCAGAAAACAATCTGAATCTTACCAGCATGGAGTCTCCGTCAGAGATGTATGATGATATCTTGGGGAAAAGGTACCTTTTTTGAAGCATAGACTGTTGTCCAATGTAATTTGAATTGCCATTGACTATTGCACTGTTATAGGCAGTCTCCCATGTTTTATAAAACCGGCAGTCATATCCGTCAACCAGGGGGAACCATGTCTTGCCAAAGTCTGCGGATCCTTCAATAATGACATAGTCAAAGAAATTGTTATCACCGTAAATCGAGCCTGTTTCGCCGGGTTCAACCAGGACAACCTCGCTGAAAGTAATTATCATGCCGTTGGAATCATATTTGACAGGATGTCTCAGTAATGCCGTGAATTCATATTCACCTCCATCAACATCAGGACTCTTATAGGGATGTTCTGTATGCAGTCCGTAATGTGAGAAGTTCTCAGGTTTTGCGATGCTGAAGCCTATGTTGAAGAAATCGGCAGAAGCGTTTGAAAAATCAGTAGTATAGCCTGAAACTACCGAACCTATATCTTCTATCCTGATTGAATAGAAACCGTCTGACGGCAATGCTGTAACATTTGGAACCGCTGCTTTATCCTTTGCAATAATGCGGTAATGGATAGAGTCACCTCCTTCCAGTGCCAGGGGTTTTACATTTATGCCGGCTGAATAAAGGTATTCCTCTCCGGCTGTCAGTCCAGCATGCATCAGCGTGCCTTCGTTAACCCTGTATTCAACATAGACTGTATCAATGCCTATATTATCAGCAGCAAGTGCCTCAAACTTAATGGAATCAATCTTTTCCAGGTAATATTCAACAGGAGTATGAAGCACTACAGGCTTTATGGTGTCCATACCTATTCTGACACTGTACCTGAATTCATCAATATATGAGGGTGATCTGTATATTCTTGAGAAATGATCGGTTACGTAGAAGTAATATTCGAGATACGCGTCAAAAAAGGGAATGGTTATAGTTGTTGTGAAAGTATCGTCAGAGAGAGGCGAACTCATATAAAGAGTATCAGAGGTGGCAAAGCCGTCAAACGACCATACTATGCCTACTTTATTCCTGTCGTAGGTTGTATCGGATACTATTTTTGCAGTAAGATCAATCTGTGTGAGATGTTCTTCAGTGTCCTGCGGGCTGTTGTGAATGAAGCGTGTGTTTATCCAGCCAAGATCTGCAAGAATCGCCAACGCAAGTATTCCGGGGTCATGGATTGCTTCACCCTTGTCAATAAAGGGAGTCATTAATCCTTCAGGGTCGGGTGTGCTTTCATCCAGATGTGAAATACTTGAACCCGGGTCGTATGTAGCAGGGGCATAAATTCTGACTCTGTTACCTGAATTGGCACTTCTTATCAGAGGCCCGTTGAAATAAAGCTGACCACTGGTGAGTTCGGCCTTAAGTGCTGCTGAAGGATTAGGAAACTTTACCGTGTCAATCAGTAAGTTTCCCGGATTGTTTTCAATGTATGTATCATATATCACGGGCATAGACGCTGCACCCCATGACCCGGTTGAAGCATCAGCACTGAAGGTATCAAAGAACCCAAGGCCGTGAATGAGTTCGTGAATTATAACAGTCACCATGTCGTACTGAAATGCCGGAGCGTTACCATCCACGCCGAGATACCAGTTTACATCTTTGTTGATGTTCAGTATGATGTCTGCAGACAGGGTATCATTCAGGTTGCTGCCAAAGATTTTCTCAGCCAGTGCTACAGGATACCAGGCATCAGGATTAATTGCATCTATAGCCCATCCGCCTGCAAGCGCACTGGCGCTTGAGTTTGCGAGTACTCCTGACTCAAGGTTATCAGAAGTGACAAGAACATTAACAGGTACCTCCGAAGTTAAAACTGATTCCAGGATCGAAACCGCATAGTCGACTGCAGTAGCTATGTATGCCGGTGTATTTGAATAATACACATTAATAGTAGCAGTTGATTTCTGACCGTTCTTCTTCAGAAACTGTTCAGGCGGGGGAATATAAATTCTCTTAACCTTATTACCGGCATAACAGACTCCTGTCTGTACAGGTTTGTTTATAATCTCCTGGGATTTTAGCAACGGAACAGACAGGAGAACAATGAGAGCAGTTATGACAAGTACCCTTTTCATTGAGCGGCAGGTGGTTCACCGGTTGCTCTTAATGACATAATATCGCGGTCGAACTGGTACATGTTATTCTTGCCAAGGAGTTTAAGTTTATCGAGTATGGCCATTACATTAGCTTCCTCTTCAACCTGTTCATTAACAAACCACAGAACGAAATTATGAGTATTGAAATCTTTTTCTGCCAATGTAACGGCTACGATCTCATTGATGCTTGCTGTTATGAATTCCTCATGCTTAAGAACGTCCCTGAACATTTCCTCAATTCCTTTAAAATCCTCGGGAGGTTTCTTAAATGCGGGAACGACTGCTTTTGCTCCCCGTTCATTGATATATTTTATGAACTTGAGCATATGAAGTCTTTCTTCCTCAGCCTGGGCAAATAACCATTGGGAAACTCCATTATAGCCTGAATTTTCAGCCCATGAAGCCATTGCAAGATAGAGACTGAATGAATATCCTTCTCTTTCTACCTGACGATTGCAGATATCTTCAACTTTTTTCTTTAACATAATATTGGTTTTTTATTGGTCATTACTAAAAACAATTATCTGTTTAGCCTTGTTCAACATTGAGCATTTCACCGATCTTCTTAATCATTTCATTCACTGAGAAAGGTTTTGAATATACAGCATCGGCACCCAGGGCCTTTGCCAGGTTAAGGTAGCTTGCAGGTCCTGCTTTTCCGCCGCCGGAGATTGCAATGATTTTTATTGAAGGTTTGATCTCCCGGAGACGCATTATCACTTTAAGTCCGTCTTCTTCGGGCATTATAAGGTCAGTGATGACCAGATCAGTAACGGCTGGCTTGAAATGAACAATTGCATCCTTTCCGTTTGAAGCTTCAAGAACTGTATATTTTCTCCTTGACAGTGAGACCTTGAGCATCTCCCTGAGATCGTTTTCATCCTCTACTATCAAAATGCCAGCCATATTCTTACTAATTAGATAGACGCCTTTATTGCACTTAGTATTTCCCTGAGGGAAACCGGCTTAATCAGGTGCTCTTTTACAATTCCCGAGGTTACTAATTTTTCTTCCTCCTGCATCTGGTTTGAATCAGTAATCAGGATACAGGGTATTCTGATATCATGAAGTGAGAACTGTTCAATAAGATCATCTGTTCTGATCTGTTCTGATTCAATCATGTACAAGACAAGATTTGGCTTATTCTTTGTGCCTGATAACATCTTCTCAAGATGATTGGGGTCGGATGACTGCGTAATGTCATAACCGGCGCTTTCAAGGGCAAGCGTAAGAATGCGGGATTCGTACCTGTTGCCTGTGATAAACAGTATCCTTCTTCTGGCCTCAGGTGACATATGCGATATCTCAAAGTCTTTTGACAGGGGAAGATAAACATAGAACACAGATCCCTCGTTCAGCTTGCTTGACACCATAACCTCACCGCCCATTTCAGTTACAATTCCGTGAACTACCGATAAACCCAGACCGGAACCCCTGCCCACTTCGCGGGTTGTGAAGAATGGTTCGAATATCCTCCTGAGAAGTGATGTATCCATTCCTTTTCCAGTGTCCCTGACTGTCACAAGTGCATATTCATCAGCAACAATATCTTTATTCAGCTCTTTCTGGACAATTTTGCCTTTCACCAGTGCAACAGATACAGAAATCGTACCTGCACGTTCTTCCATCGCCTGCATTGCATTGGTCATGAGGTTCAGAAAGACCCTGAACAATTGAGTCGGATCGGCAAAAACAGTGGCCTTTTTAATTCGGATATTGCTTTTTATCTTGATATGAGATGGCAAAGCCGATCTTACAAACCCAATTGTTTCCTTCAATACGTCGCATACATTGACCGTTACCTTTTCCTGTTCAACCTGTCGGCTGAAGGTAAGCATCTGGTTTATCAGCGATCTTGCCTTTGCAACAGCAGCCAGTATCCTGGCAACGTTTCCGGTATGAGGTGAAGAATCCGGAAGATCATTCTGAAGTAATTCCGAATAACCCGAGATAGTTGTCAGTATGTTATTGAAATCATGTGCAATACCGCCAGCAAGCGCCCCAATTGTTTCAAGTTTCTGAGCCTGAAGGAGCCGGTTCTCAAGCATCAGTTCGCGTGAAGAATCTTCAAACGAGAAATCGAGGAACAAGGGGGTTTCATGCTCGTCAACAGTCATAAAACCGCTTATCCTGCAGGTAATATCATTCCCCTTACATGTAACCAGGGGGACCCTGCCAAAGGTTTTTGGCTTATTGTCCATCAAATGCTTAAGGTGTAAATCAAAGAGGCTTTTATCAGTGTACAGGTTACGAAGGTTCACTTTATGGATATCTGTTTCATTACCACAATCCATTATTATCAGGAATGCTCTGTTTGCATGAATTATCATTCCCTCAGGACTGCACCTGAGGAATCCTATCGGAAGGTTGGTCTCAAATCTTCTGAACTCTTCTTCCTTATCAGAAGCGAACTTCTGTGTAAGCTTAAAATCGGTTATATCGAATGTCTCCGCCAGCAGGTGAGTTATCTCACCAGATTCTGCCGGGAAAGGTCTGAATATTACCTCGAAGAAACGTTTTCCGGCCTGTGGAATATTGAATGATGCTTCATAGCTGACTGTGGCACCTGAAAAACACTTATCGATATTAGGCTTAATCCGCTTATTGAATGTTTCATCACCCCACACGTCACTTAATGATTTTCCAACAATTGACTCTTCCACTCCTTTCTGCGCCTCGCAGAAAGTGGAGTTTACCTTTTCATAAACATAACTTCTGTTTATGATGCTGATCATCGATCTCGAGCTGTTAACAATATGATCAGAAAAATATTTTTCCCTGGCCAGGTAATTAAAATACTCTTTGTTGTCTGATCTGTTATCGTTGCTATTCACAATTCAGAAATTGATATTCAATAATATATGCCTAGCTAAAATCAAGGTTAAAAGCTTTCTTAATATCCTTCAGAACGGGGTATTTAGACTGCAGATGATTATATTTCTGTTCATCTGTATAAAGCAGATCATTTGCTTCAGCCAGGTCGACAGTTGTTTCAATTTCGATATCTCTTGTGTTAAATTTGTTTTCAAGCAAACCCAGAAGTCGTGGCTTGTAATTCTGAACGAAAATGTCTTTTTGAGCGGCGTTGGTCAGATGGATCCTTATTGTATGTTCATCATCAATTTCAGGTATAATTGATTTGAACATGCTGATGATCCTTGCTCCTTCACCTTTCATGCTGTCAACAAATTCCTGCCAGGCTTCGCTAAAGCTGCTTTCTGTCATCTCTGTTTTCAGTGATGATTCGTCATGTTTTACAGTTTGTTCCTGATGCTTCGCATGGGAAGAAATTTCAGGTTCGTTAGCAGTGATCACATCCTTGATTGAGAACGACCGGGTCGATTTCTCAGTAACCGGGATATGCTTAGATACAGAAGGTTCTTCAGCTTTCCGTATTATTTCAGATTTTGATGGAGGATGGGCTTTCTCGCTCAGGTCTTTAGTATCAGTCTTTTTTTTTTCAATTGTATCCGCCTGTTCCCCGATGATCCTGCACATCCTGATAAGAGCAAGCTCGATATGAAGCCTCTGGTTCTTGCTGCTTTTATATGAAATGTCGCATGCACTTCCTGTTTCAAGGGCTTTGTACAGAAAGTCAACAGGACACCTTGCTGTTTGCTGGACATATCTCTGCCTTATGGCAGGAGTTGCTTCAAGGAGCCTGACTGTAGATTCATCCTTGCTCACAAGCAGGTCGCGGAGATGGCTGTTAAGACCCGAAACAAAATTGTGGCCATCGAACCCCTTGGTCAGTATTTCGTTGAAAGTTAACAGGATGGAAGAAATATCCCCTTTAAGGGCAGCATCGACACTTTTAAAATAATACTCATAATCAAGGGCATTCAGGTTTTCAATAACATCCCTGTATGTGATCTTCCTTCCGCAAAGACTCACTATCTGATCAAATATTGAAAGGGCATCTCTGAGGGCGCCGTCAGCTTTCTGTGCGATAATATGGAGAGCTTCTTCTTCTGCTGTTACCGATTCATTCTCAGCCACAAACTGGAGTCTTCCGACAATATCTTCTATCCTGATCCTGTTAAAATCAAAAATCTGGCACCTGGAAAGAATTGTGGGTATAATTTTGTGCTTCTCAGTAGTGGCAAGGATAAATATTGCGTGTGCCGGAGGTTCTTCAAGTGTTTTAAGAAAGGCATTGAAGGCCGATGATGAAAGCATATGAACCTCATCAATTATATATATGCTGTACCGTCCTATCTGAGGCGGTATTCTAACCTGGTCATTCAGGCTGCGTATATCTTCCACCTTATTGTTTGAGGCGGCATCAAGTTCATGAATATTGAACGACCTCAGGGTATTGAAAGAGAGGCACGATTCACATTTATCACATGCTTCTGCCTTCTCTGTAAGATTTATGCAGTTAATAGTCTTTGCAAAAATTCTTGCACAGGTAGTCTTGCCAACTCCCCGGGGGCCACAGAAAAGATATGCCTGGGCAAGATGCTTGTTTCTGATAGCATTTTTAAGTGTGCTGGTAATACTCTCCTGGCCGACAACCATATCAAATGTCGCAGGACGGTATTTCCGGGCAGAAACGATGAAGTTTTCCATAAATGATTTAATCCGGGATTCCTGATTACAGTTATGCAAATATAGTTAAAAAGCCTTTGAAAGTGCCGGGTGTTAATAATTATAGACAGTCACAGTTTCAGTATGTCCTGAACAACTGATCAGTTGTCAGATGCATAAATTTCCGGCCATATTGTTTTATTTAATTGAAAATAATTGTACTTTTGCGAGCCGAAATAATAATAACCATTAACGAACAATTAATTTATGTCTAATCAGTACGAAACCGTTTTCATTGCAACTCCCGTTTTGTCTGAGCATCAGATGAAGGAAGCGGTACAAAAGTTCAAGAAGATCATCACCGATCACAAGGGTGAGATCGTTCATGAAGAGAACTGGGGCCTGAAAAAGCTGGCCTATCCTATTCAGAAAAAATCGACAGGATTTTATTATCTCATTGAATTCAAAGGTCAGGGAAGCCTTGTGGAAAAGCTTGAAGTCCAATATCGCAGGGATGAAAGGATAATCAGGTTCCTGACATTCAGGATGGAGAGATTTGCTGTCGAATATGCTGAGAAGAAGAGAAAACAAAAAGAAACCGAAAAAAACAAGGAGGAATAAGATATGGCACAGAATGAAACTGAGATCAGATATCTGACTCCGCCGACCGTAGAGGTCAAGAAAAAGAAATACTGCCGGTTCAAGAAGAACAGGATCCGCTATATTGATTACAAGGATCCCGAGTTCCTGAAGAAATTCCTTAACGACCAGGGAAAGATTCTTCCCCGCAGGATAACCGGAACATCTCTTAAATATCAGAGGAAAGTGGCAAAGGCTGTCAAAAGAGCCCGTCATATAGCCCTTCTTCCTTATGTAACTGACCTATTAAAATAAGGAGGAACTGAAATGGAAATCATATTAATACAGGATGTCAACAAGCTTGGACAGAAGGATGACCTGGTAAAAGTAAAAGCAGGCTACGGAAGAAATTTCCTTATTCCAAGAGGTTATGCTATTGCTGCGACACCTTCAGCAAAGAAGATGCACTCAGAAAACCTCAGGCAAAGGGCACATAAAGAAGAGAAGATCAAGGCTGAAGCACAGGATCTTGCTGCAAAAATGACAGATATTAAGCTTGTCATAGGGGCAAAAACAAGCTCCTCGGGAAAGATATTCGGTTCTGTCAATACTATACAGATAGCAGAAGCCCTTAAGGAAAAAGGATTTGATATAGACAGAAAGAGCATCTCACTTCCTGAAGACCAGATCAAAGAGATCGGCAAATACAAGGCAACAGTAAAACTTCACAGGGAAGTTAAAGTGGATGTTGAATTTGAGATCATTACAGAATAAAAAATTGTATTCTGCACCTGAAGGGACATGCCTGGCTTGTCCCTTTTTTATTTCACTGCAATAGTCTCAATTTCCACCAGTGCTCCCAGAGGAAGATCCTTAACCGCAAATGCTGACCGGGCCGGATGATTCTCAATGTAAAACTGCGAATAGACTTCATTCATTGCCTTGAAATCAGCAATTTTGCTAAGGAATACAGTCGATTTGACAACCTCTTCAAGGCTGTATCCTGCAGCCTGTAGAACAGCTTCGATATTTTTCATTACCCGATGAACCTGCGCACTGATATCACCGTCAATAAGCCTGCCTGTTGACGGATCAATGGCAACCTGTCCCGAAATGAAAAGCATTCCGTTGATTTCAACAGCCTGGCTGTAAGGTCCTCCGGCTGCCGGAGCGTTAGGGGTTCTGATGATTTTTTTCATAATGCCTGTTTTAATAGTTATCGTGATAATCGTACCTTCTTTCGTACTTAAGATCCTGAAGAACTGAAGCCTTGACCTTGATCGTAAATGTCCACATCTTCATATATCCGATCGGTAACCAGCTGAATCCCATGTCCCAGCAGTGAAGATCCCGGCTCACCATGATCTGTGATACAGTGATTTTCTTCGCGGTAAAATCGTACCCCGTGCTATAATTTATACCTGTTTTCTTTGTGAGCTTCACAGTGCCTCTGAGCATTATGGACTGTGAGGTCGCAGATCTGGCCATCATTTTGTTGTATGCGAGGTGATAACTGACATTCATCGTCCATGGAACATCAAAATCCGGGTATCCCCACATATCATATCCCGATACAGGCTTGTTTCCGGAAGTACCCGGCAAGCCTGGCTGTCCAGGCTGCTGAACTCCGGGCGCAGTACGGCCTGCAGACTGATGGGTGTTTTTATTACCACCCTTGCCCTTAAGAAGATCGCTCAGGCTGAAATCAACGCTTACGTTGACACCGGTAAGGCGGAGAAGCTTATGTGATTGTGTGAAGTAAAATGTATTGATCTCATAACCTTTACTGCTCAGCGCATACATAGAGAAATTGCTGTTAAGAGATAACCCTATCTTACCCAGAAGTGTGGTTCGCATAACCATGGAAACAGGAGCCCATTTTACCGAATCCTTAAATATGTTATAGGATGTTGAAATATTGAAGTTATCAATAAGCTTGACATTCTTTGTCTTACCGGTTGTGTCTCCTTTTTCATATACCTTGGCTTCCAGTATGTTAGTAAGGTTGAATGATACGTTGCCATTTTTGGCAGCCAGGGAAGGTGTACCATAAATTCCACCCTCAAAAACAGAATAGGTCCTGCGGACAGTGCTGTCAGCACTTGTCTGAACATCCTGGTACATTTTGGAGCTTAGTCCGTCAAACGCAGGAGTGAAACCGAAGGTAACTGAAGGTTTGATAACATGTCTTATTGCATCAACCCTCGAATCCGGGTTCACAAAATCAAAGATACCAAAGATTTGAGGGCTGTATCCTGCACTCACTGATGGATTTAAAGCATGGCCGTAGAACATCCCGCTGAGTGTGTCTGTTAACACCTTTGCCTGGTCCGGATCCCATCTCTGGACAAACTTGCGGGTATACATTACCCCTTTGTATGATACCGATGGTGCGATATAGAAGTTCCGGAAGGGTCTGAGCGACAGGCTTAGCGGCGCTTCATGAGTAAAACCGTTTTTCATGTCGTTCCATACCTTGCCTGTAAACAGCTCGCTGTCACTGGTGTTAATCTGATTATCAAGCGAGGCTGAATACTGGAATTGCAGTTCCTGCCACCATTTCGTTGTTCCTCCTCCCAAACCTTTGAGAGGATATATCCTTGAAGCATTGAAACTCACCTTGGGCAGATTCAGGGAAACAGTATTGTTCTTTATATTCTGGCTATGGTTCATGCTTGCCGACAGGTTGAAAGGTGTTCCTGCCCATGTTTTGGAGTAGCTTATGCTTGATTGCCTTTGGGTGGTAACATGAGCATTAAGGTTGTAACTGTTATTCCTGTCAAACCCGCTGGAGCTCATGTTCACGCTGGCAGCGAACCTTGAGCCAGGTCGCGCTTTGGGATTTTGGCTGAATGTCCATCCTATGCTGTAGTTTTTGGATTGATTAAAGTCAGCCAAACCTTTGTGTCCTGATACATTATTGGCATAGCTGAAAGAGAAGTTGCCGCTGTATTTATACAGTTTGTTATAATTTGTGGCGCCATTCAGGAGCCATGATCCGTTAGCAAAGATATTTCCCCTCAGTGTCAGGTCGAGATAATCGTTTATAGCAAAGTAATACCCTCCTTCTGTGAGGGCATAGCCCCTGTTTTCCTCGAAATGCGGCTTAGGTATAAGGATTCCGGAAACCGCAGGCTTTGACTGGATCGGGAAGTATCCGAAGGGCAGATAAATCGGAAGAGGGACTCCTTCCAACACCAGGTTTCCGGGACCGGAAATTATTTTCTCATCAGGATAAACCTTTGCCTTCTTGAGTGCGATATAAAAATGAGGTGTGTCGGCATCACATGTTGAATATGTACTATTGTATATATTTGATGTACCGTCTTCAAGAAGCTTTGTTACCTGACTATGCAAAAGGCCCTCCTGCTGCTTTGTAATAATGTTCTTGACTATTGCTTTCCCTGTTTTGAAGTTATACCTCAGAGTATCAGATTCAAACTCTTCAGAACCTGATTTGAAGCTGGGTTTACCCGTAACATTCCCTGATGTATCGCGAACTCCCATCGCGTAAATTTCGTTATTGTACATATTAAATATTATGGAATCAGCCCTGATGAGTATGTCCTGATATTCAACCTCAGCAGTATTGACCAGTGTAACCTTTTTATTAACAAGATCGTTTTTCTTATATCCTGCTGCTTTATACGTGACCTTATCCTCGATTGCGTCGGGCGAAATGCCCAGGAGATAAATAGTGTCTGTCAACACAGAGTCAATGCGCCCGGCATCTGGTGATTGAGAAATTAATCTTTCCTGTGAAAATAAAAACAGAGACCTGAGCATCACGAGGAACACTACAAGCAACCGTTTTTCGTTAAAGAAATACAACTTTAATACTATTTTTGTATAGTTTTTGTGTGACGTCGGGATGTCAGCGGCAAAACTATTAAAAAAACGTGAACTAAACATGTGCACAGGAATTAAAAACGGGAAACACAATACCTTTAATATATACTATCTTCTGGTGGTTTTTCTCGCCGTCAGTAATCCTTCTTTCATGTTTGCCTCAAATTCCGGTCCAAAAACTGATGGTAAGTGGATAATTGTAATCGATCCCGGTCATGGGGGAATGGATCCGGGGGCACAGGGTTCATTCAGCAAGGAGAAAAATATAAACCTTGCAATAGCGCTGAAGACAGGAAATTACCTCAGGGAAAACCTGAAAAATGTAACGGTGATATATACCCGTGATGAGGATACGACAGTAGATCTGATTGAAAGACCGAGAATCGCAAACCGCAACAATGCCGATCTTTTCGTTTCAATTCATTCCAACTGGGCCAAATCGAAAAGTGTAACCGGTGCGGAGACATTTGTGATGGGACATACAAAGGACCAGGAGAACCTGGAGGTGGCGATGAAGGAAAACGAAGTGATACTTCTTGAAGATGATTACTCAACAAAATATGCGGGCTTTGATCCGAAGTCGCCCGAATCATATATAATGTTCACGCTGATGCAGAACGTTTTCCTTGAACAGAGCACTGATCTGGCTGCAAGGATCCAGGAGCAGTTCAATACCAGGGTTGAACGGAAGGACAGGGGCGTGAAGCAGGCAGGATTCTGGGTGTTGTACAATACAACCATGCCTGCGGTACTGATTGAAACAGGCTTTATTACCAATACTGAAGAAGAGAAATACCTTAACTCCGAAATAGGACAGGATTACCTTGCCTCAGCCATTTTCAGGGCATGCAGGGACTACATGAATGATATCGATATAAAAAGCGGAATTTCGGCAGTAAGAGACAGCAAACCTGAAACAGCAGAACCGGAAACAAAGGTTTCCCATTCAGATAACCAGCTTGTTTTTATGGTACAGGTTGCGACAGCTTCAGGTAGAAAGGAAATAAAACCTGAAAATTTCAGGGGTCTTAAGGAAATCGTGGAAATAGAAGCACAGGACAGATTTAAATATGCAACCGGTTCATTCCAGGAGTATGCCGAAGCAGTTAAATACCGCAAGGAATTAGAGTCGGTTTTCCCCGATGCCTTCGTGATTGCTGTAAAAGACAACAAAATATTACCTTTACAACAGGTACTTGAACAAAAGAGAAAGAAACAAAACTGATCAGAAATGAAGATCCCCCATGAAGTCAAGGTTGGTGCTGTGGCATTGCTTACAATAATTGTATTTATCTGGGTTTACAATTTCCTCAAAGGGAAAGATATATTCAGCAGTACTGCATATTATTATAGTATATATGACAATATTGGCGGTCTTTCAGAATCAAGTCCGGTTGAAATAAACGGTTATAAGGTAGGGGTTGTTCAATCAATTGACCTTCTCAATGAGTCAAGCGGGAAGCTACTGGTGACTTTTTCCGTCAGCAAGGATTTCAGGCTTCCGGTAAATACTTCAGCCGAGATTGTTCCGGTTTCAATAATTGCAGGAATGAAGGTTCAGTTCCTCCTGGGCGACGGACCGGGATTCTATGAGTACGATGATACAATACCCGGCAAACTGACTCCATCTATCATTAATACAATCGAATCGGAATTCGGACCTGTCAAGCAGAGGATAACAAACCTGCTCGATGCAATAGATTCTGTAATGGTCTCGGTTGACGATGTGATGAGTACTGAGTTCAGGTCTAATCTGAAAGGCACTCTTTCTAACCTCAACAGCACCTCCGCGACAATCGATAATATACTCGGTTCTGAGGAAAAGCAGCTTAAAGAAGCACTTGATAACATTTCAGCATTTTCCAGGATGCTTGCTGACAATTCCCCGAAACTGAACAGTACTATCGGTAATCTTAAATCGGTCAGTGATACCCTGGCTGCTTCCGATATTTATGGCTCAGTCAGCAACCTGAAGAAGAGTCTTGAGGAGACCTCACTTCTTCTTGCCAACCTGAACCAGGGGAAAGGCAGCGCCGGTCAGCTTCTGACTGATGACTCACTTTATACCAACCTCTCATCCAGTCTTGAGAACCTCAATGATCTACTGAAGGATATGAAGGAGAATCCCAAACGGTATGTTCACTTTTCTGTCTTCGGAAAAAAATAATTTTTACGTTTTAGTTTTTTATTTGTAAAAACAAGTGTAACTTGATCTTGAAAAATTAAGAACAAGTAACCCGGGAAAATTCCAATTAATAAATCCTCTCTGTTATTATTTGAATAAAAGCCCATAACAAATTGTGACACACTGACAAACTGAATCAAACAATCGTAATTACCTGATAATCAAGTATATGCATAATCAACAAAAAACTTTCTATATAAATTGCTGACATTGAAAAACATAGAACTTTTTTAAAATAATCAAGTGAAAAATTTTTTTTTAAGATTTTTTTTTACAAATATTGCTATTTGAAATTGCTTGTATCGACCCTGAAGTTATAACTACCTTTCTTCAATGAACAAAACACATCATGACGTATGGAATAATTGTCTGCAAATCATCAGGGACATCATTCCGTCTGTCAGCTTTAAAACCTGGTTTGAACCTATCATCCCCTTGAAACTGGAAAATAATGTCCTGACAATTCAGGTACCGAGCCCTTTCTTTTACGAGTACCTGGAGGAGCAGTATATTGATATTCTCAGAAAAACTCTCAGGCGGGAGATCGGATCAGATGCAAAGCTCGAATATAACGTCGTGATGGAAAATGCAATATATTCTGACGGTAAACCATATACTGTCAGATATCCTTCAAGGAACAAGACAGATCTTCAGAACAAACCTGTGCAGGTTCCTTTTGACGTTACCCAACCTTCAATCAAGAATCCTTTTGTAATACCAGGCATTAAGAAGGTTCATTTCGATCCCAAGCTAAATCCTGATTACAACTTCAACAATTTTGTGGAGGGTGAATGCAACAGGCTTGCAAGATCAGCAGGAATAGCTGTAGGTAACAATCCGGGAGGAACTGCTTTCAACCCGCTGATGATATACGGCGATTCAGGGCTCGGCAAAACACATCTTGCCCAGGCTATCGGGATACTGGTAAAGGAAAAACACCCCGATAAGACTGTTCTCTATGTCAATGCAAACAAATTTCAGACTCAGTTTGTAGAGTCTGTCAGGAACAACAACAAGAACGATTTCCTTCATTTCTACCAGATGATTGATGTTCTGATCCTGGATGACGTACATGAGTTTGCAGGTAAAGAGAAAACACAGGATACTTTCTTTCATATCTTCAACCATCTGCACCAGTCGGGCAAGCAGCTGATACTTACTTGCGACAAACCGCCGGTTGACCTCCAGGGAATGGAGCAGCGCCTTCTGTCAAGGTTCAAATGGGGTCTGCAGGCCGATCTTCAGCGCCCTGACTATGAAACACGGCTGGCAATCCTGAAGAAGAAAGCCTATAACGACGGAATTGAACTTCCTGATGATATATTTGAATTCCTGGCCGTAAATATTTCAAACAACATCAGGGAGCTTGAAGCTGTACTGATTTCACTATATGCGCAGTCAACTCTAAACCGCAAGGAGATCACTCTTGAACTGGCCAGGATGATGGTTGAAAAGCTAATCAGTACAACCAGGAGAGAAATAACAATTGACTTTATTCAGAAAATTGTGTGTGATTACTACAAGATACCTGTTGACCTGATACAGGGTAAAACAAGAAAGAGGGAAATAGTCCAGGCACGCCAGGTTTCAATGTACTTCTCGAAGAATCTTACCAAAGCTTCGCTGGCCAGCATAGGATCACATATCGGCGGTAAAGACCATGCAACGGTGCTTCATGCCTGCAAAACTGTTAATAACCTTATAGATACTGACAAACACTTCAGGAACCAGATCACCGAGATCGAAAAGAAACTGAAAGTATAAGGGTACACCTACCCGTTCCCCAACCCCTCAATGTTCTGCAAAGCGGGGTTTTCTATTTCCTTGACCGGAAATTACTGTGGTCTATATCCTTCACGCACCTGAAACCCAATGTTGCATTACGGTCAAAACCGGGCGACACCATAAGCATTATCTGTGTCTTATCGAGCTGCTGGGGTCCGCCTTCGATATACCACCAGCTTGAATCGGGCTTATAATAACTTCCTCCCCTTATTACAACAAAATAATAGGCTCCGTTAAAATATATATCATTGGTGAGCTGCCACACATTTCCCACAAGGTCTATCACACCGTAAGGGCTCTTTCCTTTTGAGAACGCATCAACGGGTGTTGGTCTGTCAAATGCATTATTGCAATTTGTACCGTGGAACTCATTACCCCACGGCCAGAGTCTTTTGTCTGTGCCCTGTGCTGCCAGCTGCCATTCGGCTTCGGACGGTAATCTCTTCCGGGTCCATTTGGCATAAGCCGATGCATCTTCATAACTGATATATACAACCGGGTAATTATCCTGTCCCTGTTTATAAATACCTTCCGCCCAGTGCCTGAGGTAATTCGCGGTATCTTTCGGGATATACCCGGTATTTAAGATGAACTCATAATACTGAGCATTGGTTACAGGGTATTTATCGATCAGGAAACTGTCAACTGCAATCATCTTTCCGCTCACATCAGGATAAGGCATAAAATCCTCCCTGGTGGCTAAATCATATGAGAATGTTGTACCCGGTATCAGTACCATCCCGGACGGTAAATTTGATGCTCTTTCAGTCCTTTCAGTCCTGCTGATCAACCATGGCTTACCTCCTCTCAGCCTTAATATATTCTCATCCTTCAGCCTTTTACCGTCAATAAGCTGCAGGACTATCTTACCTTCATAATAACCAAAAAGGCTTTTGATGCTGATTGTAGTGTCTGAGTGTATGCTTAACTCCCTGAAAGATGTTTTATATGAAGGATTGCCTTTCCACAAAAGCACTTTCCCTCTTTCCGGGTTATGAATCATGACCGAGTCGCCTCTCAGCTGCGATCGTAAAATATCAGGGAGTCCGGCTATACACTCGACAGAACCTTCACGCCGGGTACCAGACCATGAAGCCTGCCAGCCTTCGGTCATAGCTGAGATATACATTTTATCCCCTGCTGTTTCAGGTTCAATGTTTTCATGATTCCAAAGTGAGACAAAATGGATTCCTTCGGTTCGTTTTACTTCGAATAGCCTGCCGGCAGCCCCTTCCGGTCTGAGGTTAAGGACTGTATATACTGTTTTCCCTGACGATTTCCATTCGTTTACATAAACGTTATCCAACACTGTCGCAATCAGTGGGGTCCAGTCATGATCAAGAAAAGCATCATTGTTCTGTCTGAGGATGAACGTTGTCCTAGATAGAAATTCAAGGTCCTCATCAAAATAATCATCTCTTCCACCTGGTCTGTACATATTGAGTTCGGTACCATACCCGTTAAAGAACGCAACAGCAATTTCGCGATGGATAACATCCTCACCTACATCACAGACCCTGAATATTGAGAAATCAGGTTTGATAAGTTTATTAAGATTGAGCTCAGGGCTCATATATATTGCATTGTGCACCCTGCCTGAAATAATTCCGGGCATATCCTTTGTTATGGCCATACCTTCAGAATACATTATCACACCTTTTCTTACGCTGTCGGCGGCAGCCTGGAGCTCATAGCTGGAGCTTCCCCTGGTATCAAGAACCACTCCATCTGCCTCTGTTTCAGCAATTATCCTGGCCATTCCCCGGTAATGATCTTCCTGGTTGGTACTGTTATCCCATGGATTGTATGATATGAAGAACTTTGTTCCTGACAATCGCGACATATTTGCAAAGTTCCTGAGCTGGGTAGTACCTCCCGGCAGATCCCGGTACAGATCCCACTGATTACGTTGGTCAAGGCCCAGGCGAGGCCAAGTGGGCCAGATGCAGAAGACATCATAAAATCCAAAGAGATCGATGCCTTTACGTATCACATCAGGAAAAGTATACTTGCCTGTTAACCTGTCGTAAAACTCCCTGTCCCATGCCATCTGGAGAATCATCAGATAACTCTCCCTGATCCACGCAAGGTCTTTCCGTTCGTAGAGGGTATTATCAAAATCTTCAAGATCGTAAAGATACCTGTCCCTGAACATAAGCCTGAGGCCTTCCTGCCATTCTCCCCTGAAAATTTCTGCATGGATGGCATAATTCACTTTTGAACCAGGAGGCAGCAGTGTCTCATATCTTCTCCGCTGACCACCCTCTGTGCCTGTCCGTCTTGCGATAGCACATACTGAATATCCCTCACTGCAGGAGAATGAGTTATACCCCATTTCCCAGGCATTATCAGGCAGAATGACCCTTACAGGCCTGTATCCGGGTCTGAAAAGCCTGGCTCTGGCAAGATCAGGAGGACCATAACCGGTAATATAAACGGACGAAGTGTCTTCTCCAAAAGGTACCACATTACTCACAGAAAGTGTATCTGTTCCGGTGTTTTCAAATATTATCTCGGCAGTCCAGTCACCTGGGTCCTTTCTGCCAGCTGTTGTGGTGACTTTCATCCCTTTCGCGAAGAATTGAATGAGTGCATTATTCTGTTCAACGAAATCGGCTGAGGCAGACTGGTAATTTTTCCCGTCCAGAAGGAGACTAAAAAGGGGCCTTCCTCCGTTTATATTAAGTACAGTATTGTCCTGAAGTATTATTTTACCGGTCTTGAGACCGGGACCAGGAGATAATTCAATATTTTCAATCTTTTGTGCTGATAAAGAAAATGAAAATATGAAGCAGACCAGGGATATATTCAGGTAATGATTAACTATTCTTCGTCCGTACAAAAGCATTGGGTATGACATATTTATACAATTAAGAAAATGTAACCTCAGCAAAGCCTGTAAACCAATTGAGAAAAGTACAAAAATTTTGCCGTTTTTTAAATCGGTATGCGAACAGGCTGAAATTTGCAGAATGAACTCATTATACCAGTCTGATATTCAGCCCCTTCAGGGCTGGAACATTCAGGCTACAGTTGACCGTGGGTTGACACCCACGGTTATTCATATTGTGACGCTTCGCGGCACTTTATATATTGAAATCAAACGCATCAGTAGTAATTTGTAATTAATTGTTAATTTTATATCGCAAAGAAATCCCGGGTTCAATGCTGAAATCTGCAAGAATACTTAAAAATATAGGACTCCTTATTATTATTGCCTTCCTTGCAGGATGTGCTCCGGCAAGACAGAATCCTTTTGAAAAGAAAAGGAGTAAAGCCTCAAAAGTGAATCCCTCGCAGCTTGGAAGGAACAGGTTTTATTTCTCTACAGGATATCAGAAGAAGCTGGGGAGGAGTTACAAAAGGAAGTAATCTATTCTGTCAATCCCATTCAAAGGTTAAACCGTCGTATGCAAACATTATTCCGGGCGAAAGTTCCTTCTCCACCTGGTTGTATAGACCCATCTGGTGACTTATGTGTGTGATAAAGGCCTTCCTGGGTGATATCTCCCTGATAAAATCGATTGCTTCACCGAGACAAAAATGAGAAACGTGTTTCTGCTTCCTTAAGGCATTTACAACAAGGTACTTCACCCCTATCAGCTTCTCCTTGCTCTCTTCAGGTATGTAGCTTGCATCTGTAATATATGCAAAATCACCAGATCTGAATCCGTAAATCTCGAGATCCAGATGACGTACCCTGATGGGTAAAAGCTCTATATCTTTGATCCTGAAGCTATAAGCAGGTATGGCATTAAGCCGCATCTGGGGTATTCCGGGGTACTTCCTGTCTGAAAAGACATAAGAATATTCTATCCGGATGGCCTCAAGCACCCTCTCCTCCCCGAAAATATCTATCGCATCCTGGCTTTTATAATTGAAAGCTCTCACATCATCCATTCCTGCGATATGATCCTTATGTTCGTGTGTAAGGACAATCGCATCGAGCTTCCGTACATGCTGCCTGAGCATCTGCTGTCTGAAATCAGGACCTGC
>Ga0172366_10000132_pt1 | contig 43955 bp, 47 predicted proteins | sample LakKivSesite69cm_FD_114533 | JGI IMG/M metagenome (GOLD analysis project Ga0172366, IMG submission 114533) | Sediment microbial communities from Lake Kivu, Rwanda - Sediment site 69cm | ecosystem: Environmental > Aquatic > Freshwater > Lake > Sediment | place: Rwanda: Western Province, Lake...
AGCATTGGAACTGCAGGGAAGGATCTTTGGTCTATCGGCGGACTACTTCAGGACTCTGGCCCTCAAGGATCCGTTGTTCGACTACGAGAACGTGTTCGTGGCTAGATCGGACGGAAGGATAGTAAGTCACGTCCAAGTGTTCCCAAAGGTCGTGCGAATAGCTGGCGCTAGGGTGTGGATGGGGGGAATAGGCGGTGTCGCAACTGACCCGGACTACAGAGGAAGGGGACTGGCATCGGACCTGCTGAGGATGGCGACGGGTTCGATGGTGCGAAGGGGCATGGAGACATCGATCTTGTTCACGGGCATTCATGATTTCTACAGGAAGCTGGGCTGGGAAACGGCAACCGGAATTAATGGATACAAGATCTCCACCGAGAAGGATCTGGAAGAAGCGCCTGAATACAAGTGCAGAGAGTTCACTCTCGATGACCTCGGTCAGGTGTCGGCCATATATGAGACGCAGAACTCAAGACGTGATTTCACGGTCGTCAGATCTGAGGAGGTTTGGAAACTGCAATTGAAGTTCCCGCAGGCTCCATCACCGGTAGAGGACCTGAGCGGGTTCGTTGTTGCGGAGAAGGAAGGAAGAGTTGCCGCCTACACCAGACTCGGTGTCTCGGTCTGGATGGGGTGCACGATCACTGAAGGAGGGTGCTTGCCTGGCCACGAAGCAGGACTTCAGAGCTGTCTCGCCGAGTCAATCCAAAGGGCGCGCGCCATCGGACACAAGGAGCTGTCGGCGTACATGCCCGAGGACCATCCACTGGCGGCCGTCTTCTCTAAGGTGGGGGCGGAGAGGATCAAGCAAGAGGGCGGGGGCATAATGATGAAGGTGGTGAGGCCGACCGAACTCATGATAAGACTCGAGGATCCCCTGTCTGCCAGACTCAGTACAGGTCGCGTCGGTCGGATGAAGGTAGAGCTTCAGGTGGGCGACGAAGTAATGTCTCTCGAGATGAGCGGAGGGTTTGTCGCCGTGGGGCAGGAGCACGGTCTGTCCGAGTTCTACAGGATTGATGAACGCGGATTTGTCAAGATCGTGTCTGGCTACTCATCGCCATCGGAGCTGGCTAGGTCTGGATTCGCCAAGAGCAGCGACAACGCGCTCAGGATCATGGACAGATTGTTCCCGATGCACTTCCCGCACATCTACATCCCTGATGAGTTCTAGGCTCCTGACGATGCGCCTCCATAGCGGGTGGTGTCTCACGACGACGAAAAGTCGCGATTTCGCTAGCTACAGGCCGCGAAACCCCGGAAATCCTTAATTAACAGGTCAAGCTTCTAGAGCCAGTGGCGTCAGATGACAGTTGACCAACTTAGACTGGCCGCTGAACTCGAAGCACAGAAGATGCGGGAATCAAACCCCGCACAATACTTCGAGAGGAACCTCCACCAACTAGGTTTCAGCGACCCTGAGCACTCCTTGCTCCAGACGTTGAAGGAAATGATCGACAACTCGTTAGACGCCACCGAGTTGGGCGACATCCTCCCTGAACTGCGCTTGGAGATCGAGGAGACAAAGGACGAGATCACGCTCCCGTCACAAACCGGAAGAGGTCGGAAAGCGTCAATCTACAGGGTGAGACTGGAAGACAACGGAGTCGGAATCATGCCTGACAAAATCAGTGACTCCATAGGGAAGTTGTTGTACGGATCCAAGCTCACTACCTTGAAACAGAGCAGAGGACAACAAGGGATCGGTATCTCGGCTGTCGTGTTGTATTCTCAGCTGACGACGCTCAGGCCGACCACTGTGATCAGCAAGGTGTCCGGTAACCAGAACGCAAGGCGGATCGTCCTGAAGATAGACGTCGACAAGAACGAGCCGGTGACCGTCGAAGAAGGCGATATCCCGTCTGCTCACGATCATGGCACATCAATCGAGCTTTTCCTGCCTGCAAGATACTCTGACAAGGTGGAACGCTATCTGAAGGAACTGTCGATAGGCAATCCACACATGCGTCTCGCTCTTGCGAAAAGGATCGCCGGTGAGAGCAGCGAACTGACACTTGAAAGGGCGACCGACCAAATGCCTCCGATGACCAAGGAGATCAAACCCCACCTATCTTCGATAGATGCAGGAACCCTCTACAGGATGGCCGAGGTGGACGATGATTGCAGGACACTGGTGAGCTTCTTGTCCAAGCACTTCGCAACTATGTCCGGGAAGACCGCCAGGAGAATACTGCAGGCCGCCAAACTTCCTCCGAATCTCAAACCCAAGAGCATCAAAGCGGACAGGATCCTTGAAGCGGCCAGGAATATGAAACTGAGAAGACCCAAGCTTGACGTCCTCAGTTACATCGGAGAGGATGAACTCAAGTCCTCGTTGAGGAACTTGTTCCCGGACGCGGAATTCATCGATGCGGTCTCAAGGCCGCCTTGGAGCTACCAGGGCATACCGTTCAGGACTGAGGTGGCAGTCGCGATGGGGGGACAGTCAGTCACCAACTACGATGAGCAGAGGAAAGTGACCGTGATAAGGCTGGCAAACAAGGTGCCCCTTCCTTATGATCTTTCTGACTGCGAGCTGTATCGCGCGGTGTCAGAGGTGGACTGGAGGAACTACGGCCTTGACACGGGCGAGAGAGGGATTCCGACCGATAGCGTGATCTTCGTGACATCGATAGTCGCCAGCAAGGTCCCTTACACCAGTCCTGGAAAGTTCGCGGTGGCCAGAGTCGCGGAGATACACGACGAACTCACCCTCGCACTGCAGGAGCTCGGAAGGGGGATGAGGACTCACATCCAGAGGAAAAACAAAGAGGAAAGCGTGGCGAAGAGACTGGAGTATTTCAGGGGATATTACGGGATACTGGCCGAAGAGGTGGCCGCAATCACGGGTGTCCAGAAGTTGGACTATGAAGGCACCATAGAGAAACTCTTCGGGAGGACTGAGGCCGATGCCTGAGAGATCTCTGTCCGTCCAAGAAGTGATGGACAAGCTGAAGGAACTGGGCTCGCGGTTAAGCGAATCACTGTCCAAGGGGGATGTCCCCAGCGTGGAGCACAGACGGCTGAGCAAGTCGAACGTTAAGTTTGACCTGAATCAACACACATACGAACTTGGAAATGGTTCAGCCGAAATCAGAGGCGACAGAAAGAGCAGTCTCAAGAAACTGACTGCGCTAGCCTTTCTGACTAGAGTATCGCACGAAAGGCTGGAGATTGGACTCTCAACGACCAAGAGGGACTACTACTACCTGCAGAAATCCAGGCATCCCCTTCTTATACCATCAAACCAAGCTGAATCGGACGACGTGATCAGAGTCGCGGAGGTCCTCCATGATCTAAGCAGAGAAACTTTCGGCGTCGTTGCCCAGTCCAAAGGCTATCTGTACGGTGACATCACGCTGAAGGAGCCTAAGATGACGATCAATTGCATGCAGACCGGCGGAGACGGCTACTCTGTGCCTGGCAACGTCGAATATATTGACATAGGCGACTCGAATATCAAAGCGCTCATCGCGATCGAGAAGGAAGGCATTTACCGAAACCTGATGGAGCTGGGCTTACCGCAGAAGCTGAACATAGGAGTGGCCATGCTAGGTGGTCAGCCCTCCAGAGGTATGAGGAGGATGCTCAGGAAATTCAGCGACGCGGGATACCCAATAGGCATATGGACGGACCTGAACCCCTACAGTCTCAGAATAGCAGCCAACATCATCTACGGGTCAATCCAGTCCGCGCACATATCCAGGCTGTCAGCTCCGAACGCGAAGTTCATGGGGCTAGAGACCCAAGACGTTGACGAGTTCTTCCCCAAAGTCAAGAGGGTCATACTAGAGCCCTTGACCGAGGAGGACCTCAAGGCCACGAATGACAATGTTTCGCTTCCATACATGCAGGGTGATGATGGGTACTGGCTTCGCGAGAATCAATGGTTCATCGATAATCTGAAGAAGACCGAGCTCGAAGCCTTCAATGCACTGACAAAACACGCAAGAGATCTCGAGGAGGTCTACCTGCAGTACCTCAGGGCTAAGACGAAAGAAAAGCTGAACGTAACCATATGATGGTAGTGGCCTGATCCAACCGCCGCCTGGTCCGAAGAGGGTCATGTTCCTTAACCTTTATAATGGTCAATAGCGCAAGGGTCAAGAGGTAAAACCTCTTGAAGACGACGAAGCAAAAGGTCGCAGAGCTCAGTCCTGACTCGCGCAACACAGACATCACAGTCAAAGTGATCAGTCTGGGTGAGACCAGAGAAGTCGCAGACCGATTCAGCGAGAGGATGAACAAGGTGACAGAAGCAACGGTCGGCGACGAAACCGGAACAGTGTTGCTCACACTCTGGAACGAGAACATCGATCTCGCGAAGCCGGGAGATGTCCTTGAGATAAAGAACGGGTACGTTTCATTCTTCAAAGGCAAGATGAGACTGAACGTTGGGAGATATGGCTCGATAGCAAAAGGGGAAACAGACATACCAGAAGTGAACACTGAGAACAATATGTCAGAGAAGGACTTCGGAGAGAGAGCTTTCAGGCCGAGAGGACGCTTCCGCAGAGGCTACTAGGTTCGCAGGATTGTGAACAAGAACCCAAAGTCTGGTAGCGCGAGCTGTGTTCGGACTATTCACAATTCCGTGGACGGGCTCGAAACTGGACACATTGCCCTCGCTATGCTTTTATAGAGAATAGGCATTCGCACGAACGCTTTGAGGGTAGTCATATTCGCCAGAGAGAAGAGCCCGGAGAGTCTTGATCCGGAGACCCTTTCGAAGATAGAAGGAATCACTGAGGTACTTGAGGTGACGGGCAAGGATGATATCATCGCGATGGCGGAGGTGTTATCAGGGGATGAACTCAAGTGGCTGGAGAATCGTCTGAGATCCGAGCCCTGGATTGAGTCATTTGATATGACAATTGTCAAGGCTGCTAAGAAGAAATGATCAGATGGTGGTAACAAGTTGCAGGCCTTGATTGTCCTCAAGATCAGAGAAGGAAATGAGGAAGAAATATGGTCCAGCCTGTCCCAGATAGCTGGGGTCGATGAGGTCCTCTTCCTTGAGAACGGGACGGCGATCGTGAGATTATCATTCGCCGATATAGCGACCTTGACAGATGCAATCAAGTCCATCAGGAGCCTAGATTTCGTCCAGTCCAGCGAAACCAGAATCGTCCTCGGAAGAGTAGAGGGACAGGCTGTACCTCCTTAGTCCTTCTGCAAGTCGAGTCCGCACAGGGCCCTGAAGGCCTCACCACCTAAGCACGAGCTCACTTGTTAGGCTCGGCCCTTCTCACACCGTGACGAGCCTCCGAGCGAGACTCCGACGCAGTTGGAGTCATGACTTGGGTGTCCGTAGCGAGTTTGTTCCCATGTTCTTCCTTCTTGGTCACCCCACTCTCTTGTGTTGCTCTATTCGCACTTAAGCGGAGCGTACAAAACGTATGTATCCTTCGTACATCTAGAGATTATGGCGAGCCGAGTTTTTCTTCTACCACTTCACCCATGGGTTCTACTTCCTTGAAGACCTTCGCCGTGAAGGTGTAGATGCTGACGTTCTTCGTCAGCCAAGCATCAGGAGACAGACCTGCCTTCATGCATCCCAGGGCGAGGAACCCCTCCGAGTCGCAACCCTCTTCCACTGCAACCTGAGGCAACAGCAAGCCCTTGTTGAAGCCACGCTCGATGATGATGCCATGCTTGCCGACCTCAATCAATCTGGGTATCTCCTGCTTCGGAGCATCAACGAGTTGTGGCTGAGACAGTATGCTGATCTCAATTGATATATGGGGAAGTTCATCCTCTTCCACCGGAGGGAACCTAGGGTCAGCAAAGGCCGCTGACACGGCTGCCTTCGCTAGGCCTTGTGAGAGATCATATATCGGCTCAGGAAAACCTATGCAGCCTCTCAACCTCTCTCCATTCTTGTTGTGCTTCTTTAGCGTGACGAACACACCAGATGGTTTGTCTATCTCTGCGGGCAACTTTGCTCGATTGACCTTGCCTGATTTGAGATAGTGTTGGATGGCTTGCCTAGCCTCAGCTATTGACAGACTCGCCTGCTGTAGTGTGAACCCTTCCATTGTGTCGTGGGCCCTTTGCGGGTTAATCAGTCTTGTGGAGGCACAGTTGCATTGACATGATCTATCCACGCCTTGGAATTACTTTTCCGACTGTCTGCTCAGATGCGTCAACGCCCTCGCAGAATCTTGCTTAAATATGAGGCTGCGCAACCGAGCGTGAGTGGTGTGAAAATGAAAGTGTTCAACACGGTTTCATCCGTCGGAAAGAGTGTACGGTTGAACAAGATACTAGGAAACGGAGATGGAAAGGCCGTCATGCTCGCCATGGATCATGGAATCGAACACGGTCCGCGGGACTTTCCCGCAGCACATCTCGATCCGAGGGTCATCATCGGCAAGGTGGTTGATTCCGGAGTCGATGCGATCATGGTGCCAAGGGGGACCGCGAGGCTGACTTGGGAGACCTGGGCAAACAAGACGGCGTTGGTCATCAAGCTCACGGGAAAGACGACGCTCAGACCGCCCGAAGGCGAATACACGCAAGACCCAATCGCTACAGTGCGAGATGCGGTGGCGCTAGGTGCAGACGGCGTATCGGCCACAGTATACTGGGGAGCCCCGTATGAAGACAAGATGCTTGCTCAGTTCACAGCGATCGCTGCCGAATGTGAAGGCTTTGGAATGCCTCTTCTGAACTTGGCCTATCCGAGAGGGCCTCACATGCAGAATAAGGAAGATGTGGAAATTGTCAGATACGCAGCGAGAGCCGCTGCCGATGTTGGGGCAGACCTGATCAAGACCTACTACACCGGGTCAAGAGAGACATTCGCAGAGGTAGTCAAGGCGTGCCCTGTTCCGGTTCTGATGTCAGGGGGAGCAAAAGCGAAGACACCCCTCGACTTCCTTAAGGTCGTCCAGAACATAATGGAAGCAGGTGCCGCAGGGGTTGTCGTGGGGCGCAACGTCTTCCAGCATGAAAACCCCGGCGGAGTGATCAAGGCAGTGATGAAAGTCGTCCACGAAGGGGCCGACCCAGACAAGGCCTCCAAAGGAATCTAGAACACATCATGCGGAGTTAGCAGATTCTGGGTAGGGACATTCCCCTTAGCATGCCTAGGTATCTCTTACCACCTATGGGCGTAGTCATCGTCACCTTGCCCCGCGGTGATCTCGCGATAGCCCCAATGGTCGTTGCGTTGCGCGCTCCTCTCCTGCGCAGCTCGCGCAGCACTGGCTTCTCGATCCTCTTGTCGACGATCAGAACCATTGTTCCCTCGCAGGCCATGTACAATGGGTCCATTCCCAGAAGGTCACAAGCTGCCCTGACGCTTGGTTCGATGGGGATATTCTTCTCATCTACCTCCATGGCAACGCCGGACTCAATGGACATCTCGTTCAACACAGTGGCCAATCCTCCTCTCGTGGGATCGCGCAACGCGTGAATCCGACGCCGGAACTTGCTCAACAGCGGCAACATCAATCCAGAAAGAGGACTGCAATCGCTCCTCACGTCCGAGGATAATCCGAACTCTCCGCGAGCTATCATGACCGCGACCCCGTGGTTGCCCACGTTGCCTGTCACGATCACTTTGTCATGAACCCTCGCGTTCGATCCGGATACGTTCACTCCCGGAGCGACAGACCCTATCCCCGATGTCACAACGTAAACCCCATCCGCCTTTCCTCGCTCCACCACCTTCGTATCTCCTGTGACGACCTCAACCTTGCATCTCTTGGCCGCAGAAGCCATGTCTGATGCGATCTGGTCCAGCTCGTCGAACAGGAAGCCCTCCTCGATGACGAACGAAGACGAGAGGTAGAGCGGTTTGGCTCCACACGTCAGCAGATCGTTGACCGTGCCGAACACAGAAAGCGATCCCAAGGAGCAACCGGGCACCCGTCTAGGGGACATGACGAAGGCGTCTGACGTGAAGGCAATCCTGTTCTTGCCGATCTTCAGTACTGCCTTGTCTGATGCTGCGTCCAAGTATCTGTTCCCATACCTGGAGCTGAAGACTTGCTCGAACAGTTCATGCGACATCTTGCCACCTGCGCCGTGTTCCATGCTGATTCGATCCATGCTATCACCCGTAGTTGTGGTACGCAGCGCATGTGCCCTCGGAACTCACCATACATGGTCCGACTGGGTTCTCGGGAGTGCACTCCTTTGAGAATAGGGGACAGTCGGTCGGGAGGGCAACACCCTTCAGCACCTCCGGACACATACAACCCGCGGGCTCCGGAACCTTGATGGGCTTTAAGTCGAACCTTCGCCTCGCGTCCAGGTCAGAATGCTCATCGCGCAACGCCAAACCGCTGTCCGGAATAACCCCCAATCCCCTCCATTCAGACTCAACCGGCGCAAAGTACTCTCCAACAATCCTGATCGCGTCGGTGTTCCCGTCGGCCCTCACACTGCGCGTGTACGTGTTGACGAGCATGGGTTTCCTCGTTTTGATCATCTTTAGCAGGGCGTAGATGGACAGCATCAAGTCTACTGGCTCGAAGCCGGCTATCACGCAGGGAACATTGAACTCCTTCACCAGGAAGTCATATGCGTAGGAACCGATGATGGTGCTCACGTGTCCTGGGAGAATCAACCCGTCTATCCTCGCATCGCGGCTCTCCAAGAGCGCTCTCAATGCAGGGGGGATCAATTTGAAACAAGAGATGACTGACAGGTTCTTCGCGTTTCGTCTCTGGGCCTCTCTGAGAACGGCGGCCACCCCGGGAGAAGTTGTCTCGAACCCAACTCCGAAGAGCACAGTCTCCCTATCGGATGGCATCGCAAAGATGTCGAAGGGAGAGTAGACCGTCCTTACGTCGCAGCCTCTTGCTTTCAATTTGAGCAATGACACCCCACCGACCGGAACCCTCATCATGTCCCCAAACGTCGCCATTGTGACATTCTCTGTCTCAGCAACCTGAAACGCCTGGGATAGATCTGAGTCTGAAGTAACGCACACCGGGCAGCCCGGACCGGAGACTATCCGCACTCCCGGAGGGAGCAACGCCCTCATGCCGTACTTTGCCAGCGAGACTGTGTGCGTCCCGCATACCTCCATCAGTTGAGCATCTGAGACTCCCAAGGAGGCTATCTTGCTCACAAGGTTGGCGATGAGCTTCGGATCATCGAACGCAGCAGCTACCATCCGGACTTTTCACCCAACTCGACTATCGTCTTGATCATTTCGGCGGCGTCCTCTTGGCTCAGTTTCTGTATGGCGAACCCCGAGTGCACGAGCACGACATCGCCAGGGCGGACGTTCTCGACCAAGTCAAGACGGACAGCCCTCCTGACGCCAGCGACGGTAGCTACGGCGTCGAGGCCGTCGACCTTTTCGATAGTGCACGGAATCGCTAGACACATGTCAATCATTCCAATCCGGCAGCGATGACGACTTGGCCATACGATATGCCACCATCGTTAGGGGGCAATGACTTCGGCATAACCATTTCGCACCCCTCTTCCTTCATCGCCACCTTAAGCTTGCTGACGAGAAGGGAGTTACAGAACGAACCTCCTCCTAGGACGACCTTCCTGTACCCAGACTCTTCAGATCCAACGCGGATCATCTCAGCCATGGCCCTGACCATGGTGTTGTGGAACTTTCCCGCGACTGTCTCTTTCGGTCGACCTGCCCTGATATCCTCAACAATCGCTCTCACGATCGGCCTGTGATCTAGATTCAGCATGCTAGAAGCGGACAGTTCGTATGGATAGTATCCCTCTTCATTTCGATCAGACACCGCCTCGAGCTCGATTGCTGGCTGTCCCTCGTAGGTCGTGGATCTGCACACGTCCAAGATCGCCGACACTGCGTCGAAGAGCCTGCCACAGCTTGAAGCCAGAGGCGAGTTGATTCTCGAATCGATCATCCGCCCAATGAAGGTCACCTCTTCAGGACTCAGACCGACGTTGATCCTCGAGGCTTCGTTCCCGAGAGCTTGGAACAGCAGCGAGACGGCCATGCGCCTAGGATCCATCACCGCCGAGTCGGAACCCGGGAGACTGAAGGGAAGCAGTCTGCCGATCCTCTCGAACCCATCGAGGTTGAAACGCATCATCTCGAACCCCCATACTTGTCCGTCCGTCCCATATCCCGTGCCGTCGCATGCCAGTCCCAAGGTTTCATCGACTATGCCGTTTGACGCAGCTGACGAGACTAGATGGGCGTGGTGATGCTGAACAGCAACCTTCTCTGCGTTGATTGATTCGGCCAACTCAGTTGACCTGTAACCAGGGTGCATGTCATGAGACACTTTGCTTACCTTGCTGCCTATCAGTCTGCTCAGCCTTGCTACCGCGGGTTTCACAGCTGACAGTGAATGCATTGAGTCCAAGTCACCCACGTGTTGGCTGACGAACACCCGATCTTTTCTTCCCAACGCAAATGTGTTCTTGAGGTCTGCTCCTACCCCCAGTATGCCATCCACGTGTCTAGGTGCGCCGATCGGGACGGGCGCGAAGCCTCTCGACCTTCTGGTCATGACGGGTTCTCGATCGACTACTCTGATCACCGAATCATCTTCGAAATTGAGGATATCCCTGTTGTGCAGCAGAAAAGAATCCGCCATTCCTGAGAGCCTTTTCATCGCGGCTTCGTTCTGATAGGCTATTGCTTCGTCCTTGGGATTGCCGCTCGTCATCACGAGATAGGATGACTTCGTCCTGTGCAGGAGCATGAGATGTATGCCTGAATAGGGCAGCATCACTCCCAGTGTGTCCAGACCAGGGGCAACGGAGGGAGCTATCTCTCCTGACAACTTCTTTCTTAGGAGGACAATGGGAGAGGCGGACGATGTCAACCATCTTCTCTCGGCCTCATCTGTGAAAGCTATCCTGTCGACAGACTCGATGTCTCTTGCCATCAGGGCGAATGGCTTGGAGTGTCTCTGCTTCAGGTTCCTGAGTCTCTTGACCACATCTTCGTTAGTTGCGTCAGCCGCCAAGTGAAATCCTCCGATACCCTTCACCGCCACGACCATCTCCTCATCTATGTCGTGAGCAGCCTTGGCTATCGGATCTCTAGTCCGGATCAGGCGCCCTCCTGACACGTACCACAACTTGGGGCCGCACGTGGGGCACGAAATGGGTTCAGCTCTGAACCTCCTATCCAGCGGATTTCTGTACTCTGATTCGCATGATCTACACAACCTGAACTTTGCCATCGTCGTCCTTTTTCTGTCATACGGAAGAGAACGGATTATCGAAAACCTAGGTCCGCAGTTCATACAATTGATGAGCGGATATCCGTACCGTCTGTTGTTCTTGTCGAATAGTTCAGCGGCGCAATCCGGGCATATTGCCAGATCAGGTGGGGGCAACGTATCGACCTCTGTGCTCTTGCTTGAGAGCACACGAAACCCGCGGAGCCCTGAGAATTCCGCGTCCTCAGAAACAACCTCTTCGATCAGAGCCACGGGAGGCGGATCGTTGCGCAGCCTCCGCGTGAACTCCTCCACTGCGTCGTCCTCACCCTCGACAAGTATCTCAACTCCTCTGCCTGTGTTCTTTACGTGCCCGGAGAGACCAAGCGAGACAGCCATCCTACATACGTGCGGCCTGAATCCGACTCCTTGGACTATCCCTTTCACTTGGAAGCTGCGGGCTTTCATCGGCCTGTGTGGCTGTTTCCGTCCTCCCATTAAAGCTGTTCCGACAAGCGCTGCCTGCACCTAGCCAGCTCGAAAAATCAGAGAAAATGGGAACCTCTGAGGCTATTGCCCCAGAGGAACCTCAAAGGTGAACGTGAACGACCTCACTTCTCCAGGCTGCATGGAGACCGTCCACGTTAGGGTTGTCCCGGCCTGAGCTGGTTGATCGGAGCAGGTTGTGAGCTCCGAGGGGATCGGCAGGGTCTGCTTCAGGACGACAAGCGCGTTCTTCTGTCCGTAGTTTCTGGCAGTTATCTGCACGGAGTATCGCATCGCGTCTGTGGTCCTCTCTGACGAAGCGATTTCAGAAACCACTCCGACATCAGGCGAAGGTCCACCAGACAACGTTCGCGTTGCGCCAACGGGTATGTATGCGGTTGAAATGGAGCCAATCCAGTCACTTCCTTCGTAGAGGTTGAAGTAACCCCAAGGTATTGGGGTCGCTAGTGTGTTAGTCACGTTCACGCACAGTTGCGCCGATTGCTCTATGTCGGAGATGTATCTCGGGTCGTATGATTGCCACAGGTTGAACTGCACAACCTGAACTTCACCCGATTGCAGTTGGACAGCCACCTGCTCTCCCGAGTTGAGGTCAATCCTTCCCTGAAGCGCGAACGTGTAGTAGGGGCCAGTCATCTCCACGTCAGCCGAACCAGTCTTGACAATGGAGGCAACTGGAGTATAGTTTGCACGCACTACGTCTCCTCCGAAGACAATCATCGGTTCTCCGACAACTAGTCTGATCGATGCGTCGGTCCAGTTGTCCGAACTCCACATGTAGGCCTGAGTCGCGAGCGCGTCGTTTGAGAGATCCAACCCTGATGTCGCGACCCAACCCATTCCCCTCGCCAAGAAACTGACAGTGATCTTCTGTACGCCGCTCAGGTTGCCTTCTAGCACAACTGTTGCGCGCCCGGTGTTCTCCGTCAGCGGAGCTAGCCTTGTTAGCTCGATGCTGACTATCGTGTTCAAGTTGACAAGCACTGACTGACCATTGACTTCCAGAATGAGATACCCCTCAGACACGCCCGTATACTTGCCCGTGTAGGATGCGGATTGTGTCCTGACGGTGATGGAGTCTCCAGCCTGCAGCAGGGGTGGCGCAGATTGTTGTGATAGGAACCTCCATGAGGTGATCCGACTGTCCGTCACTCGTAACGAATAGGGAATGGCACTTGTCGGTATCTCGACGCTAGCCGTGCCTCCTTGAAAGGATGCTGTCAGGTTGATGACAACGTATCCCACGTTGACTTGGTATATCGTAATCGCGGCTCCACTGAACGGAACAGGCGCACCATTGGGCAGGTTCGATGGTAAGACAAGAGCTGCTGTCACCAAAGATCCTATGGCCATGACTGGAAGCAGTATCCATACAATGTTTGGTTTCATGAATCGGTTGGTGAGAAAGTCGCTGGATAATGGTTTCTGCGTATCAGAGAATGGAACTGGGAGGAACTTGAGGCACCGGACGGTTCTACTGCTTGGTACGTTGTTCCCGGCTCAGGGCAAGCCTCACGTGCCCTTCTTGACCTTGGAAACGGCCGAGTTCAATGCAGCAAGCGGCAGGAGGGCACATTTCTCCCTAGAAGGATCCATCGGGCCTCCGAACGCCTTCAGCATGTCTTCTCGCCCGAGCGACGCCAGATCGGACAGTTCTTTTCCGTTCGCGAGTTCGGTGAGCATCGAGGCGGAGGCCCTGCATATCGCGCAGCTTTCTGAGGTGAAACGAACCTGAACCCGTCCGTCGGCGCCCACCTTGAGGTAGAGAGTCACTTCATCCCCGCACGATGAGTTCTCCTCTCTTGACACGGCATCAGCATCCTTGATCTCCCCGTAGTTGCGCGGGTTCTTGTAGTGATCCAAGACGCGTTCAGTGTAGAGACCCGATCCCGTCATGCCAGCACCTCTCGTGCCTTACTCACTGACCTGGCGAGGGCGTCCAGATCTTCTGTTGTATTGTACAAATAGAAACTCGCTCTGGCGACTGCGGACACCCCCAGAGAGTTGACAAGGGGTTGTGCGCAGTGGTGACCAGCTCTTATCATTATACCGTCCTGATCTAGAACGGTCGAGACATCATGTGCGTGCACTCCTTTCAGATTGAATGACACAATGCCGCACAACGAATCAGGTTCTCGAGGCCCATATACTTCGACATCTTCCATCTCAAGCACGTCGAGAGCATGTCTCACGAGTTCCTCTTCATGTCTCTTCACAGTCGCAATGCCGACGGATTCCAGATAGTCCACTGCCGCGCCAAGACCAATCGCCCCTGCTATGTGGGGAGTGCCTGCCTCAAACCTGCTTGGGGGACTCTCTAACGTCTCACCTTCCAGAGTCACAGACCTGACCATCCCTCCTCCGAATTGCCAAGGGGTCAGAGAATCGAGAAGATCCTTCTTGCCATAGAGCACGCCTATACCAGTCGGGCCGAGCATCTTGTGACCTGAGAACGCTAAGAAGTCCACGCCCAAATCATGTACGTTGACAGGCAGATGAGGGACTCCTTGAGCAGAGTCGACGACTATCAGGGCTCCATGCTCGTGAGCCTTTCGCGCGATCGTCCGTATGTCGTTCACTGTCCCCAGCACGTTGGACACGTGGGTGATGGCCACTACCTTTGCCCCCTTTTCAAGCTCCTGCTCGATTGCCTCGGGACCAATCCTCCAGCTCTTGTCCGCCCTTACGACGATCAGTTCTCCTCCTCGTTTCCTGACCTCGGTGCGCCAGGGAAGCAGGTTGCTGTGGTGTTCCAGTATGCTTGTGATGACCTTGTCTCCTTTGTTGATGCATTTCTCCGTAAGCACCCTGGCGAGGATGTTTAGAGAGTCCGTCGTCCCCGTAGTGAACACAACTTCGTCTTCATCTGCCCCGATGAAAGACGCGATCTTGTGTCTCGAACCGAGGTAAAGTTCAGACGCCTCAGAGGAGATGGTGTTGGCGCTCCGTAGCACGTTGGCGTTGTGTCGCAGATAGAAATCATCGATCGCTTCCACGACCTGCTTGGGTTTCTGCGACGTGCCAGCGCTGTCTAGGTAGATCATGGGCTTGCCTCCGATCTTTCTCTCGAAAATCGGGAAGTCCCTCCTCAACACATGCGCGTCGAAGCTCGTCAACGCAGGCATTGATGAGTGCCAGCAGTAAAAAGAGTTGCTCGACTGAAGTGCACAAGAAAGGGGATTTGCCTGTCAGCGGCAGAGCAAGTCGTCTCTCCAGCCATGTCTTCAACTCGTGCCAGTTCGAGCGCGCCAAGATCAGAAAGAAGGCTTTATATCGCAAGAGGCGGCATTTGAAACATGCTGTTCCAAGACTACCTCGTGATTGGGAGCCTTCTCATCTCGGGGACCGGAACCGCAATGCTGTTGCTTGATAGATCCAGACTATACCAGTGGGCCAGCAGGATCAGCGTCATCGGTCTGTTCTTTCCCTTCCTTTACATGATCGCCGCCGCGGAACCTGGCAAGTTTGTACTGTTTGGCAGCCAGTTCAACTTGTTCTATCAGGCACCCGCTCTGGTGATAAGCGTGCTGAACGTGCTCTTCGCATTCCCGACATTCGTTGGCGACCTGAAAGGCAAGAGGCTCGCCCTGAACTACGCTCTTCTCTCTGCCACAATGCTCGCTGGGGCGATCTACACTGTGCCAGCACTCTTCTCGTTTACCGCATCCTTGGCGGCTTCATCCGTATTCGCCACGACAGCATTCTTCGTCTACAAGTTGGATAGGGACAGACAAATCCGGAAGAAGAAGGTGCTTGAAGTTGTGGGTCGAAGAGGCACTGCGAAGCTGGAAGACGTGATGGAGGACCTCAGGCTGAGCGACGCTGAAGCAGACTCCCTGCTGTATGAACTCTGGAATGACGACCTCGTCGAAAAGGACGACAACACAGGTACCTATAGCAAGAAGTGACAAGACAATAGAGAAGTTCCGAACAACTGCGAGAGAAGTGTTTAATACGCAACGGCCGACTCTGCTACGCTGAAGTGAAGGCGTTATGCCTGTTTCTCCTATGAGGGACATCGTTGCCATCGTGGCGGGGTTCGTACTGATCCTGGTCGTACCGTTTGCGTTATCGATGTCGGTCTTCAGTGTAAGCACGATCCCGATGACGGAGAGCTTTCAGTTCCAGGTCGTTGGTGGAGATCTGAGCCACTCTTACTTCGTGTCATTGCTGGGCATGTCAGAGTTGTGGTACGACCTTCTGTCGACGCAACTGGGCATTGCAGATCTGCTGAGTCGCATATTCACGGTCATCGTGACCGATTGGGCAGCGCTGTCAGTGATACTGTTTCTGGTGACAGGGGTGGCCGCAGCTTGGGCACTTGGAAGCGACCTCGAACGCATAGTCATTCCAGTTGGCATCGGCTTGGTTGGACTCGCAATGGGCGTGTTGTTCATCGAGAACTTCGTCCGTGGGATTACCGGACTTGATGACTTCACAAGGATGGGAATGGCCAATGCCCTGAACATGCTGGTGGTTGCTTCCTATGGAGTAGGCACAGTGCTCTCCGGCTTGACATCGTTCGGACTCGGAAGACTGCTCCACAGGACAGCGGGACCAGCCACTGTCGCCAAGGCGGCCGAGGCCGGAACAGCAAAGGCTGAAGCCGCAAAGAAGGAACCAGCATTGCCGGTTGTGGGGAAGGAAATCACTCCCGTGAAAGAAACATCGGAAACGAAGGCTGAGGAAGTCCTGAGACCATCCCCCACCCAAACGAAAGCGGAAACGGCTGAGGTGGTGCAAGTCAAAGCTCTGAGCGCGTCAGAAGTCACAGCACAGGGCCAGAGAGCGAAGGAGACCGTACCTGAGGTGCAGGAACCCAGCTTCGAGCTGCCGGCACCCGAAAAGAATGAGGCCAAGGCAGAGCAGGCCCTGCCTAGCGTTGGGCGCTCAGAGGCTGGGCCTTTGCCCGAACGACGTGAGCTCACAAGGGAGTCCCGCGAAGTCTTCACAGCTCTGGAGGAACCGATGCAACGAATCTCCTCGAAAGTCGAGAGGGAACCGGGCGCAGTGTGGAGGCCGATACCATGCCCAGTCTGTGGTTCGGAATTGGCTTGGTCAACTGAGAAGCAGGTCTATTACTGTCCCTTCTGCGGCACGGTGCCCTAGTGGAGTTTGGCGGCCCAGCCGACTGATGATGTGAATCTCATAAGACTGGCATCGAACAAATCACGCGCGGTCATCCTGAGGCAACTCACACTTGGTCCGGCTAACTTGGGCAGCATAGCAAACAAGACAGGTCTCTCCCGTCAGCTGGCGGCGCACCACATGAATGTGCTTGTGACTTCTGGGATAGTAGAGCAACGCGCAGCTGGTCCTGTAAAACTGTACGCCTTGACCGAGCGCGGATCAGAGATAGCGCAAAAGGTTCTGGGAGCTGCGCCTCAGGCTCAGATCACTGTCAGCAAGAGCAGCACGCGGGCAGCGGATATCATCGCACCTGTGGCAGCCGTCGTCGTGATGGTTCTCGCTACGGCCAAGTTCCTAACTACGCCAGATGCCCCCTTGAGTTGGCTCTTGGGCGGAGCGATCGTTTCGGGTGTGATTTTCGTCATTTTGCGAACTATCAATCGACCAGACAAGGCAGGCGGGAAGTGACCAATGCCCTCGATGCGAGAGAGAGAGCGGGATTCTGCAGTTCAGCACTACAAGTTTTTAGTTAGAAAGTATTTTCATTTTGAAACAAGCCTTAAATAAGGATGCGAAGGGCCTTCCCAAGAAGACAGATGTCGAAGAGAGCTGGTAATCCTCTCCTGAACATAAACTATCTGTTGATACTCTGGATGCTATCTAAAGCGCCAGCGCACGGATACGAGATCCTGCTGAAGTTCTCAGATCTGTTCGGGCGTAGGGTGACATCGGGGGCGCTATATCCGATGCTATACAAGATGGAGAGGCTAGGGCTCATTTTTAGCGAAGTTGCGAGGGGAACCGGGAACAGGACAAAGAGAATCTACTACATAAAGGACAGTGGTCTCGAAGCTGTTGCCGATTTTGCATCGAAGTTTGGAGATTTCTTTGACTTCATGGTGAACGCGAAGGCAAGTCACTACGGACAGGCTCTGAGAGTTCCAGTCTAGTGAAATCGTCGCGTGTCTATTCATTTCCCCTCCTTTTTTCTCTCTCGGCTCTTAGCACGCCGTGAGTCTTGGCTTTTTATCCAGAGACGCATGGGGTTGGATCTGGCTTGAAGGTCGCCCTCTTCACAGAGTGGTTCTTCCCTGTAAGGGGAGGAGTCAGCTCCCATGTGTACGGATTGGCCAAGGAACTCACCAGGAGGAAGCATGATGTCAAGGTGTTCACGAAGAGGCGTTCCAAGAGGGCACCATCAGGAACAGCGGACTACCGGGGGATCACGGTCAGAACTCTATCGCCCTCAATCCCGGTCAACTTTCCAGTGGTTCCACCATCAAGGGGGCAGATGTATGAGGCGTTCAGCAAGGGAGACTTCGATATTGTGCATGCCCACCATGCGTTCACGCCAACGCCACTGCTGGCCTTGGGACAAGCTCATGTCGCCGGGGTCCCATCTGTTCTCACCAATCATTCCATCCCCGGCAGCGGATACAGTGGAACGATGGGCGATATACTGAGCTCTGCCCTGTACCCGATCAGACAGTACCTGAACATGGCCGACCACATCGTGGCTGTCAGCAGGGCTGCTGCCGATTTCATGAGCTTGCTCGTCGACTACGTTCCCATCAGCGTCATCCCAAACGGCGTGGACTGTGAGTTCTTCACGCCTCGTGTTGGTGAACGCAGAACCGGAAAGAGAATCCTCTACGTGAGCAGGTTGGTGAACAGAAAGGGTCCACACGTGCTGATCCGAGCCTTCAGGAACGTGCTGGCGGAAATCCCAGACGCGGAGTTGGTCATAGTCGGAGAAGGCTACTTGAGACCAGTTCTCGAGATGATGAGGTATGACCTTGGGCTGGGCGAGTCAGTGAAGTTCCTCGGCGACGTCGGGTCTGGAACCCTCGCAAAGACATACTCCTCGTCTGACATATTCGTGCTTCCATCGCTTCATGCCGAGTCATTCGGCATGGTGCTATTGGAGGCAATGGCAAGCGAGGTTCCTGTCATCGCTTCTAGGACAGGCGGGGTACCAGAAGTCGTTAGCGACAACAAGGAGGGCATCTTGGTCAAGCCAGGAGATGAAGACGAGCTGGCCGGGGCGCTGATGCGGCTGCTGAGAAATGAGAATGAGAGGATAGAGATGGGGAAGGCGGGCAGGAGGAAAGCCACGGAGGAATACGATTGGAAAGTCATCGGGGGCAAGATAGAGAACCTCTACAAATCGCTGGGGTGACTCGACCTAAAGGTGGTGGCCTAGCACTGTTCCAGCGAGAGAACAAGGGTCGTCAGTTATCACTCCATCGACCCCTAGGTCAAAGAGGGTGGCAGCTGTCGCTGGATCGTCAACGGACCAAGGGATGATAGCCACCCCAGCCTCTTTCGCGCTCTGCATGCAGTCATGGTTGACATCGTTGGTCTCCGGCAGGAAGGACTCCACCTTCAGCCCGACGGCGACTTCCAACGCATCCTCAAAAGCCCCCTGTTCTATGATTCCAGTCCTGCAGTTGGATGAGACCGACTTGACCTCAGACACGACATCAGGGAAGAATGAGGTGAAGAGGGTCCGGCCCGGATCACCGTGAGTCGAAATCGTCTGAACCATCTGTCTGGCATAGCCGACCATCTTGATGTCGAGATCAAGACTCACACGTCCCTTGACAGCCTCAGCCACCTCCGAGAGGGCAGCGATGTGCTCTCCGCCGAATCTGATCGCTCTTAGTTCCTCGAATGTGGCTTCTGAGATCACAATCGGATTGCCGGAGACGCGGTCCAAGTCTGGATCGTGGGAAAGAACGAGAACACCGTCCGTTGTTGCCCTAACATCCACCTCGACGGCTGTTGCTCCGCAGGAGATAGCTCCTTGGATCGAAGAGATAGTGTTCTCCGGGAAGCGAGAGGGGTAACCCCTGTGACCTGTCAGAAGGAAGTCGTACATTGGGTAACAGACACTCGACCCACCGCTCTTTAACCTGACTCCCAATTCCCGTGCCTCTGCAGAACCGACCCAGCGGCCACCCCAACGCCCGGACCAGACAGCCGGTCCGCCGGACCCTTCAAGGGAACCGATATTGTTAAAAGTGCTGGATATTTTATCCAGCGCATTGACCAATACAAGATCCATCGTTCTAGCTTCGCTACTGATAGCTGTCTCTCTGGCCACGAACTACGTTCTCATCGGCATACCGAATGTCAAACTCATGGATGTGTGCACTTTTCTAGCTGGCGAGCACCTAGGCTTGCTGTGGGGGGCTATGGTCGGCACCTCCACTTGGATCATCTATGGTACGCTGAACCCGATCGGCATGTCACCTATCACCACAGTGATAACAATCATCGGTCAGATCTTCTATGCTGCCGCGGGCTGGGCAATGGGAAACTTCACCTTCTCTTGGGGGTCCACTGACGAAAACCGCCCTGCTTGGTATGCTGCTTCCGGACTACTCTCCACCCTTTCGTATGACTTGCTCACGAATGCTTTGGTGGGCATCGTCTTCTACGGTTCGATCGCCTTGGGACTTCTGGGGATGAACTTCCCACTCCCACTTGGGCTCGTGCATGAAGCCTCGAACTTCATCCTGTTCCCACTGATCGCGGTTCCGATTGAGGGAAGAATGGAGCAGCTTGTTGGGAGAAAGGCCAGCAAGAGAGTGGTGAATCTGCACTACATCGGGCAGGCAACGGTGGTAGTGGCGTTGGTCTCGGTGTTGCTCAACGCCTTCCTGCTGCCGAACTATCTGGCGCTTGTGGACGAAAACGGAAGGCTGACAGACCTACTGAAGGAGAACACTGTAAAAGTGGACGTCTTGGTCAACTTCGGAAATGGCACTAGAACTTGGTATAACGAGACGGTCGCCCCCTCGGGCTCGTCGCTCATCAATGTCACCGCCAGAATATTCGGAGACAACATGGCGGTTACGTACAGTCCATACGGAGCTATGGTTACGAAGTTGGGAGGAGCAGGGCCCTCGCCCGACCAACCGAGCTTGTATTGGATCTGGTTTGAGTGGGATCCGAGCTCTCAGGCTTGGAAGATGGGCGAAACAGGAGCAGATCAGCACACACCTATCCCAGGGGAGGTGCTGGGTTGGGCTCTTGTTGACTTCTCAAATCCCAACGTCGTTCCCAGCCCGTGACCAGCCGCGCAAAGGCTTTTCATGACAGCTGCCAGATCGAATCACAGTTTGAACCTCGGTGAGGCCCTCAGAGTTCTTGACGGAGTGGTCGAGCAGGACCCGGAGAGACCCAGATCTTTTCACAGGGGACATGTGCTCCTGAGCGTCATGACGCTGGAAGCCGAAGTTGGCTTGTCCAGGGGTGACCTCCAAGTCATCCTAGGGTTGGGAGGCGGAGCCATCAGGAGCTTGATCAGTAGGTTGACCATGAATCACCTCACCGTGGCCTCTCCCAGTGGGATGAGGCTGAAAGGTTTTGGCAAGAAGGTCAAGGAGGCCGTGGCGGAAGAGATGAGGGGCCCCACGGAAGTGGAACTTGACTACCTGCGCATGGATGTCAGCAGCGTGGCATATCTTGTGAAGAGCCTTCATGCATCGGAGGCCGAATCGGTCAGGTTGAGGGATGCGGTTGTCAGATACGGAGGGACAGGCGCCACGACCTGCGCCGTCAAGGGAACCGATATCTCCGTCCCTGGTGTGACAGACAGCTTGGAAGGCACGTCACGAACCGATGCATTGGCCCTGAAGAAGCTCAAACCGGCTGACGGCGATGCGATTTTCATTTCATCGGCTCCCTCAAAGGCAGTGGCAGCATCAGCTGGAGCTGCGGCTTTGTTCGAGTTCTTGTTGGAAAGGAGGAAACTCCAGAGGGCCTAGATCCTCATCCGTCAGAATCGCCCCTGAGCAACGCTGTTAATTGACAGCGTCCATCTCGTTTGCGTATCTCTTTAGGAATTCGACCATGAAAGCGTGTCGTCTTTGCGCAAGACGCCTGCCGGTTTCCGTACACATCATGGTCTTCAACTTCAATAGCTTCGATGCGAAGTGCCAGATTGCCGACGGATCAGGGCCGGTTTCGTTCATCTTGAGGTCAGGTGGCTTCTCTGGATCCCAGTCCAGAACGCCCAAAGCTTCCCCTCGATACCAGCCGACAAAGGCAAAGGCCCTCGCGATCCCTCTAGCGCCCATTGCTTCCAAGAAGTCCGCATCCCTGAGCACCTTCGCCTCAAGTGAGGATGGACAGCGACCGGAAAGGTATGCCTCGTAGGAGGACTCTTCTATTATTGACCTCACTGCACGGGACTTGTCCTTCGAGAACCCTTTAGATCTCAACAGCGACTCGGCATATGCAGCTGAGGCCAAGTAGTGAGGCCTGCCCTTGCTCTTTGTTCTGGGTACAACATCATGCAAGTAGGCCGCCAGCGCCAACAGCTCCATGTCGGCTCCCTCACGCTTGCCGATCTTTATGCAAAGCTTCGCCACGCAGACAGCGTGGTCATATCTGTGGGAGAGGTCCCCCTTCTTCATCAGCGACCTTGACCGACTCGCCACTTCCTCGACTAATGATCCCGACGCCACCAACTTGCGTCCCCGCTGATTTGTTGGACTTATGTGCCTTACATCACAGTAACAATCAGAAGGGGAACTGTCCAAAGCTCTTATTCCCTGTACCATGGAGTCAACCTCAGCGTGAGATCAGGTGAGACGACAGTGTTCGTTGTAGTCAAAGTTCCCATTCTGGACATGAGGGCCAAACCCCGCAAAGGATCTGAACGCGTAAGCCAAGCCAGACTCGGGGACAACCTTGCGTTCGAGCGAAAAAGTGGGAACTATCTGCAGGTCAGATCAGATGATGGCTACGAAGGGTGGGTTAGCGCGTCAGGTGTCACGAGCGGCCGAAGTGTCCGCTACGCCGGAACAGGGAAGGTCATGGTCGTCGAAGCTTTGTTCGAGCCGATCTCTTCCGAAACTCCTGACCTCCAGATTGTTCAGACCGTACCGATGGGGAGTGTGCTGCGGGCCGTTGGCACAAAAGGCGAATGGCGAAAGGTCGCGATGCCCGACGGAAAAACAGGGTTTGCCCGGAAAGGGGAGATCAGAAACGCCCGGAATCCGTTTCCGAAAGAAGGGGTCGAAGAGGTCATCCAGAGGGCACTTTCGTTGATCGGCACTCCATACCTGTGGGGAGGCACGACGCCATGGGGGCTGGACTGCTCGGGGCTTGTGCAATTGGTCTACAGAATGGGGGGGTATCAACTGCTGAGAGATGCTGACATGCAGTTCGAAGGCAATGGACGTACGGTGTCAAGAGAGGACAGGGAACGTGGCGACTTGCTGTTCTTCAGAGGAAGGGAGAGTCCAAAGATCAGCCATGTCGCCATGTGTCTCGACAAGAACCTCATGATTCACGCAAGCGGCAGTAGGGGCGTCGTCGTGGAACCCACCGGGACGCTGGATGGCCTGTTGGTCGGCGTCAAGCGGATCGCGCGAAGTAGAAAAGGAGACCGTCCAGCACATGGCACATGAGAGGCCGAACTGATGCTTCTGACTGAGCTTGCCCTGGTGTCGATTCTGGCGTTCTCTTATCTCATCGTATCACTGCCATGGCTTTGGAGGTCGTCTCCCCAGCCGGTGAGGGTCAATGTCGTGGGGGACAGAACACTCTTCGTTTCCGATCTTCATCTGAAAGACCCGCGGGAGGTACCCAAGGAGTTCATTTCTGTACTCAATGAGACGAAGCCTACCACCTTGGTAGTCGTGGGAGATTTGTTTCACTCACCCTCTGTCGCCACGTCGTCTGATGACCTGAGGCGCTTTGTCGAAGGCCTCTCGGAGAGCGCGGACCCTCAGAAACGACTCAAGAAAATGCTTGTGACCATGAGCGAAAACCATGATCCGAGACTGACGGAACGAGTGCTGACGCTTGGATCAGATGGTAGAGAGGTGTTGCTCACTCACGATCCCTTGCTCGTCGAGGTATCGGATATGCAAGTCTTGGCGATTCACGGCGACTACTTCTGCAACGATGGACTTGTGGCAGCAACACTTGAGCTCGCACTATCCTTCATAGGGGTTCGAGCAGCAGAGGAGAGATTCTTGAGATCCAAGATCAGTACGGATGCAAGCGAATGGGTGGTGATGGGTCACACCCACGTAGCACTCGTTGACGAAAAGCACAGGGTGGCCAACTGCGGTTCCTTCCACAGCCACTTCCTGAGATCAGCATCGGACACGGCTGTTCTGGCAGAAGGAGGGCGAATCAGCTTGATCACCGAGGAATCAAATCGTTAAATCCAACGGACGATACCAGTGGGGCGAATGGGTACAAGGCCTGAGAATATCGACAGAGCTGCACGCGAGGCTGCACCCATAGTGTCACGTTACACGCACAAAACGCCTGTCTCATTGAGCAATTACCTAAGCCAGATTTCTGGATCCGATGTTTACCTCAAGCTGGAGAACCTTCAGAAGACTGGTTCATTCAAGATCAGAGGGGCCCTCAATGCCTGCTGGAGTGCGAGACAGAGAGGGTCGAACTTGGTAGTCGCGTCCTCAGCTGGAAACCATGCCCAAGGAGTCGCGTACTCGAGCAAGCAGCTGGGTCTGACCGCGCATGTCTTCATGCCGGAGTTCGCCTATCCGAACAAGGTCGAAGCCACGATGTCATACGGGGCGAAGGTGCATCAAGTCGGGGAAACGTACGATGACTGCTACGAGAAGGCGGTCGAGTTCGCAAAGAAGGAAGGCGGAGCTTTCATCCATCCATTCGACGACCCGGAAGTCATGGCTGGGCAGGGAACCATTGCGCTGGAACTCCTGGAACAGTCCCCGCAACTCGATGTCCTGATAGTCCCGGTCGGAGGAGGAGGGCTGATCTCAGGCGTTGCGAGCGTCTTCAAGAAGTCGAGCCCCAGCACGAAGATCGTGGGAGTGCAATCGAAGGAGTATCCTGCCTTCCTTGAGTCATTCAAGCAACGGAAACAGGTGGACGTGCGCAGAGGCGTGACCATAGCAGATGGAATCTCGGTGAAGAGGCCCGGAAAGATCACGCTGGGGGTTGCACTGGAGACGGTTGACGACATAGTGGCTGTCTCGGACTACGACATAGTGGAGGCCATGTTCGTCCTGTTGGAGAGAACTAAGATGGTGGCCGAGCCAGCGGGGGCTGCAGGCGTGGCTGCCCTGCTCTCCAACCAAGTCGACGTCTCCGGCAAGAAGGTAGGGATCATTGTAAGTGGAGGCAACGTGAATCCGCTGTTGCTCGCGCGGATCATCAGCCAGAGCCTGAGACAGTCGAAGAGGCTGATGAAGCTGTCAGTCAACATACCCGACAGGCCCGGGGCACTGAGGACCGTCTTGGGATGTGTGGCATCGGCCAGGGCGAACGTGGTGGACCTGGCACATGTCAGACAGGAACCCGATGTCCCACCGTCTATGGCAAGGGTCGAGATATTGTTGGAAGCTGTTGAGGGTGAATCGTTCAACAAGATCAGGGAATGTCTCTCATCCAAGGGACTGAGCTTTGAGATCAGCTAGGGAACGTAGCAGAATCGCCGTTGTCCTTCCCACCCTGAACGAGGCAGGAACTATTGAGCGCCTGATAGTCGAGATTCTTTCGATCGACGCAAGGATCTGCATTTACGTGGTTGATGACGGATCAACTGACGGTACCGTACCCATCGTGAAGAACCTGACGGACAAAGCAAACAGGCTCACTCTCTGCGAGAGGGGAAGAAGCAAAGGGCTTGGGGATGCCCTCAAGTTCGGGCTCAGGACGGCACTAGTCGAGGACAAGAATGAAGTCCTCGTAACCTTGGACGCAGACTGCAGCCACGATCCGCTCGACATGCCGAAGCTTCTGGATGCTGACGCGGATCTTGCTGTAGGATCAAGATACATCAAGGGCAGTAGCATAGTGGGCTGGCCATTCCCTAGGCGGTTCATGTCCATGATCGCGAACTGGCTCGCAAGAACTCGTCTCGGGATCAAGGTCAAGGATGTGACCTCAGGCTACCGAGCCTACAGCAGGAAGGCTGCAGAACTTGTGGTTTCAGAATCGATGCGCGATGGATTCGAGTTCCAGATGGAAGCAATCTGGCTCGCAGAAAGGGCAGGCCTCAGGGTCTTGGAGGTGCCAATCAGATTCAGCGAGCGTGGCCTCGGCTCCAGCAAGCTGTCTCCTCTCAGGGAGGTGACGTCGACGCTGTCCTTCTTGGCACATCCAGTGAGGAAGTCCGCAACTCAGACGTAGGCTATCATGTCTATTTCCAGATCGACTGCCTTGGGGAGAGATGCCACCTGGACCGTGCTCCTCGCTGGAAATGGCGGCTTGAAGACCTCTGAGTAGGCCTTGTTCATCGCATCAAAACTGGACAGGTCAGTCATGAAGACTGTGACCTTGACCACTTTCTCCAGAGAACTCCCCGCCTCGGTCAAGATCGCCGCAGCGTTCCCGATGATCGTCTTGAATTCCGAGACGATGTCCCCTTTTGTGAGGATACCATCAGGCGTGATTGGGATGAGGCCGGAAAGGAACACGAAGCCATTGACGACAGTTGCCTGCGAGTAGGGGCCTATTGGTTTCGGAGCCCTGGCGGTCTCTATTGCTCTCTTCATACAACGGTGAGTGAACGTGGCGATAATAAGAGTTGAAAGGCGGGCCTCAAGTCAGCGGCATGAACCGGGGGAAAGATTTAGAATACTCCCGGAGTGGGATCAGTTGCGAGAAAGCATGGGCACTGTGAGCATAGAGGATTTCCAGAAGCTGGACATCAGGGTCGCGAAGGTGGTCAAGGCGGACCAGCTCAAGGGATCAAACAAGTTGATACAGCTCACACTAGACTTGGGACAAGGACAGAGGACAGTGGTAGCTGGAATCGCCGAGACTCACAAAGCAGAGCAGCTCGTAGGCAAAAACCTAGTCATACTGGCGAACCTCGCCCCAAGAAAGCTGATGGGCGTGACCTCTGAGGGCATGGTTCTGGCGGCTGAGCAGGGAGGCAATGTGTACTTGCTGACGGCCGATGGAAACCCGCCTGCTGGCGCGAAGGTCATCTGAGCACCCAACCGTATGTGATGACCAGCCGCTCAATAGTTATATCAAGGAATCTGAGGTAATCCTCTGGACGCCTTGCGCATAGCATTCTTCGTGTGGGAGTACCCACCGATGATTGTGGGAGGGCTCGGAACCTATGCCTACTACATGACTCGGGAGCTGGTGAAGGACGGCAACGATGTCACAGTGCTCTCGATGAATCCCGGGAATCTTCCTACGAGGCAAGTGCTCCAGGGAGTTGAGGTCCACAGACCGCGAATCATTAACATCACGAACGTTTTCCCGATATTCGTCACACAGGACATAGCTGCCTGGGGGCCATCGGCCAAGTTCTTCAACGACATTCTGATGTACAACGTCCTCACGACTTCGAAGCTCGTCAATCAACTGGAGAAGGTGGAGAAGACAGGTCACCAGATCGTCGCGTTTCATGACTGGCTGAGCGCGATAGCGGGAATCAGTATCAAGAATGAACTCCCAAAGATGCCGACGGTGTTCCATGTTCACTCAACCGAGTTCGGGAGAACCGGAGACGGGTCTAAGATCATCGAGCACCTAGAGATTGAAGCGGCGACATCGGCCGATAGGATCATCACTGTCAGTTATGCGATGAAAGATGATCTCGAAAAGCACGGATGGCCCGCCGAGAAGATCTCCGTCGTGTGGAATGGTATAGACGTAGATACCTATGACCCGAAGAAGGTGAGTCCAGATCAGATCGCACAACTGCGCAAGTCGTACGGCATAGCCGACGACGAGAACATGTTGCTTTTCGTTGGCAGGTTGACTTGGGTCAAGGGAGTGCCGAATCTGATTCAGGCAATGCCGGAGGTTCTGTCAGAGTTTCCGAAGACGAAGCTCGTAATACTGGGGAAGGGCGAACAGCAAAGCTCCGTGCTCGAAACTGCTGAGAGGTTGGGGATCTCCAAGAACGTGATAGCAAGGTTCGAGTTTGTCCCAGAGGAGGAGAGAATCCTTCACTATGCGGCCTGCGACCTCGCAGTATTTCCGAGCACGTACGAACCGTTTGGAATAGTCTGCTTGGAAGCGATGTCCATGGAGAAGCCGGTCGTAGTCGGCGCGTCAGGCACCGTGGGGTTCAGGGAGCAGGTCGTCCCGTCCGGCCCAGATCAGAATGGAGTTCATGTCAACGGTAACGACCCTCATGACATCGCTTGGGGGATAATGGCTGCGCTCGGTGACGCGAACACAAGGAAGGTCTGGGGAAAGAACGGAAGAAGGAGAGCGCAGATGTACTTCACGTGGGAGACCGCAGCGGCCCAGACCATTGGGGTTTACCAGAAGGTCATAGAAGCGTCGCATGCTGGGAAGTGATTCCCCAGCTGTAGCTGGGGCGCCTTCGAGATCTCCAAGTTCTACTTTGCATCGATGCCAGTCTCTTCTCTGAACTGTAGTCTGTAGAACGAACTATACAGTCCACCCTTCGCCATGAGTTCTTCATGTGTCCCTCTCTCTACAATCACACCCTTGTCGATCACCAGTATCTCGTCACACAACCTTATGGTCGACAATCTGTGCGCGATTATTATGGTCATTCTGTTCTGCAACAAGTGTCTGAGTGCCCTCTGGATGACCAGTTCGGTGTACGGGTCGATCGAGGACGTTGCCTCATCTAGCACGAGCACAGCGGGATCTGTAAGCAGCGTTCTCGCAAAGCTGATGAGCTGCCTCTGGCCTATCGAGATGTTCGAGGAACCCTCCGTTATCATGTACTTGTAGCCGTGTGGAAGTTTTTCGATGAAGTCATGAGCGCCAATAGACTTGGCAGCGGCTACCACCTCATCATTAGTCGCCTCTGGCCTGCCGAACCTTATGTTGTCTTTCACGGAGATGGGGAACAGGAAGGAGTCCTGCAGCACTATGCCGATGTGTTCCCTCAGCGAGGAGAGCGAGATGTCTCTGATATCATGACCGTCAATGAGTATCCTTCCCTTGTCTGGGTCGTAGAATCTGGCAAGCAGGTTTATCGTCGTGCTCTTTCCGGCGCCGGTCTCTCCGACCAAAGCCAGTTTCTTTCCTTGGGTGAGCAGGAAAGATATCCCCTTCAGGACGGGAACTCCGGGCTCGTAACTGAATGTCACATCTTCGAATCGGACTTCATGTATCATGGTAGCTCAATCCTCTTTTCAACTGGCGCTTCAAGCACCTCCGCCTTAGTGTCTATCAGGTCGAAGAGTCTCTCTATCGCAGCCATAGCAGACTGGTACTGGTCGAACATGGCCATGAGATCCATTATCGGCATGAAGTAGTTGTACTGATACTCTGTAAAGGCCACCAGCACGCCTATTGTCAGGCCTGCAACCTTGAACAACTCTGTGCCGTACCACAGGATCGCCACGGTACCGAGGAGCCTGAGGAACATGACTAGCGGCATATATGACGATGAGATCAGTATCGCCCTGTTGTTCACTTTGACCGTGTCATCCTGCTGCTCCTCGAACCTCGCCTTCGCCTGCTTCTCAGTCACCAGCGATTGAATGACCTTGATGCCCGCCAGATCCTCCTGCATCCTAGCTGTCAGACCTGCCGCCACTATTGCCGCTTTCCTGTAGGCAGCTCTGGAGTACCTGCCTAGGTACCATATCACAAGAACGCAAACTGGAAGGAGTAGCAGTGCAAGAGTGGCCAGCCGGTAGTCGAGGATGTACATCATAACAAACGAACCTATTATCGAAGAGGCATCCATGAGCACACTCGTCAGTCCGATCCTCAGGAATATCCTGACGGTGTTCGCATCAGTGATGGGCCTAGATATGATTCTGCCTATCTCTCCCTCGGAGAAGTAACGCAGGGATATGGTCTGGAGTTGTTCCATCATGTCATCTCTCATGTCAGACACTACGTTCTCTCCGACAAGTCGCATCTGGTACGTCTGCACGTACTGGAACAGGTGACTGGCCAGAACCACAATGACGAAGACAGGGATCCACCACGTGAAGCCAGAGAGATCTCCTGGAACGATGATTTTGTCTATCGCAAGCTCATGCAGGTATGGTGAGGCTAGGCCAGTCAGGGCGGTGAGGATGATCGAGACCATTCCAAGGAACAGACTCCTCTTGTGCCTCTCTGCATAGCCGTAGAGTCGTTCCATAAGAACCCTGTCAGGAATAGTCCTCTTCCTAGTCTCCTCTTCTCTGGTGGAGAACGCACCCCAAGAACTGCCTCCAGACACTAGTCAGTATCACCTCTGCTGCTGTTGTTGCTAGGAGCTTTGCCGAGGAACTGAGTTTCGTATATTCGCTTGTATGTTCCGTTAGCTGCCATCAGTTCCTTGTGAGTTCCCAGCTCGATCACCCTTCCGTTGTCAAACACCACTATTCTGTCTGCGTTCTTTATAGTAGACAGTCTCTGAGCTATTATCAGCGTTGTTCTATCTCTCGTGGCCTCCTCAACCGCGGACTGAATCTCCTGTTCTGTTCTCGCGTCGACAAATGAAAGCGAGTCGTCCATTATCAATATCCTTGGGTTGCCGACCAGTGCTCTGGCTATCGTTATCCTCTGTCTCTGACCTCCCGAGAGCGTTATGCCTCTCTCCCCCACCATCGTGTTGTACTTGTTGGGAAGCGAATCTATGAAGTCGTGTATTTTGGCTATCTTCGCTGCTTCGATCACTTCCTCTAGAGGGGCATCCGGTTTCCCAAGTGCTATGTTATCTCTAAGGGTTCCAGAGAAGAGGAACACATCCTGCAAGACAACACCTACCTGCCTTCTGAGCGACGAGAGTCTGAACTTCCTGATATCGACATCGTCAATAGTTATCCTCCCTGAGTCAGTGTCGTAGAATCTCGGAATCAGGTAGATCAGCGAACTCTTACCCGAACCCGTCGCGCCTAAAATGGCTATCCTCTCTCCTGGGTTCACTGTGAAACTGACATTCGTAAGGACAGGTCTCTTCTTTGAATAGCCGAAGGTCACTTTCTCGAACTGCACCTTCCCGGCCCCGATGACTATGTCCTGTGCATCGGGGAGATCCTCGACCACTCTCGGAGTATCCGTCACCTCGAAGACCCTCTCAAGCCCAGCAGAGGCATTCACCCAAGTTCCAAGAACCATGCTGAGGTCACGAAGGGGGAACGACATCCTCATCATACAGCGAGCGAAGAGGATTATGTCCCCGACCGTGAACGCAGCCCCACCCAAGTTCATGGTGTAGGCCGCGTAGACATACACTAGGGTTATCGCTAGGCTGAGTATGGTTGGCGCCACGGGCATGTATTCAGCCTGAATCTTGCCCGCAGTAATCGCTGTGTTGACGTAGACCTGTTCCACCTGCTTGAAACCGTCCACTAGGTCATCCTCCCTCCTGAATATCCTCACCGTCTTCATGCCGATGATGTTCTGTTGGATGTACGAGCCAAGCCTCCCAAGTATCAGCTGCATGTTCCTGAACAACGGCATGGTATCCAAGAAGAGACGACTTGTGAAGTAGAAAATCAGCGGCATCGTCAGCAAGGGAATCAGCGTCATCGTCGGACTCACCGAATAGAGTATCACGACCATGGCCCCCACCAAGAAGACAGCGTTGAATATTGTGCCCAGCCAGATCCTCACGAAAGAATCAACCCCCTGCAGATCCATTGTCGCTCTGGAAATGAGATCTCCGACAGACACTGAGTCGTAGAAGCTGAAGGACTTCTCCTGAAGCGACGCGTAGAACTCGGACCTTATGTCTCTCACAATGTACTGGGACATCACGCCCTGAACATATGTCATGGCGAAAGCACAGAAGCCAACCCCCATACCAGACACCACTATTATCTCCAGAAAGCCGGGGAGGAGGTCATACTGTCCGCCGATGATCACTTGGTCTATGATATAGGACGTGTACAGTGGCTCAAGCGTGAACAGAAATGCCCTCACAATGGAGAGAACCACCGTGAGGAAGATGTACGGTACATACTTCCTGTGATAAGTCAGCAGCCTTTTCAGAGCTGACGCTGACTCTGCAAAGCTCTTCCTCGGCTTGAGATTGTGCACGTAGTCGAGGAGTGGCTTGGCTGCGCTCATCGTCCCGCGACTCTTCAGAAAGCGGTATATGAATTGTACGGTACACTTCGGTCGGCTCGCGCAGGTACTGAGACATTGACGATTGGCTACCTCGCCAAGAGTGCATGTAGCACGGACATCCAAGCCTCGGATATATTCTTGAGATCGTATCCTCCACCCCCCAACACCAAGAGTCTACTACTGCATTGCTGATCAGCTATCCTCCTAGCTGTTTGCGTCATCAATTCGTGAGTCTTGCTAGATAATGACAGGTCGGCTATCGGATCTCCTTTGAGGCAGTCTGCTCCAGCCTGCAGTATCACCAATTCAGGATGAGAATCCCTAAGGAAGTCCGACGCTGTTTCGAGCTTCGACCTGAAGTAGTTATCGTCAGCTCCGGGGGGCAACGGCACGTTGTTCTTGGAACCTCCTGCGTTAGGCCCACCGGTTTCATGCTCGAACCCAGTACCTGGATACAAGTGCTTGCCACTCTCATGGAAGTCCAGCACCAAGACCTCCGGGTCATCATAGTATGCATACATCACACCGTCCCCGTGGTGGGCGTCAATGTCGATATAGAGCACACGCTTGAGACCCCATTTCCTGCGAGCAGTCTCTATCGCGACGCCTATGTCGTTGAAGACACAGAATCCAGCGGCGTGATCTCTCCTCGCGTGGTGAAGGCCTCCCATTGGGTTGAACGCATATCCTCGCCCTTTGATCGTTCGTTCCAAGCACTCAAGCGTTGTCCCCACCACGTACTTGGAGGCCTCATATACTCCCTTGAATGCTGGCGTGTCTTCGTCGTCCAGCAACATGTCCGCGTTCTCCGAGCTTTGTCGAACCAGCTCGATGTACTCAGAGGTGTGAAAGAGAAGAAGCTCATCTTCAGTTGCCATTCTCGGAGTGACTGCGCTGACTCTCGGATCTTTGAGGATGCCTGATTCCCTGCATAACCTGAAGAAGGTAGCAATCCTCTTCTTGTTCATGGGATGGTCTGGGCCGAAGTCGTACCTGAGCAGCTCCTTCCCATAGGCGAGGAAGACTTCGTGTTCCGAGGCCATTCTGGTCTGATAGGTAAGCACATCGTTTATATCCGTGAGACAGGCCGACCCCAGTATGGACCATACCACCGCGATGATGACAGGTCCGGAGTTCAGGTATCGTGTCAAGCAGTCATCCATGAGCTTGATACAAGTCAGTGGCCTGAGGGATCACGGACCTCATCTTTCCTCCGGAGCGGAGTGGGAGTTGCTCGACACTTACGCCGCCAACGTCACGCAGCGATTGCATCCGTACATTCTCCGCGCACCTCCGGTCATCCAAGCAATGGGTGAGAGAGCACTCTTCCCTGTGGCACCTGAAACTCTGAAGGCCGCACTTACCAACGCAATTGCTGAGATTGCCGCACTAGGTATAACCCGTGTTGCTGTGCTCTGCGCGTCCGAGGCCGAACTTGAAACCATCAAAGCGGCGGCCGAAGGAGCGAAGGCAAAGATCAAGATTCTGCCCTTGTGGGAGTTGTATCCCAAGCTCAAGGAGCTTGAAGGAGAGGACTCGAAGGGAATCGGAAATGCATTCCTCACTGCCCAGTTGCTGAATCTGAGGCCGGAGATGGTGAAGACCGACAACATGAAATACGCTGACAAATCATTTGGCGTGGCAGGAGATCCGAAGAAGGCGACACCGGAAATAGGCAAAGCGATCTATGATCAGACATTCGAGGCCTTGGTCGCGGCCTTGGACAACTTCATGCGAGAATAAACTGGCAACCGAAGCGGCGCGACAATCTGAAGCACTCCGTTGGAGTAGGTGGTCCTCAAACCGCGCCACACGAGAGGTAGCCCGAGGAAGAAGGCGAACTCCTTGCCTTTTATCGTCTTCAGCCTAAGCCATGAACCGTCGTAGCGCAGGCTGTTCACTGACACTAGATCGGGAGGCGTAGTGATCAGCACACGTGCTTGTCCGTCCGTGACCCAGACTTCTTCAAGCTTGATGGGCACTCGCGTCCTTCTAGCGGCCTTGGTAGTTTCCGGGACGAAGAGCTTGATTCTCAGGATGTAGCCCGGCACTCCATCTTTGACTGCCTTGCTGGCAAAGTAGTTGCCAATGATCTTACCGTCGTCCAACTTGTTCAGGAGACTCTCCAGATCTTTGTTTAGCTTGAAGAATCGGTGGAATTGTTCCTCGAAATCGTCCGTCATCGGACTGAGGTGCCCCCGTACGCAGACCCTTAAAAACCTACCCCGGGTTTTTCACTAGTAGGGCAAAGAGGCCAGCCAAGGATAGAGTTCCCTTATCTTCTGTATTGCCTCCTTCACTTTCTCCTCAGGGTACTCGTATGGCGGAAGTTTGCCAGTTAGGTAGTCCGCGTAAGCCTGTAGATCGAGGTGGCCATGCCCTGACAGCAGGAACAGGATAGTTTTCTCTTCACCAGTTTGTTTGCATCTCAACGCCTCGTCCACTACTGCCTTTATCGCATGCGCTGGCTCTGGAGCGGGCACTATTCCCTCTGCCTTTGTGAACAGGCTAGCTGCCTCAAAGACCTCGACCTGGTTGTATGCAACTGTGTCGACCTTCTTCTCTGCTGCCAAAACGCCTAAGGTCGGAGCTTTGCCGTGGTATCTCAGACCCCCTGCGTGAATTGGTGGCGGTATGAACTCATGGCCAAGGGTGTACATCTTGACGAGCGGCGTGAGTCGAGCCGTGTCCCCGTGGTCGTACATGTATTCGCCCTTCGTGATCGACGGACAGGCAGTCGGCTCTACGGCCACCATCCTCGTGTCCTTCGGCGCTTTGCCTGTGACCTTGTCGTAGTAGAACGGCCAGAACAGCCCTGAGAAGCTGCTTCCTCCGCCTATGCAGCCGAACATGATGTCAGGATATTCATCTATGAGCGCAAGCTGCTTTTGAGTCTCAAGGCCGATCACGGTGTTGTGCATGAGCACGTGGTTGAAGACACTGCCTATTCCGTATCTGACGCCTTCATGAGCGAGCGTGTCCTCAATCGCCTCGCTGATGGCCACGCCTAGACTCCCTGGGTGATCCGGGTTCTCCTTCAACAGTTTCTTGCCTGCCTCTGTCCTCTGGCTTGGGCTGGGAAATACCTCTCCGCCCCAGAGTTCCATCATCGTCCGCCTGTACGGCTTCTGGTCGTAGCTTGCCCTGACCATGTAGACCGTGCAGCCAATTCCGAAGATATTGCAGCCGAAGGAGAGCGCCGAGCCCCACTGCCCTGCGCCGGTCTCCGTGGTCATGCGTGAGGTGCCCTCTTTCATGTTGTAGTACGCCTGCGCGACCGCTGTGTTGACCTTGTGGCTGCCTGCAGGGCTGACACCCTCGTACTTGTAGTAGATCTTCGCTGGGGTCTTGAGCGCCTTCTCCAGCCTTAGTGCCCTGTACAGCGGAGTTGGCCTCCAGAGCCTGTAGACATCCCTCACTTCTTCGGGTATGCCCACCCATCGCTCCTGCGTGAATTCCTGCTCCAGAATCGCCTTCGGGAACAGCCGTGGCACCACACCCGGCCCGGGCCCTCTCGTAGCCGGATCTATGACTGGAGGGAGCTTCCTGGGGAGATCGGGGAGGATGGAGTACCAACTTCTAGGTATCTCCTCTTCTCCGAGCACCACCTTCGTCTGATGTACCATCTGGGACATGCGTGCCATTTCTTGTACCCCGCGCCCCGGAGTAGAGCAATATAAGCCTTGGCCGGCTGACTACGGCGCAATAGGCAATTCCTTTGTTACAGGCCACAGATACCCCTGATACCCAGACTCCTAAGTCGGGAGAGAAGAGCATCCAGTTGAGCATCAACCTTGGCTGGTTATCTCCGGGATCAGGGCTCAACGCTGAGGTTTGCTTGTTCTTATAAGCTACATTGGAAGTCTTCCTCTCAGCAGAGGGAACAGCTTGTGGAGTAGGATCAAGGCCAAGCTCGAGAAGTATCCCAGTAGGGAGAAGGTTGTCAAGCTCATGGTGGAGCTTGGCATGTCTGTGAACGAGAAGGGCCAGACGTTTCTCGGTTCCGTGGAAGTATCGCACTCAAAGGTGGCTAAGGCTGCAGGGGTCGACAGGCGGGTCGTAAGGGAGACGGCGAAGTTCCTGAAGGATGATCCAGAACTAGGTCCTATCTTTAGGAAGATCAAACCTATCGGCCCGTCACTCGCAGGTATCGCGGGCATCCTTGGCATGGGCGTGCTTGAAGTCAGGGCCGACCCCACAAAGCCTGGCACGGTAACAGGAGTATCCGGGGCGATTTCGAGAGCCGGCATCAACATCAGGCAGATAATTGCTGATGACCCCGACTTGGTTCCGGAGCCAAAGCTATACGTTGTCACTGAGAAGAAGGTGCCGGGAAAGGTCATCGAGGAGATCTTGGGCTTGCCGTTCGTCGCTTCTGTCTCGGCGATGTGAGGATGACTTGATCAGGGCCGTTGAGACTCTGACAATCTGGATTTCCGCAGTCCCACACAACATCTCTCGTCTCCATTCTGTCACCAAGGAATGAGAGCATTGAAGAGCGCGAAAGGACGAGTAGATATCAAGATCGTTATCGTATTCCTTCTGCTTGTGTCTTGCCTAGCGGTGGGTCTTGTTCTTGTATGGATAGGAAGCAAACCTTCGAGTCTCCAGAACCACGGCAATGTCACGTTCGCGGGCGTCAGATCATCAAGCTATGGGATAGAACCTTTTCCGCCACCCGCTGAATGGGAGGGCGCAATAAAGGCGATGAGCGGCTATTTCGAGAACTCAACGCCGTGCGCGATCTGGATAGTCGGTGAGATGAGCGGTTCTGAGGACTGCCACCTCTTCTTTCCCAGTGACGGCAAGGAGTATCCTCACATCCTGTTCGACCCTGTCGACAAACACGAGGAGTTCCTCAATGCCTTTGACGAGGCGGGCATAAGCGTGTTCCTGCAAGTTGAGCCGGCGAATGCTGATGTAATCACCCTGATTGACCTGGTGCTGAGAAGGTACGGACATCACCCCTGCGTGGTCGGTTTCGGGGTTGATGTTGAGTGGTACCAAGAGGCGAGCAACCCAGGAAGGGGCGCCAAGATAGATGACACAACCGCCCAGAGGTGGGAAGCGAGAGTGAAATCCTACAACCCGGAGTACCGGTTGTTCCTGAAGCACTGGGATAGGGACTGGATGCCCTCCACATACCGAGGAGACATCATCTTCGTCGATGACGGCCAACAGTTCCAAGGCCTGAACGCCATGGTGAATGAGTTCACGAGCATGTGGGCTGACCGTTTCTACCCAAACACAGTGTTCTTCCAGATTGGCTATCCAGCCGACAGACCTTGGTGGAGTCTGCTGACGAATCCCCCGAAGACGATCGGAGAATCTCTCCAAGCAGGAACAAGACAGGACTGCGGGGTTATTTGGGTAGATTTCACCTTGAGGGAAGTGTTCCCGACACTAGAGGACAGGAACCCCTGATGACCAGTGAAGGGACGCCAAACACGATAATAGCGGTCTGCTCCTGCAAAGTGAATTCGAGGTACGTCGTCGCGAGTTTTGAAGAGTGCACACTTGCCGTGATAATGTCAACTCAAGACAAGCAAGTACTTCGGGTGACATCACTGGTTTCGACGGGCTCCCGACCTAACCTTGACAAGGCAGCCAGACTTAGACGAGAGTCTCCAACAGCAGTCATCACCTCGGCGATTGACCCCTATTCTCTTGTCTCACTCTCAGCGAAGGGCATCGAAGTGAGGCTGGTCGACGACGGTGTCGCCTTGGAAACCGCACTTCAGCTCTACGCAGACAACAGGACTCGTCTGGCGTGCAACGTGGTGCGACCTACAGAGAACTGAGTTTGCCAAATATCTTCGATTCGGTAAATCTCGAAAGCGCCAACACGACTGCGTCCTCGTAGGCGTGAGTTCTCGTCAGTTTGCCTCCGGTCAGGATCCCGATCGCCCCGATGGAGTGTTTCGTTCCCTCAGAGTTCGTCACTTCGTCCATTACATCACCCAACTCGATGCCCGACTTCAGCTTCCTCACGAGTCCGCTCGGTGCTAACCACAAGGGGGTCGTGGATGTCCCTTCCTCGCCCCGACGATTCACCACGCAACAGACCGCCCCGATGTAGAACGATTCGAGGAGTTCCAGCAGTCCTCCTTCAAGCCCCACACCGAAATCCGCATCGACGATCTCCTGTGCTCCCCTTGCCCTGTTCCTAGCTCCCACCAAGGATTCAATCCCTAGGGGCTGTTTCCCCACACCAGAGTCTATGTTCACCGGTTTGACATCGCACCTGATGCCGAGCTTCTGGACGGCTGCCAAGGTTGCGTTGTACTTCACCCTTGAGAGAGAACCGACCGCGATCAGCATGCGCGAAGCGTCGCCAATGAACAAATAAAGTTCCCCCTCAGAGACAGGTCGTGATGCAAAGAAGCACCGCTGACGTCGCGAGAGATCTGGTGGCCGTCCCGAAATGAACTGGCCAAGGAGTGTCAGCGTCCTCTGTGGTGGAGTCGGAGGTTCACGGTTCCTGAGAGGTCTCGCACAAATCGTCCAGAACGAGAGGATAACAGCGGTGGTCAACACCGGAGACGACATAGTACTACATGGTCTTCACATCTCGCCTGACATCGACATAGTTCTGTACTCGCTTGCGAGATTGATAGATAGCAAGAGGGGGTGGGGGATCAGAGGCGACACCTTCCGATGCCTCGAAGCCATGAAGAAGCTAGGCATGGAGACTTGGTTCGCCCTAGGAGACAAAGATCTGGCCACCCATGTCCTCAGAACAAGTCTGCTGAACAAAGGTCGAACCCTGTCTGAGGTCACCCAGGAGCTTGCTGATAGATTAGGCGTCAGGGTCAGAGTGATCCCCATGACTGACCAGAGGTTCGAGACACGCATCAAGACCCCGAGAGGCTGGATGGGTTTCCAAGAATATCTAGTCGAGAGGCAAATGCGCGAGCGCATCCTCCGGATCGGATTCGTGGGCAGGAGGAAGACATTGCCTGCTCCTGGCGTCTTGCGATCCATAATCACGTCTGATCTGCTCATACTGCCACCGAGCAATCCGTTCGTGAGTATAGGGACCATAATCTCCTTGCCTGGAGTCAGAGAGGCCATAGAGAGAAGAAAGGGGCCGACTGTAGCGATCTCACCCGTCATCGGAGCCCAAGTGGTGAAGGGACCTCTCGCGAAGATGATGGAAGCGCGTGGAGTGGAAGTCTCAAGTCTCTCGGTGGCCAAGATGTACAAGGGGTTACTAGACGGTTTCGTGTTGGACAACCGTGACTCTTCTCTCGTCGACCAAGTCAAGCGAACCGGTGCAATGGTTCTGGTCACGGATACCATGATAGCGAGCTCAGAATCTAGTAAGAGGTTGTCACGAGAGGTTGTGGAGTTCTCTAGGACATTGACCAGACCCGCAACGTTAAATCTGGGCAGAAACTAGCAGCAAACATGCGGGCCAGGTCTCTTGCCTTTATCGCGCTCATGGGAGCACTTGGCAATGTTTTTGGCTTCTTTCCAATAACTATCCCAACAGGCAACATACCCGTCAACGTAGTGGTCAACTTCTCGCAACTCCCCGCGCTTCTGACCGCAGTAGGCGTCGGGCCCATGGAAGGAGGATTCGTAGGATTGCTTTCCACGCTGGTCTCAACAATACTGTACATAGGGAATCCTTTCGTACCATTGGGCAATTTCATCCTGGGATTTGCGGCTGGCTACCTCGCCAAGAAGAGGCGTCCGATTGTGTGCTGCCTTCTTGGTGAGGTCGCCGAGACCCCATTCTTGTGGCTTTCAATGATAGTCTGGTCCGGCATGGTCATGGGCGTCACTTACGAGGTCCTGCTGCCCATAATAGTCACGGTGAACTTGAAAGCGTTCGTCGAGGTACTTGCTGACAGCTTGGTGATCGAATTGCTCCTCAGCAGAGAGGACATGAGGAAATCACTCACGCTCTTCAGGCTTGAATGAATCGATGGCTCACTTCGCAGTGCTGCCTGTCAAGGAACGCTCCCTGTCAAAGACTAGGTTCGGTGCAGTCTTGAACCAAGAACAGAGAGCTGCCCTATCTAGGAGCATGCTCCTCGACGTGGTCGACTCAATGATCAGCTCCCACGTCTTCGAGGGAATAACGATATTGACGCCTGAGCCTGAGAACTGGAGAGGGGAGATCGAGTCGGTTGTCGAAGTGGTGGGCACGGAGATCCCGGGATTGAACCGGAGTCTATGGAAGTACATACAGAGCCAGACTCTATCTGATGCCGATTCCCTGAGCATCATACTCCCTGATCTTCCAGCCTCGCAGAGAGACGACTATGTTGAATTGGGTCAGATTCTCGGCATCAAGGGATCAGCCGCCATCGCACCCGACAGACATCTCACAGGCACCAATGTCCTGGCCGGAACTTGCCCGCTTGCATGGAGACCGATGTTTGGGATCGACAGTTACCGCAAACACCTGACTAGTCTGCTTGGCAGAGGCATACAGCCGAGAGTGCTCTACAGAGATGGTCTGATGTGCGATGTCGACAACCCCGATGACCTTTCTGATCTGCTAGACAGAGACAGAGTAGGGCGGAGAACAAGGGAGTTCGCGACGGCCAACGCCAGTTCGTTGCATGCCCATCGATTCGAATGACTTTCTGATGCAGAACAACATATAGTGGTGGGTCCACTATGCACCGTATGGGTAGGGCCTGTAGCCCGGATAGTATTGAGGAGGTGGCGGAGGAAGAGGCCTCTGCTTCTTCGGAAGTATGCGAATCAGGAGGAAGCCTGCGAGAAACCCACCGATGTGCGCCCAGTAGGCGACGCCCGAAACATCAGGAGCAGAGGCATACAGTAGTTGGTAGAGGAACCAAAAGCCAAGGAAATAAATCGCTGGTATCCTAGCTATGTAGAAGAAGAAGCCAAGCGTCACGACGGTCCTTATGCGCGCGTACGGGTACAGAACGATGTAGGCACCAAGCACACCCGATATGGCTCCTGACGCTCCTATCGCCACCACTCGCGTGTAAGGGTCGGAGGCGAAGTCCGCAGCCGTGGCGATCAATCCACACACGAAGTAGAACAGAAGATATTGAACGTGCCCTAAAGCATCCTCGATGTTGTTGCCGAAGACATAGAGGAAGATCATGTTTCCGAGGATGTGCAAGATATCGGCGTGGATGAACATGGAGGTGAATATCGTCAACACCGCAAACAGGTTGATGGACGGGAGCGGACCCGAAAGGCTGGCTGCCGTGAACCCGTACGTGGCGATGAACTGATCCTGTAGCCCCGTAGGCAGCATGATCTGGTACAAGAAGACCAAGACGTTCACCGCTATCAGTACGTAGTTCACAACAGGCGTCGAACGAGAGCGGTTCTCGTCCCCGAGCGGGATCATGCGGGATTGAGGGTGCGGTCGTATCACTTAAAAACGTGTTTTCAGTCGGCGGGGCAATGGCAAAGAGAATGGCCCTCGTCGTGAACGACGATGGCATCAGAGCTTCTGGTCTGCAACTGATGGTGGAACTCGCCAACTCCCTGTGGGAGGTCCATGTTGTCACTCCCAGAGAAGAACAGAGCGGCACTGGCAAGGCGATCTCAATGGGAGTCATCAGTGCAGAGCCTTACAACTACGAGCTGGGCGTGCCGGCATACGCGGTCCGAGGCACTCCGGCCGACGCGGTTCTGCTGGGCATTGAACACCTGCTGCCGAGGAGGCCTGACATAGTCCTCTCCGGAATGAACCTGGGTCCTAACTTGGGCATAGAGGACTACTTGGACTCGGGAACAATCGGAGCGGCAATCGAGGCCGCGTTGCACAAGATCCCGGCCGTTGCTGCGTCGCTCGCCATAACGAAACAAGAGAAGCTAGCCGGCAATTACCGGTTCGATTGTGCAAGGAACCTGCTGAATCAACTACTCGTGGCTGTGGACTCTGATCAGGGCCTCGTGCCCCCTGGCGAGATCGTTTCGTTGAACATACCGCATCCTGATTGTCGAGGTGTCGTAGCCTCAAAGGTGAGCGGGAGGACGATGGATGGCGTGTACATCAGAGCGCAGGCGGGCTACACCATAAGACCATGGGACATGTCGTTCTATGGGACAGGAGAGCCCGACTCGGACATAAACGCAGTTGTTATCCAGAAGAAGGCATCTGTGAGCGTAGTCAATCTGAACCTCGAGTCGCGTCAAGAGGCCGCCACTCGATTCGCGGAGCGATTGTCGCTCAGCAAATGAGTTCGTCGTCGCTACAGAGGGATCGGTTCCCCAAATGTCGGGACATAGACTTCAGATCCGAGGTCTCTGAAGTACCTGACCATCATCTCAGGATGCTCACCGTGTATCGGCACGACTATCTTCGGCCTGACCTCTGACACGAATCGCCTCAGATCCATCGGCATTGCATGACCAGACGCGTGCACTCTGTAGGTTGGCATTCCCATAACGTCCAACCAGTTCATCAGTCTGTCGTAGTCTAGCTCCATCTCCTCATTGAAGGGTTCCGAACTTGAGAAGAGAAACACACTGCCCGGCCTAGTCGATATCTTCAGCACATTCTGGATGTCAGCAGGGGGCACTATCAGAACGTACTTTTCCTGATGCTCGTGTATCTCCGTTGCCTGGACCGTCCCCCACTTTCCACATATCGAATCTTCCCAAGTCTGTTGTCTGGCTCCGGTCTTCTCTAGAACCCGCACTCCGTCCTTGTAGTTTGGCACGGATATCCTAGGGTCTTCCATTAGCGAATCTATGATGCATGCTCTCTTCGCCGTTATCACGAGCTGCCTGTCGTTCTCGGTCGCAGCTGCGTGAAAGGACTTGTATCTGTCCACGTCAGCAAGTGTGAAATCCCCTACGACCAAGGCCCTGCTTTCCCTGATCACGGACGAGAGCTTGGACTTGACCTCTGCCTCTGTGGACACCTCTCCCTCAAGTATGTTGGTGTGTTCCATCAGAAGTACATCCGGCCTGTTGGACTTCAGCTCATTCATGAACTCCAGCGACATCTGAGACATCGGACCGTGCATCCGAAAGTCACCTGTGTAGCCGATGACACTCTCTGGAGTCCTGATGATGAACCCGTAAGCTCCAGGGATCGAATGGTCGACGTGAATCGGCTGGACCTCGATCGGATCGAACTTTAACACATCCTTTGTGTGGAACCGCTTCAGCTCCCTGTCTCCCAAGGCGAATTCCAGCCTTTCCCGTGAAGAGTCCCTGAGCGCCAACAGGATCCTTGACGCAGCCTCGCCTGCATGTATGTCAATGTCCTTTCTGAGCAGGCTCATGTGCCCAGAGTGGTCTCTGTGCGCATGGGACAGTACCATTGCATCGAACGGTCTGTCGCCTTCTTCGGTGTACGCTCCAGGGATGTCAGGGATGACCCCGAGTTCGACCATCGTGTGAACATCCCTCGGTTGCATGTATGGATCGGTGAAGAACTTGCCTCGCCCCTTGTAGGATAATCCAAAATCCAGCATGACAGAGGCGCCGTCCTCTTCTATCAGGAACTTGTTGCCACCGATCTCGTTTACGCCTCCGAACGGCGTTATTGATACCAAGGCGGAGAGCCGAAGGGCACTGCAAGTAATATCTCTTTCAGAGGCTCTCCCAGTCACGAGTCATTGATGCAGGAGAGCAAGGATATCATGGATGCAGATAGCTCGAGACACAGACGAAGTGTTAAGACATGAAGTTCTCACGGCTGAGGGTCATTGAAGAAGTTTCCCCAAATGAGAATTGAGGTCGTGCCCCACGACAGAAGATGGGCCAAGGAGTTTCAGATCGAGAGTCGAAGGCTTGAGGCCATCTTTGGTGATAACTTGATCTCTATTCACCACATCGGGAGCACGGCCATTCCGGGGATTTTGGCCAAGCCCATCATTGACATCCTGGTTGAAGTCCGCGATCTCTCCTTAGTCGATGCCATCAATGAAGAAATGATCTTGAGAGGCTACTCGCCGAAGGGAGAATTCGGTATCCCTGGAAGACGCTACTTCAGAAAGGGAACCGATACGCATCATACACATCACGTACATGTCTTTCAGACCGGAGACCCCAACGTCGAGCGACACCTTGCCTTTCGGGACTATCTGAGGACGCATCCTCTGGAAGCTCAGGCCTACAGTCGGTTGAAGGCATCTCTAGCGCTCAGGTTCCATGATGACCCGGACAGTTACATGGATGGAAAGGATGGATTCATGAAGAAAACGGAGAAGAAGGCAATAGCCTGGAAAAGACGGTCCTCGGAACACCGAC
>Ga0172366_10000134_pt1 | contig 43910 bp, 40 predicted proteins | sample LakKivSesite69cm_FD_114533 | JGI IMG/M metagenome (GOLD analysis project Ga0172366, IMG submission 114533) | Sediment microbial communities from Lake Kivu, Rwanda - Sediment site 69cm | ecosystem: Environmental > Aquatic > Freshwater > Lake > Sediment | place: Rwanda: Western Province, Lake...
TAATTTCTCCCTTTTCCACGCCCTGCAGACAATTTTTGCAATACACCGGTCTCCTTCCGTCCGGCTGAAACGGCAACTCAACCTCCTGTCCGCAAATCCAACAAAAATCATAAAAACTTTTCTTTTGGGGCTTTTCAATTTTTTTTCTTTCTACCTTCTCTTCTGTTGTTTGTGTCCACTCTTCGCTAATTCTTTTTTCTACTTCAATTTTTGGACGACAATAATTCTCCCGTGTATTTTTAACTATCTCTTCAACAAAATTCTTTTCGGGCAATGGCCGCGGCGGCAAAGTAACAGCCGAAAAGGCCTTTGAAGTAATCCCATCGATCATTAACTTCAAATAAATATTGTATTTGGCCAAATTAACTAAATCATTGGAACTAAACTCCGGCGCAAATTCTTTTTCCAGCCATTCGGCATCATCGGCTCCCACCCGAAAAACAATAAAAGTACCAAGGTTACCAACAATCGCCGCCCTCACTATCTCCGGCACCTGAGCAATATACTGATGCGAGATAATTAAACACAAATGGTATTTTCTCGCTTCAGATAAAATATTGGCAAATGCCTCAGTGGCAAAGGTTTGAAATTCATCAACATATAAAAAGAAGTCGTGGCGTTTTTCTTCAGGAATATCAGCCCGACTCATTGCCGCTTGCTGAATTTTAGTTACCATCATCGCTCCCAAAAGTGCTGAATTAACCTCACCTATTCTTCCTTTGGATAAATTAACAATCAAGATTTTTCCTTCGTCCATTATTTTTCTGATATTAAAAGAAGAAGTAGGTTGACCAACGATATTTCTTATCAAAGGATTAGTGAGAAACTGCCCGACTTTATTTTGAATCGGCGCAATAGCCTCCACTTGAAATTTATCGTGATAGCGAGAAAATTCATTAACCCAAAAGTTTTTGACTACCGGATCTTTTAATCCCGAAACAATTCGGTCGCGGTATTCTTTATCCGTTAAAAGACGCATAATCCCCAAAAGAGTTGAATCAGGGTACTCCAGCAGCGCCATCAAACAATTATTTAAAATATATTCCATTCTGGCACTCCAAACATCAGGCCAAATTTTTTTGAAAATTTCCAAAATTCCACTTGCCACCAAATGGCGATGTTCTTCGCCTACTGTTTCTAGAGGATTAAAAGCAATGGGATAATCGGTATCGTGGGGACAAAAATAAATAACATCTCTAATTCGTTTTTCCGGAATAAAATTAAGCAATCTCTGGGCTGATTCGCCATGCGGATCAATAAAAGCCAAGCCAAACCCTGCTTCAATATCAGAAATTGCCATATTCTCCAACATTACCGTCTTGCCCATTCCGGTCTTACCGATGGCATACATATGTTTCCGTCGGTCATCTAATTTAATACCAAATTTAACGCGCTGATTGCGAAAATTCGTCTCAGCAAAAAAATTAATATTTTCTTCGCTATATCGAGGTTTGTCCATATTCTTTTTTATTGTACTTTAAAATAAAGAAAAACTCAAATGTGTTTTAAAATTTTTACTCATCTTGTTTAATCCCATTTTTTATAGTAAAATCCATTATTGTATGACTGAAATGGAGAAAGTTTATAATCATTTAGCGGTTGAGAAAAAAATTTATGAGCAGTGGGAAAAATCCGGCTATTTTAATCCGGATAAATTGTCCCTCAAAAGTAAAAAAACCTTCACTATTATTATGCCACCACCCAATGCCAACGGCGCGCTTCATTTGGGACATGCTTTAACCATTACTTTGGAAGATATAATGATTCGCTATAAAAGAATGCGTCGTTTCCGAACGCTTTGGCTACCCGGCGCCGATCATGCCGGCTTTGAAACACAAGTAGTTTTTGAAAAAAAATTAGAAAAAGAAGGAACCAGTCGCTTTGAAATTCTTAAAGAAAAAAGGGGGCGAGAAAAACTTTATCGGTTGATTTGGGATTTTACACAGACCAATAAAGCACATATGGAAAATCAATTACGACAACTCGGCGCTTCTTGCGATTGGTCTCGCAAAAAATTCACCTTAGACCCTTCAATTATCAAAGTAGTTTATCAAACCTTTAAAAAACTTTATGATGATGGTTTGGTGTATAAAGCCAATCGAATTATTAATTGGTGTCCAAAGCATCAAACTGCCCTCTCAGATTTAGAAATCAGTTGGGAAGAAAAAAATGACAAACTGTATTATGTTAAATATTTTCTGGAAGATAATCCTTCACAATTTTTAATTGTCGCTACTACCCGTCCTGAAACTATCCCAGCTGATATGGCCATCGCCATTCACCCACAGGATGAAAAATTTAAAAATTGGATTGGTAAAAAATTAAATAATCCTCTAATTAAAAACAGGGGTAATTGCGGTGACGGAATTAAAGTAATTGCTGATGAATTGGTTGATAAAGAATTCGGCACCGGCGCTTTAAAAATTACACCGGCTCACGACCCCGTTGATTTTGAAATAGGCATCAAACATAACTTACCTTTAAATTATCAAATTATCAATTGGGACGGAAAAATGAATGAATTAGCCGGGCCGCTAATGGGATTAAAACCGGAAGCAGCTCGAAAATTGGCGATTAAAATTCTTGAAAAAAACAGCGCTTTGGAAAAAATAGAAGATTACAATCATAAAGTGCCTGTCTGCTATAAATGTAAAACAATTATTGAGCCGCTCCCCCGCCGGCAGTGGTTTATAAAAATGACCGAAGCGCCTAAAAACGGAAAAATGTCTTTGCGTGATATGGCGGTCGAAGCGGTTAAATCCGGAAAGGTAAAATTCATCACAAAAAAATTTGAAAAAATATTTTATCACTGGATGAAAAATATTCGTGACTGGAACATTTCCCGTCAAATTGTTTGGGGCATTCCTATCCCGGTTTGGTATTGCAATAATTGCGGCGCTGAAATTGTTCATATTGAAGAAAAATCACTTTCTCAATGTCCTTATTGTAAAGGTAAAAATTTAACTAAAGAAAGCGACGTGTTTGATACTTGGTTTTCGTCTGGTCAATGGCCATTTGCCACTTTGGGTTGTCCGAAGAACAAAGATTTTAAGAATTTTTATCCAACCGACGTGATGGAAACTGGTTGGGATATTCTCTTTTTTTGGGTAGCGCGGATGATTATGTTTGGTCTCTATCGAACCGGCAAAGTGCCATTTAAATATGTTTACCTCCACGGCCTTATTCGTGACAAAGATCGCCAAAAAATGTCTAAATCAAAAGGTAATATTATTGACCCTTTGGGCGTTATTGATTTATACGGCGCTGATGCTTTACGAATGGCTTTGGTTGTCGGAACGGCACCAGGTAACGACCCGATTATTTCTGAAGAAAAAATTCGTGGCTATCGCAATTTCTCTAATAAAATTTGGAATGCCAGTCGATTTGTTTTAATGAATATTAAAGATTTTAATCCTAATCAAAAAGTAAAATTAAGTTTGAAAAATAAAAGAGTTTTTGCCCAATTTAATAAATTTATCAAAGAAGTCACCAAAGATATGGATGATTTTGCTTTTTATCGCGCCTCGGAAAAACTCTATCATTATTTCTGGCATACTTTTGCCGATAAAATTATCGAGCAAAACAAGTTGCGATTGCAAAAACCGTCAGAACGGGTACAATCGCAATACTTATTAGCAACCATTCTCATCAACCTTCTTAAAATGCTTCACCCTTTTATGCCATTTATTACCGAAGCTATTTATCAAAGAATGTCGATAAAAAATAAAAAACTTCTTTTAGTTGAGGATTGGCCTCAAAAATTATGACTGGAGGAATCTTTTATCTTATTTTTTTGCTTATTTTGGCCATTACTCCTAGTTTAATCTGGCTTGATTATTATTTAAGAAGAGATGACCGCCCCGAACCCCGACGCTGGTTAATTTTTACTTTTTGTTTTGGAGTCTTTATTACCATCTTTATTAATTTTTTAGAAATTAATGTAATTGGCAATTGGCAAGAATCCTTATCAAATAAAGAATTAAAAATTATCATTTTCTTTTTGCTTCTTCCTTTTATTGAAGAGGTGGGAAAGTTTTTAGCCGCTTTTTTCAGCACTGTCAAAAATCGCTTCTTTGGGGATGAAACAACCGACCCAATAATTTATACCGTCACAGCCGGTTTGGGGTTTGCCGCAGCTGAAAACTTAAAAGTTTGCTTTTCTATACTCCAAGAAAATTTCGTCTTTATTAATTGGTATAATTTAGCAAGTCTTTCTTTGTCATCAACAATAATTAATACTTTAATCATTACTATTTTTATCCGTTTTTTATCAGCTGTTTTTCTTCACGCCACTTCTTGCGCTATCTTTGGTTATTTTTGGTCAGTAGGATTAATTTTGAAAAAAAAGAAAAATATTATTGCCGGCTTGATTGTTTTTGGCATTATTATCGCTTCTGTTTTGCATTCCTGTTATAATTATCTTATAATGAAAATGAACGCAAATTTGTATTTTGCTTTAGGAGTTTTTCTTCTGTTGGCTATCTCTAATTACATAATGAGTCGGGCTTTTAAACAAATCAAATCTTATCAAAAAAATTATGATGTTTAAATTATTTAAATCAAAAAATGAAGAGGCCGAAAAGGATATTAAAATAAAAAATACCCTTTTACCCGAAGAAGATGAAGATGTTTTAAACGGCGAAGGGCAATTGATGGTGGATGTTTATCAAACGCCAACTGAAATTGTCATTAAATCAGCGATGGCCGGCGTTAAACCTGAAGATATCGATATTTCAGTCACCAATGATATGATAACCATCAAAGGAAAAAGAGAGCTTGATGAAGAAATCAAAAGCAATGATTATTTTTATCAGGAATGCTACTGGGGTTCATTCAGCCGTTCCATTATTCTACCGATGGAAATTGATGCTGACCGCGTTAGCGCCAGTTTGAAAAACGGAATTTTAACCATTCGCCTGCCTAAAATTGATAAAAATAAAGTAAAAAAGATAAAAATTAAAGCTGAATAAAAAATCTCCTTTAATAAAAAACTCCTTCTTAAAGAAGAAGTTTTTTAAATTTTACTAAGCCAAAAATTTTATTTTCGGCGCTATTTTTTCCATTATCCATCCAGAAAAAACACCAATTATAATCCCGCAAAGAATGTCTAAAGGATAATGAATGCCTACATATATTCGGGCAATGCCCATTAGAACGCCGAGAATAATAAATGTAATGCCGATTTTTTTATTAGCCAAAGCAAGAAAATAAATCAAAGGAAAAATAAAAGCAATATGACCCGAAGGGAAAGAACCGCTAATATCATGAGAAACTAAATTATTAACTTGATGCGTTAAAAACGGCCGCGGACGATAATAAAAAAAACGGATGATTTCGGTAATAATTAACCGACTCAGAATTATTGCTAAAAAAACTTTTAAAAGTTCTTTCCACTTTTTTTGATAAGTAAAGAATAAATAAACTAAACCGAAGACGGCCATTAAATAAATCAGATATTCGGCTAAAAAAACCATTAATTTATCAAACCAGCTGCACTGAGCAGCCAACGAATTAATTTTTTGAAAAATTAAATAATCTAAATTGCTCATAATTCTGGCTGATAATTAATTTTAACAAATCCAACCATTTTTTGAATATCGCTTTTAACATCCTCGGAATCAAGAGCTATAAAAACAATCGGCCGCGTTGTGCTATTAAACGGAATATCAAAAACTGCCAACATCGTTTCGCGGCTGGCATCAGTCTTACCAACTTTCCCCCCGATAAAACTACTATCCGCGGCAAAAAAATTCAAATTCTCCAGTTGATAAACGGGGCGGCCATAATAACTATTATCAAAAATTCCTTTAGTCATTTTTAAAATAAAACTTCGGTTAAAATATAAATAGCGAGCTAATTGGTAAAGGTCAACAGCAGTAGAAATATTTTCCGGCGAACTGCCATTAGCATCAACAAAATGGGTGTTGCTCATTCCAATGCTTTTAGCAATAGAATTCATCCATTCTATAGTTTTTCCCATTCCTAAATAATTGGCAAGTGTTATTCCGGCTTCATTTGAAGATTCGGTTAAAAGCAGGGCTAATAAATCAAAAACGGAAATTTTCTGACCAGCTTTCAGTCGCGGCAAAGAAGTATAAACTAATGCTTCCTTTGGCACAGCAATGTTATATTCCAAAAAAGTATGATTTAGAACGGTTAAGGCGGTGACCAATTTGGTAATAGAAGCAATGGGTAGAGATTGATTCTTGTTTTTTTCCAAAAACACAAAATTATTCTTCAAATCAATAACCAAATAAACATTGGCCGATAATTGTGGTATTGAATAGCGATATCCGGATTTTTCAACCATAAAATCTTTTTTAAAAACCAAAACTGGCATATTAACTTCTGCCAAATCATAAATTGTTTTAGCATCCTCATCAAATAAACGAATGCAGCCGCCAGAAAAAGCTGAAGAAACTTTTTGACCATTGGGATAATAAGGCCAGCCGTGAATCAAAAAATTACCTTCAAAAACAAGAGCATAATTCATATAAACATTGGCGAATTTTGAATATGCCTTGTTAAATTTTGCTTCAATTTGATATAAACCGACCGGCGTTTCAAACCACGAACCCTCTCTTCCTTTGCCAATAATTGGTATGGTTAAAATTTCTTCACCATTTTTATATGCTGTCAGTTTCATTTCATCTAAATTTGCCAGAAGAAAATCCATTTTTTGATTAATCATTTTTGATAAAACGTTCTGGAAAAAATTAACATCGCCTAATTCTGGCCAAATACCATATTGAAACTCAACTTCTTTATTTTCGCCTCCATCAAGTTTAATTATGTATTGTTTTATTTCTTTTTTCGGAAAATAATAAAACAATGATAAAATTGCTCCACTTACTAATAACAATGACAAAATTAACCAAAAATAATTTTTTCTTTTTTCTGATATCATAAAATTTGTACTTTCCGACCATCGATTATTAAACGATTTTCAACAAAAGCCTTAATGCCTTCGCACAAAATTTCTTCTTCTTGTTGATGAATTTTCTCTTCTAAACTTTCAACCGTATCTTCGTTCTTAATTTCAACTGCGCGCTGAAAAATAATCGGCCCAGTATCAACTCCCTCATCAACAAAATGTAAGGTGCAACCAGTAATTTTTGCACCATAATCCAAAGCTTGTTTTGGTGCATCCAAACCGGGAAAAGCCGGACATAAAGATGGGTGAATATTAATTACTGCCTTGGGGAAATGCTTGAGAAAAGCCAAAGAAACTATTAAATCCCAACCAGCCATTACTACCAAATTAATTCCTCGCTCTTTTAGCATTTTAGCTAATTCTTCATCAAAAGATTGCCTGTCCTTACCTTGTGCTTTCCAATCGCTCAAGCGAAAATAAAAGGCCTCAATTCCTTGTTTTTTGGCCCATTCAATGCCCGGTGATTCTTTTTTGTGAGAAATAACCACACTTAATTCGGTTAAGGGATGATTTTTACAACATTCATAAATGGCTTTTAATCGGCCGCCTCGGCCGATTAAAGCACAAATTTTTACTTTCGGCTTTTGTTCCGCCAACATTGTTAGCATTATAACCTTTCTTCTTTTTTTCGTCTAATAAAAATTACTACCAACAGGCAGGGACAGATAAATTTTCTTTTTCCAACTGGCGGAGGCGGGAGGATTCGAACCTCCGATCCCGAAACCGGGATACCGCATTTCGAGTGCGGCCCGTTCAACCACTCCGGCACGCCTCCAATTTGATTTCTCTACTCTATCTCGGCGCAATCGCCATAATTAGGAGCTTCGGTAATAATACCATATAAATCTCTTAATTTTTGCGCCAAAGTATTCGCGGCCTCTTCTTCGCCATGAACCACAAAGATTTTTTTGACTCGAAACCTCAATTCTTTTGCCCAATTCAAAAGCATTGTCTGATCGGAATGAGCCGAATAACCGCTAATCTGCTGTATCTTACAGTTAACATTAATCAATTCATTGTGAATTTCAACTTGTTTAGCGCCGTCTAATAATTTTCTTCCCAATGAATTTTTTGCCTGATAAGAAACTATCAAGAGAATACTATGCGGATCAGGTAAGTATCTTTTTTCATGATGTAAAATTCTTCCTCCTTCAGACGACCCCGAACCAGCTAAAATAACTTTTGGCAGTGGAACGGCGTTTATCGCTTTTGATTCTTCGGTGGTCAAGGTAAAAGTCAGACCGGGGAACTTAAATAATCCGCTGCCGTTCCCAACAAATTTAAAAGCTTCTATTTTCATATATTCCAAATATTTTTGATAAATCGCCGTCAATTTATTGGCTAATGGACTATCCATAAAAATTGGTACCATTGGCACGCGCTGATTAATTACCAACTCATTAAGCTCAACTAAAATTTCTTGAGTTCGCTCTAAAGCCAAAACTGGAATCATCAATACGCCGCGATTTCTAATCACTTCTTCCACTGCATCTTCTAATAATTCTTTTCTTATTTTTACATCTTCATGAAGACGATTGCCGTATGTTGATTCAATAATGCAATAGTCTGCTTCTTCGCTGATAATGTCGGCTTCGGGTAATAAAATATTAAATGAATTGCCTAAATCGCCGGAGAATAAAATTTTTACTTCTTCATCTGCCGATTTTTTAATTTTTAACAAAATAATTGCTGAGCCAAGAATATGACCAGCATTGTAAAAAATAAAAGAAAATCTTGAGGAAATTTTTATCTCTTGATAATATCGAGCGGCAGTAAACAATTTTAATGTCTCGGTCATTTCTTTTTGAGTATAGAGGAGAGGCAAGCCTTGTTTCTCAGCCGCCTCCTTTGTTAAATTATAGGCATCTTCCCATAAAATAGCGCAACAATCGATGGTTGGCGGCGTAGCATAAATTCTTCCGCGAAAACCATTTTTATAAATCACTGGCGCTAAACCGCTATGGTCAATATGAGCATGCGTTAAAATAATTGTTTGGATATCTGAAGCTTCAAAAGGAAGCGGTTGATAATTTAACTCATTTCGGATGTCGCGGCGAATTCCACAATCAATCAATATTTTCTCATTTTTATATTCTACCAAAAAACAACTGCCCTCAACCTCCTTGGCGGCACCATAAAAATAAATTTTTATTTTATCATTATTTCGGCGTTGATTGTTTTTTGCTGTTTTTCTAATCTTGGTCTTGTTTGTGTTTCGCTTAGGCACTATTTTTATGTTGTTTTAAAAAATCGACGGCTTGAAGAAAAATTTTTTTGACATTTTTAAAAGTAATAGTTTTTAGAGCGTCATCGGTTGTTAACCATTTTCCCTCTAGATGTTCAAATGAAACCTTAATTTCTTTTTCGTCTGTTTCCCCCAATAAAAAAATGACTTTTTTATATATCAATTCTTTCTTGCCAGTATATTTTTGATTATTAAACCAATAGGTTATTGGCCGACGAAAGGCGGAATAAATTTTGAAATTTTTGATACCCGCTTCTTCAAAAAGCTCCCTTTTTATAGTTTCCTCTATTTTTTCTTTTTTTTCAATATGCCCTTTAACAAAATCCCAGTGACCGGCCGGATAATGTAACAATAACCATAAAAGTTTCCCTTTTTCTTTGCGAAAAAGAAAAACTCCCACAGAGATTTCAAATTTTATTTTTCTCTTTTTCTTTTTTTTAAAAGTTTTAGCATTTCTGGCCATGACCGTGTATTAATAACATCATTTTTTGTTGCCCAACCACGTCGTGCTTGAGCAATGCCGAATTTTAGGTAATGAAGATGAGTAAGAGAATGGGCATCGGAATCAATGGCAACCCTAACTCCTGTTTCAATAGATTTTTTAATGTGTTCATCTTTTAAATCCAACCTATCGGGGTAGGCATCAATTTCTAAACAAACTCCATTCTTCTTTGCCTCTTTAATTATTTGCTCAATATCCACTTCATATGGCGCTCTTCTTAAAAGCACCCGTCCGGTTGGATGAAAAATGATGTCAACATAAGGATTTCTTATTGCTTTACAAATTCTTTCGGTCATTTCTTTTTTATTCATATTAAAATGGGAGTGCACCGCCCCTGCCACCAAATCTAATTGCGCTAAAACTTTTTCTTCAATATCTAAAGAGCCATCTTTTAAAATGTTTACTTCGGCACTCTTTAAAACTTTAAAATCGACATCTTCTTTTTGAAGTTTTTGATTAATGCCATCAATTTCTCTCATTTGTTTTAATAATTTTTTCTCATCACACCCGCTGGTCATTGCTAAACTCTTCGTATGATCAGTGATAGCAATGTATTCTAAATTTAACTTTAATGCTTCTTCTACATATTCCTCTATTGAATTAACGCCGTCACTCCAATTCGTCTGAATTTGCAAATCACCTTTAATATCGTTATAACCGATAAGTTTTGGCAGTTGATGTTTTTGGGCCAACTCAATTTCTCCCCAATCTTCTCTCATCTCCGGCTCAATATAATCCAAACCTAATTTTTCATAAATTTCTTCTTCAGTTTCGCCGGCAATTTTAATTTCCTTTCCCTTGGATAATCTAAAAAGACCGTATTCATTTAATTTATAACCCTTTTTTATCGCAATCTCCCGCAAATGGATGCCATGATTCTTGGAGCCAGTAAAATAATTTAAGGCAGCACCAAATGATTCTTTGGGCACTACTCTTAAATCAACATCTAAGCCGTTCTTCAAGCGAATGGCTGATTTTGTCTCACCATGAGCCACCACCTGAAAAACATCCGTCAAATTAACAAAATAATCCATTATCGGCTTTGGATTTTCAGAAACAACTAAAATATCCAAATCGCCTATCGTCTCTTTCATTCGTCTAACAGAACCGGCGGCGATAATTTTTTTTACTTCTTTAAACTGCTTTAATTGTAAAACAATCGACTCTATTTGAGGATAAATAAAACCTAAAATAAAACGATTGCCGCCTTGTTGTAAAAAGGCAATACTTTTTAAAATGTTTTCTTCGGTTTTTTCGCCAAATCCTTCTATTTTTCTGATTTTCCCTTCTTTGACGGCTTTTTCTAAATCAATTAGGGTTTTAATTTTTAATTTTTCATAAAATTTTTTAAGCGACTTCGGTCCGATTCCTTCGATTTTTGATAAATGTTCAATATCAATCGGGTATTTCTTTTTTAGCTGTTCATAGTATTTTAATTTCCCTGTTTTTAATAATTCTTCTATCTTCTCGGCAATCGAAACTCCGACACCAGGAATGGCCTCTAATCCCTTTAATCCTTGTTTTTGATAAATTTCTTTTATCGGCGTATCAAGCGCTTCAATAGCCGACGCTGATTTTTCATAAGCGCGCGGCTTAAATGCCTCACCTTCCATTTCTAAAAGAAAGGAGATTTCTGATAAAATTTTAGCAATCTCCCAATTATTCATACTTTAGTTTATTATACTGCCAACAACTTAAATAATAAACATTGCATCGCCAAAACTAAAAAAACGATAATTATTTTTTATTGCCTCTTGATAGGCTTTAAAAATTAAATCTTTTTTAGTAAATGCGGAAACAAGCATTAGCAAAGTCGATTTTGGTAAATGAAAATTAGTGATTAAAGCATCAACGAATTTAAACTCATATCCTGGATAAATAAAAATATCAACAAATTTTCGGCCAGCTCTTAAATGATTTTTTTTATCAGCAAATTCTTCCAGCGCTCGTGTAGTTGTTGTGCCGACAGCAATAATGCGTTGCTGATTTTTTTTGGCACGATTTAAAAAATCGGCTGTCTTTTTATCAATTGCCGCCCACTCCGGATGCATCCTGTGTTGTTCTACCTCCATCGCTTTCAGCGGTTGAAAAGTCCCCAATCCAACATGCAAAGTAATATATTTAAAAATCACGCCTTTGGTTTTTAATTTTTTAATCAAACGCGGAGTAAAATGAAAACCGGCTGTTGGTGCCGCCACCGAACCCAAACATTTAGCATAAACCGTTTGATATTCTTTAAGATTTGATAAACGTTTAATGTAGGGCGGGGTCGGCGCTTGGCCAATTTGATAAATAATATTTCTTAATCTTTCACCTGAATAATTAAACTCGATTTCTCGTTCGTAATTTACTGCTTTTTTTACTTTAGCTTGAAGATTTTTGTCAAAGATAATTATCTCGCCCTCTTTTAATCCTGGCCTGCCAATAATAATCCAATTTTTTCTCCAACGATAATTGTCTAATTTTTTTATCTTCGGTCGTAATAATAAAATTTCTACCTTGCTGCCAGTAGTTAATTTTTTACCAATAAGACGAGCGGGGATAACCTTGCTATTATTCAAAACTAAAACATCACCTTTTTTAAAAAATTTTCCAATTTCATAAAAATAATGGTGGTTAATCTTTCTATTCTTTCTATCAACAATCATCAAACGCGAATGGTCGCGCGGTGAAACCGGTTTTTGAGCAATATATTCTTTGGGTAAATAATAATTAAATTCTTCAACTTTCATCTTTAATAATTAAAATCTTTAATTTTAAAAGGTGAAAAATTGGTGCCAATATCAAAAACATCCATTTTTTCTCGCGGTTTCAAAAAATTGACAACCGCATAAGTGATTGGCGTAAATAAAACTTCAACGCCTACTTTAAAAATATAATTAGAAATAATGATTTTTAAAAGCAGAATGGCGGGTATTTGACCATAAAAAGCAATAAAACAGAAAATTAGTGAATCAATTAGTTCCGCTACCAATGTTGAACCAATCGTCCGACTCCACAAATATTGGCCTTTGGTAAAAATTTTCATTTTGGCCAAAATAAAAGAATTGATAAATTCGCCGCACCAATAAGCAATAATACTCGCTAAAACAATTCGCGGTACCCAACCTAAAATTGCTTCATAAGCACTTTGATTTCCCCACCCTTCAGCAGCTGGCAATTTGCCAACCCACATAAAAATCAAAGCCATCAAGATATTGGCTCCAAAACCAAGCCAAATAATTCTCCTCATTCTTTTATAACCATAAACCTCAGTAAAAATATCGCCCAAAATATAAGCCAAAGGAAAAAGCAGAGTGCCGCCATCAAAAGTAAAAGGCCCAAATTTTAAAATTTTAGCCGAAACAACATTAGAAATTAAAAGTGTTAAAATAAATAAAACTAATAAAAAATCAAGATATTTAAAAGTCATTTTCTATTGAAAAATTAATTGGTCCCCACTAACAATCTCAACATCGCTATCAATTAAAATCCCACACTCCTTTCCTTCCAAAACTTCTTTCACGTCTAATTTATTTGATTGTAAATTTAAAATTTTACCTCGACCGACAATTTCTTCGCCACGCTGAATTTTTACTTGTGCCCCTTTAACAATGCGTCCCTCCATTACTTTTCCACCAATGACTTGCTCGCTTCTTTTTTTACTAAAACAGGCAAGAATTTCTACTCGGCCTTTAATGGACGGTTCTTGCGGTTTTAAAATCTGCTCGAATTCCTCATTTAAAAACTTTTCCATTTCATAAATTACATCAAAAATATAAACGCGAATATTTTTTGCCTGAATAACAACCTGCAAATCTTTTGGAATTTTAACGCGAAAGCCCAAAATAATTGCCGGTGCAGCTTCTGCCAAAGCCACATCAGAAACAAAAACATCGCCAATGGATTCATTAATAATTTTTAAACTAACACCTTCGGGTAAATTAAGATTTTCTAAAACTTTCTTCATTGCCTCGAGCGAACCAACCACATCGGCCTTAATAATAACATTAAGTACATTCTCATTGGAAACTTCTGCTTCTTTAGCAATTAATTTTTGTTTTTCTTGTCTTATCTGTTTTAATTCTTCTTCAGTTTTTATTCCCACCATCAGTTCTTCACCAACCTGCGGCATTTCTTTAAAACCAATCAAAAGCACCGGCGAAGAAGCGTCAGCTTCTTTAATTTGGTGACCACTACAATTTTCCATTGTTCTTATTTTGCCGATAGTTGATTCGGTATAAATTAAATCACCAACGCGTAAAATACCATTTTTAATAATTGCCGTTACAATAATTCCTCTTTTATTATCAAACTTTGTTTCAATAATGACGCCTTTCGCCGGCACGTTTTTTTCGGCTTTAAAATCTTCTATATCTGCCATTAAAAGGATTAATTCTAAAAGCTCCTGAATATTTTTACCCTCTTTGGCTGAAATATTAATAACCGGTACCTTACCGCCCCATCCTTCTACTAAAACTCCTAATTCTGTCAATTGAGTTTTTACTTTGTCCGAATTAAATTCCGGCTTATCGCTTTTATTAAGAGCGACGATAAAGGGAATTTTTGCTTGCTGAATCAAAGTGAGAGCTTCAATCGTTTGGGGTTTTACTCCTTCATCACCGGCAATAACTAGAATAGCGATATCACCGACTTGAGCACCCCGCGCCCGAATCGCCGAAAATGCTTCGTGTCCGGGCGTATCAATAAAAGTAATTTTACGACCATTATATTCCGGATTGTTGCTCTGAACAACAATATCATACGCGCCAATATGTTGAGTGATCCCGCCAGCTTCTTTTGAAGCCACATTGCTTTTGCGAATATTATCTAAAAGCGTTGTCTTGCCATGGTCAATATGACCCATCACCACAACAATCGGCGGTCGTTTAGTAGTATTTAATCGTTGTTTTCGTTTTTCAGCCATATAAATGATTCTATCTTTTAAAGTGTTTTTATCTTATCACAAAATTTCTTTTCCGTCCACTTTTTAAGAAATTTTGCCGATGGGGAAAAACAAAAAAGGACTCTTTTCTGAGTCCTTTTTAAATTTTTATCTTCTTTCCACAAATACTTTACCATCCTCTTCGCGGATGGTGAGTGTGTATGAATAACTAGAGTAACTAGATGAATAGATCCACACTTTTTCGGTGTGAGCAAAATTCTGACTGACTACTGAAAGAGAAATCTCAAATGGGTAATAACTGCCATTCCATAAGCCTCTGGCAAATCGGCCATAGGGTTTGATTTTGGCCTGCTCAACGCCATCAAAAAGAATTTGAAATTCATAGGGTGTGGCGTTAAGCACAATTATCCGTGTAGTATTGAACGGCAAATTGGTGTCTACTGCTAATCCCACTCCTAATGGTGCGCAGCTGGCAAGCAACAACAAGACCAATATTAGCAATACCAGCATCAACATTACTACTCTTTTGGATTGTTTTTCAATCAAATCCTCCATTTTCATTTTTTCCTCCTTTTTTAAATTTAAATTTTTAAAATTTCCTCTTTCCAAAAATGTCTCCGCCAGCCATGCAGTGGCGGGACATTAATTCCAACCTTTTTTGCTAATATTCTCACTTCTTTGTCTAATGACAGCAATGTTACTAATTCTCTAGTGCCATTCTTGAGGGCTAAAGCAGTAGCAACCACACGAATATCCACTATTCCTAATGAAGAAAGTTTCATCTTTTGAGCTTCTGCTAATAATTGTGGAACTAACCGTTTTCCAAAAGAACCTTTTACTAGCCACTCTCCATTCCTAACTTTCTGCTCCAATTTTGGCCATTGCTTTAGGGCTAGAGCAATGGTCTTCTCTCTTTTTTTTATCTCTCCATTCTGCGGTTTGTTTTTTAACCGCTTCAATTTTTCTAAATCTGCTTGTTCTTTTATCTCTTCAATCACCGACCGGGGAATTATCACCTGAGCGCCTTCAATCTCCAATTCTTCAATAAAGCGAAAACTTCTCATTAACATATTAGTATCAACCACGATAAACATCTTTCCCTCCTTTATTTACTTTTTAAAAAACATATATTTCTACCTTCTTATTAACTTAATTATAATACTTTTATTTTAATTTGTCAAACGATTGCTTCCTTTTTCAATTTCTGCCAATATTTTGGTTAAATCTCCTTGCAAATCGCTTTCTAATCGCAAAATGCTACCCTCAAGCGAAACAAATTCTAATAAAAAGGCATGCAAAAATAATCGGCTTTTTATTTTTTCTTTTTTTCGACCATAAATTTTATCGCCGACAATGGGATGGCCGATGCTTGCCAAATGAACTCTAATTTGATGGGTTCGGCCGGTTTTAGGAAAAACCTGCAAAAATGAAAATTTTTCTTTCGCGTATTCAAAAGTTTTAATCACTTCATATTCGGTAATCGCGTTTTTTACTTCTTTCATTTTTCTGGCAGCAGTTGAACGCTTGATTGAAGATGATACAATGCCGATGGGCTTATCAATTAATCCCCTTTTTTCTTTTAATTCGCCGTAAACCAATGCCAAATATCCTTTTTTGATTTTATGTTCCTGAAAAAGTTTTTTAAAATATTCAAATGATTTTTGGTTTTTGGCAATAATTAAAAGACCTGAGGCTTCTCTATCTAAACGATGAACAATACCCGGTCGTGTTTTATCTTCGCCTACTGAAACAATTTTAGGATAACGCTTTATCAGCCAATCAATCAGGCTTTTTTCATTGTGTTTAGTTGAATGAACCAATGTTCCTGCTGGTTTTTCAATCACCAAAAAATCTTGATTTTCAAAAATTATTCTTGGTTCTTCCATTAAAAACATCCTACCATTTCAAAATATTTTTTCAAACTAAAAGCCGCCTCAAAATGAGAACGGCTTTTTGCTGCATTAAAATAAAACGAAAATGGCCCCTGTTATTAAAAGAATTATATTATACAGCCAGTGAGAAATTATGGTGGCAATTAAGCCTCTCAAAAATTTCCCTTGATATCCTCCCGCCATCAGAAAAATTAAAGACCAGGCTATACCCATCGGCCATTGAATCAATAAATTAAAATTTGATTTGTGACTTAAAGCAAAACCGAGTGAAAAAATTATCGCTATGCTCAATAACATCCAATCACTCAAATAGTTTTTCTTTTTGACTAAAATATATCCTAAACTCAAGGGTAAGGCGCGCCAAATTACGTCCTCCAACGCCCCGAAAAAAAGAAGAATAAAAATTGTTTTCCAGCGATACAAAGTGAAATATTCCCAAAAATCAGCAAAATAAGTTATTGGTAAAAAGAAATTCTTGAAAACTATCGCATTAAAGAAACAGAAAAAAAGAGCATAAATAAAGCAGGCAATTGAGAAGATAATCGCCAAGATCCCGACATTTTCTTCCGACCATTCTTTTTCAAGCCATTTTTCAATCATTTTCTCCTCCTTATTGGATTTTTAAAGAATCGATGATTTTTCTCGGGCTAATAAATTGTGCGCCCTGGAGGACTCGAACCTCCGACCTTTTCGATGTCAACGAAACGCTCTAACCACTGAGCTAAGGGCGCATTTTTGTTAAATGTCCATTTATTAGCATAATTAAAACTTTTTTGAAGTCAATAAAATTTTGTGGAGCTTATTAGATAAAGTTAGAACTTTTTATCAGGAGAACTTTGATGCCGACTGAGTGCCCCGCCCGCCGAAGGCGGGCGAGGGCGAGACAAATTCAATGTGGTGGACCGGATGGGATTTGAACCCACGACCTCGGCATTGCGATTGCCGCGCTCTACCGCTGAGCTACCGGCCCTTTAAACGGCACTTATTTGATCTTAATTATTTTTCTTATTTTTTCAATTTTCTCCGCCGAATTTGACAATTAATAAAAAGATTTTAGTATTTAAGTGGTTGCTAAAAAATTAAATTAAAGGAGGTTTTGAAATGATAAAAAACAAAAAAGACGAAAAAATATTTCCTGTTTTAGATACTATTTATACCACCCAACCAGAAACTTTAGACAGTATCATTTTTGGCGAAAGCAAAGATATTGATTTAAGCGATTTACCACTTGTGTTGATAGATTCCAATACAATAATTATTCCTATCACTACATTTAAAGGTTATTGTGAAATAGGTGCTGACGTTCTAATTTCTCATTGTTTTTTATCAAAGACCACTATCAAAAGTGGTTCGAAAATTCTTGATTCCCGAATTTTTACTGCTGTTCTTAATGAAGAATCAGTTATCATTGCCTCAACTATCGAAGGTTCAAAAATAGGAAAAAGGTGTTACTTAAACAATAGTATTTTAACAGAGTCGGTATTAGAAGATGAAGTAACAATTTGTGGCAATAGTAGCGTTAATAAGGCCAAAGTGTCCAAAGGGGTAATTATTTGCCCCCAAGTAGTTGTTGAAAATTCAAAAATAGAAGATTTTTGTTACCTTGAAAGCGGAGTAAAACTAATCGGCCAAAAGGGGAAATATGGCATTAATTGTATCCTGCTGAAAAAGAAAGTATATGTCGGACCGAATGTATTAATTGTTGGCCCGGCATTAATAGAACACAACTCTTATATTGAAGCCGGAGTAGAAATAGACGCGGGAAGCATCAATTCTAATGGCTTATTTATTTCACCATTCTCCTATATTAGAAAGAGTTGTAACAAAAATGGCTTTGAAATTTTACAAAATCGTTCTTTTTATTTATGTGACGGTTTATGGTATGTTTCAAAATCTGAGCCTGTAGAAATTGGTTTAATCAGAGAAATTAAAAATAAACTGAGTTTTATTGAAATAGAAGGTAGAAAAAGAAAATTGGATCTCAGAGAGATTTTGACAGAAAAAAATGTTAAGACCGGTGGCCTTCCTCCAGTACAATTGTTGCTAGAATCAGAAGCATTAAAAAATTTTAATATTTTTTTACAACAAATAATGCAATCCCTGGTCAACTGACTGGGGATTTTTTGACTTCTTTGGTAAAAAATCTTACAATAAAAATATGAGACAGAATATCTGGACAGAATTAGAATGGCGCGGATTGATTAATCAATCAACCGATGCCGAGCAATTAAAAAAACGCTTTGAAAAGTCAATTGTTTTATATTGCGGCTTTGATGTCACAGCTGATAGCTTACATATTGGCCATCTTTTGCCTATAGTCACTTTAAAACATTTTGCTCAGTTTGGTCATAAAATTATTCTGCTTTTAGGCGATGGAACAAGTCTTATTGGCGATCCAAGTGGTAAAAAATCAGAAAGAAAACTTCAACCTGAAGAAAAAATTCAGGAATGGGCTTCAAAATTAAAAAAGCAATTGGGACAATTGATGGCTGAAGAAATTAAAATCAAAAAAGCGGTTATTTTTCAAAATAGCGATTGGCTAAAAAAATTAAATCTCTTGAAGTTTATCCGAGAAATCGGAAAAGATTTTACCATTGGCTATATGCTGGCTAAAGAATCAGTAAAAAATCGTCTTGAAGTGGGCATTTCTTTTACAGAATTTAGTTATATGCTCCTTCAAGCTTATGATTATTGGTGGCTTTATAAAAATTACAATTGTGAACTCCAAATCGGCGGAAGTGATCAATGGGGAAATATCACTAGTGGCATTGACCTTATTCAAAAGATAGAAAATAAAGAAGCATTCGGATTGACAATACCGCTATTACTAAAATCTGACGGCACAAAATTTGGAAAAACAGAAAGCGAGACAATTTGGCTTAATCCTCAAAAAACTTCCCCCTATCAATTTTACCAATTTCTTATTAATATTGATGATCGTGATGTAGTAAAATTTCTTAAATTTCTTACTTTTTTGCCAAAAGAAACAATAGAAGGATTGGAAAATGAAGTAAAAAATCAACCGGAAAAAAGAGCGGCTCAAAAAATATTGGCCGAGGAATTAACTAAATTTATTCATGGAGAAAAACACTTGAAGCGCGTTCAAAAAATCTCTGAAGCTTTATTTTATAATAATCTAAAAAATCTAACGACAGATGAACTTAAAGAAGGTCTTAATGATGTCCCAACAGCAAAGATTGAAAACGAAAAAGAATTAAATATTGTTGATTTCCTAGTCAAAACAGGGGTTTCCTCTTCAAAAAGACAAGCTCGCGAAGATTTAACCAACAAAGCCATTGTTTTAAATGGAGAAATAGTTACCGACCTTAACCGTATTTTAACTCTCGCTGATGCTTTAATTGAAAATATCTTTATTGTTCGCCGCGGCAAAAAAAATTACCATCTGATTTATTGGGAATAAACCAAATTGACATATTTTTTTTCTCCATTAATATCAGGGGTATGGAAAGGATTTTTTTTAATTCATCACTAAATCAATCTCTTACTCTTACTCTTAAAGAGGTTATTAAAGAAATTTTTGAATTTATTAAAGAAAAACCTTTTTATTCATATAAGTTAATCATTGGTACAGATTCATTAAACACTTTAGACCATTCTGATTTCGTAACAGCAATAATTATTTTAAGAGTAGGCAATGGCGGTCGTTATTTTTGGCGTCGTATTAAAGATAAAAATTTTAAAAATTTGAGAGAAAGGATTTATCGAGAAGTTTATCTTTCTTTGGAAATCGGCCAACAATTATTAAAGCTTCTGGAGAAAAACAAATTGTACAATTTTGATTTGGAAATTCATGTTGATGTCGGCCAAAATGGAGAAACGCGGAATTTAATCAACGAAGTAACCGGCATTGTGCGCGGTTGTGGTTTTACTGTTAAAACCAAACCTGAAAGTTTTGCCGCCTCCCATGTTGCTGACCGCTGTCTTTAATTTTTCTAATTTTATAATATGCTTGATAAAATTATTTTGGACATTGAAACTAAAAATTCTTTCGCCGATGTTGGCGGAAAACAAAATCTACATCTCCTCGATATTTCGCTTATCGGTGTCTATTCTTATAGACGCGATGAGTATTTGGCTTTTGAAGAAAAAGAATTTCATCTTTTTGAAAAATTTCTTAATGAAATAGGTCTGGTAGTTGGTTTTTCCATTTATAATTTTGATTTACCTCTTATTGAAAAACATTTTGATTATAAATTTGATAACCATATTATTTTTGACATTTTAAAAGAAATTGAAGAAAAACGCGGACACAAAATTAGCCTTGATGAATTAGCTTTTGCTAATATCGGCAAAAAGAAAAACGGCAACGGCCTGGAAGCAATTGAATTTTATAAACAAGGCAAAATTGAAGCATTAAAAAAGTACTGCTTAAATGATGTGAGATTAACGAAAGAATTATACGAATTAATTTTAAAACAAAACCATCTTATTATCCCTTCTAAATTTCACAAGTCGGTAAAAGTAATCTTTGATTGGCAAGAAAAACATCGCCGCCTTGAAGAAGAATTGGCTCGTCTTGAACAACAACGCCGTGCCATCCTTTCTCAAAATTCGTTATTTTAAAAAAGCAATTAAAAAAACCGTGTTTATACGGTCTTTTTATTAGGGATATTTGTTAAAAAATTAGAATTTTTTCCAAAAACCCCGCCATCAATTTTTAATCCGCCGTAAACGGCGGATTAGTTCAATATGTGGACCTGAGGGGACTCGAACCCCTGACCTCCTCGATGCCATCGAGGCGCTCTACCAACTAAGCTACAGGCCCTTTTATTTATATTCTATAATTGAGTTTAAACATTTTTTCTCCGTATTCAAGCCGTATCAAATCATAATAATAAAAAATCCCTGAATTAATTCAGGGATTTAATTTGTTGTCTAATCACCATCATCAACATTTCGAATTTCTCAACATCTAGTTCGCGAAAACAATCTACTGGTCTTTTTGACATTAAAAATTCTTGATTGGGTGTATAAAACCATTTTCTAAAAACATCGTCTTTTTGTCTTTTGATTTTGATTAATTGTCTCAGCTGCTCAAGTTGAAATTGAATTTTTTCAGCCAACAACAAATCAACGCTTTCAGAAGTAAGTAGCCACCCTATTCCATCAATATAAAAACTTCGATTCTCCTTAATTTTGTAATTTTTGCCTGAGCCAACAACAAAAGAATGCTTTTTAATTGAGGCAAAGGGCAAAATGCTTATTCCTTCGCCTACAAAAACTTCTGTCTCCAGAGAACAAGGAGCAATTAAATGTACGCCGGCGCCGATAAAACATCTTTCACCAATTATAGAAAAATGCTTTTCCGCGCCATCAAAATTACAAGTTATAACTCCAGCGGCAATATTAGAACATTTGCCAATTCTAACATTCCCCAAATAACAAAAATGTGGTATTTTTACGCCTTTCTCAATCAAAGCGCGATTTAAAGAAGCGCCCGAACAATGTAAGTTTTGTCTTGAATTTTGCTTAATTGAATATCGGCTCCTTCAATTTTTACTTCCTGACCTATTTCACTTCCAAAAATTTTAGCAAAACCAATTTCACAATCGCGACCGGTCTTAACATTTTTCAAAAAAGATCCATAAATAGTATTATCCGCCTGAAGACAAATTTCTCCTTCTAAATATGTTAGCGGATATAATGTGCAACCGGGATAAACTAGAATATTCGTTTGTGGAAACCGCTGAATTACTCCCTCAACCTTTAAAACATCGCCAATATAACACTGCCAATTCATTACCCCCTCCTTAAATTAATTTTTAATCTTTCGTTTTTAGTTTAAGAAGTTTTTGAAAATAAATCAATAATTGTCAATTTCTATTCCTTCGTTTCTAAACAATCCTCGCCATTAGCGATTTAAAATCAATTAATTATTGGTTGGTATCTATTTGACTTATTGGATTCTCATCTTGATTTTTATTTTCTTCCTCCGGTGATTGTTGTTCAAAATATTTATAAACAACGAAGTTTAAATCGTTTTCAGTTTTTAATTGCCAGCCATCGTTTGTGGGAAGATAAATTCGGGAACTCATAATATCCGGATGGGCACGATAAAAAACAGAACAAGAAGCCGTTCCGGTATTTACATCAGAAAAATCAAGTTTTAAGGCATAATAGCGATGTTGTTCCAAAAACACCGGCCGATCAAAGCGCCAACTTAATATACCAAAATAACCGTCAAAACTGCGGGCGTTAGAAGCTTCAAGAGAGCTTGCTAATAATTGATCTGGGGTTCCAATAGCTTGATTGGGCGAAACCGAATAAATATAAGTATGAATTGGAAAAGAGCAATAAAGATAATACGCTGGCAATTCTATTCTATCAACATAACCGCTTTGATGTGTCAAAAAGGTTGAAAAAATAAGCGAAGGACCATACATAGTATTGCCCCATTCAGTAGTATTCGTTGAAAAAATACTTCGAGGAGCTAAAGCATAAAGAGTGTCGACTGGATAATCACTTTGGTCGGCATCAACATAAAAATCCGAATTATCATCTAATCCATAATAATACCAAGGAGAAGCATAACCAAAAAGGTCGACAGCCCGAACGCGCCAATGATAAGTATTATCGCTTAAATCGGAAACATTAATTTCGGCTATTTCGCCCGAAGGAACATAATTGCTTTCAAAAAAATACAGATCTCCTTTTTTAATCTTATCATCAAAATTATTATGTTTCGGCCTTAATTCCAGCTGTAATTTTAGAGGAAGATTATTAAAACTCAAAAGCCGAGCACCAATGGAAACATCGCCCTTAAAAATTGTTTCTCCTTCAATTAAAGGCAGATTACCAAATATTTGAAAGAGGTCTTTCGGATAAGCTTTAAAACCTTCGACCCTCATTAATAATTGTGACGAACCATAAAAATTAGCATGACAATTACCATTCGGTGCCGACTCGATGCTAAATAATACAGCATATTTTTTATTAGTCTGAAGCGCCACTTCGCCATCATTAAATTCCCAAGTGAAGAAATTAGGATTCCAATAAGAATTAAGGAAAACTATATTTTTGGCACGACCCAAAATATTTCCCGGCAAATTATCGTCATTAACTTCTGAAATTACCAAACCAACACTTAAAGCACAATTAAGACTTTGCGATAAAACCGAAATATTCTTTAAATAACCTTCATTTTGCGATGTAAAAACAAAAGAAAAAGATGATTGTCCGTACCAATTTGAAAGATGAAAATTATAATTTGATGTCCTATCATCGGAATTGTAGAAAACAATCGGCGAATTCTTAATTTCTTCTTGAGAAGATTCAACTAAAATTATTTCCGACGGCAAGGAAAACATTCCTTCTTCATCAATACTGCGCAGAGCAAAATAAAAGGGAGCGGCGAAATTTTTAATTTGACCCTCAAATTTATTATTGGTCCAATCGTAAGTAATAATTTCCAAAGGAAAAACTTTAATTGAATCACTACTATTCTGTATTTCTTCGGCCGAGTATGATTTTAAAAGCTCAAATTTGAGATGCCTTTTATTTTGTGTAATATCTGTCAACTCGAATGACACAATAAAATTATTGGCTTCATTAAAATGAAATTGGATATTGATTGGCACAAATAAATTGGAACGTGGCTCAGATAAACTCAATGTATTTTGCGGCTGTGGGTCACGAATAATAAAATCTGACATACTATCAGTATCAAAACCATTGCCTTTAAAACGGTCATCGCCAATTGTCATTGATTTAATTGTTGAACTAGCATTGGCCTTTCTTTCTAAACTTTTTCCAGGTATGCCGATATTTTTGTCATAACTAATCTCATCAATTATTTCTCCTTCTTTATTGATTAATCGAATAGTATAAAAATCTTCCTCTTTTGGATCGGGTAGCGAATATGTTCTTGTGATATCAGCCGTAATATTATTATAATTTGATGAATCATAATTATTAAAACCAATTAAGAAAAATCCATTTGCAGAAATTCGGGATTTTGAATCAGTTGATTTAATTAATACTAAAGAATTGCTGGTAGTGCTGTTATTTTTTACTATTCTTAAAGACAAACCGGTTAAATCCACTTCTGTTTCATTGGGATTATAAAGTTCAATGAATTCTTTGCCACTATCGCCTTGGCTAGCATCATATAAAATTTCGGAAATTAAAATTTTAAGAGGTGGCGGAGTGGGTGTTAGAGTGAATGTTGGAGTGGGTGTTGGGGTAAGTGTTGGAGTGGGTGTTGGAGTTGAATTATTGCTGCTATAAAAAAATGGAGTAGGCGTAGGAGTAAAAATAGGGCTGGGAGATGCTGAAAGGATGATTGGAGTTGGTATAATAGTAGTCGCTAAGGTCGAGAGAGGAGTGGGCAAAGCGGTTGGTAAATAAGTGGGCTCGGAGGCAGAATTAACTGTTATTTCCTTATTAATTTCAGGATAAATAACTGGATTGGATGAAATAATAATCTGATTTGCTTGTTCATTATTATAATTTAAAACAGCCTGATCTGTTTTTTCATCAACATTCAAATTATCATAGTTTTCTCCACCTAAATTTCCAAAAATTCTTTTGAAATTTTCGATAATTGTCATAATTAACGTTTTCTTCATTCGATTTAAAAAATCTTTATCATTCTTATATCTCTCCACTTCCTCAAAAAATAATCTTAATACGCCTGCTCCCGATAAAACTACTTTTTTTGACAAATGCGACCAGTAGTCGGAATAGATCAATGAGTCATTCAGGGTGATGTGAGATAGGATGGTCACTAATAAACTATCGTCTGCAATTTTTCTAATTAAAAAATAATTACCAAACTCATCTTGATTAATAGAGTAAATCTGATGGTCAATTATCTTAGTTTCTAAATAATTCCATTCTGGTTGGTTGTAACCGCTTTGAACGCCAATAGTATCTTGGCTATAAAAATGAGAATTAGTATAAACAGCTAAATCATTAAAATATTCATTTAAACTATTAAATATTAAGGGAGTTCTATCTTTTAATTGAGCGGTAACATTAATGTTTTGTGGAGTAAATTGAGAAGCATATTTTTCATAGTCATCGCCGGTTAAATGATGGTCATTGCGGGTATGAGCAGGTACGCCCATATCCTCTAATAAGTGCAACACATGCCCTAAATCTTCAAAAGCCTGTTTTTTGTTGCCGAGAATATAATTATAAATAGCTTTCTCCCAAGTGTGAACGCTCAAAATATCAACCGCATTTTTGGTTATTTGGGCATAAGGATTCAAAAGGGCGTTGCGATAAGCTTCGCCTAAAAAATTAGCCTGAGCATAAGAATTTTGTGCCCATTCCTTGGCATTTTTAATAAATGGCTTTAAAATTTTTAAAAAGGGGGTGAACGCCCCAGCATTAATTTCACCGCTTAATCCCTTTTGATAAACAGGGTCATAAAAATGATTTAAAGTTCTTGTGAGCGGTTCATCTTCTTTAATGCTTCCTTCTATTATCCTTTGTTTTTCCTCTTCCGTTATTTTTGAAGAATAAAAATTATTATAAAATTTAACAATTTCTGAAGTTAAAGCCGGGTGAGTAGTTAAATTATCATAAGCGAAGACATTAAATGGAAAAAATAGTAAAAATAAAATTATCCAAAAATTCTTTTTAAACATAATTAAAAAGCTTTTATTGAAAACGGCTTTTGGTTTTACATGCTTCTTATTTTCCAAACACCTGAATATTCATTTAATTCCATCTCTACACTAAAATCCACTAATTCACTTTCTTTTCCTATAATAACAAATTCATAAGTTGTAGTAATTGCTGGTTCGATTGGAGAGGGCTTCATTTGTTTTAAAATTTCAATCACAGATGATAATTTTCCAGCCTTCGCAGTTTCTTTCAATGCATTCTCCCATTTTTCTCGACTTAAATTATTATCCATGGCAAAATATTTAGCTGCTAAATCAAGGTCGCCTTTTTCTAAAGCGTCAATAAATAGATTTAAAGTTTCTTGGGGAGTTTTGCCGCCATATGTATCGTTTTTAAATGCTTGGTAATACTCATCCAGAGCTTGCTCAAATTGTTGAAAAGCTTTTTGACCTTCTTTGGCTTCTCTCCATTGACGATAAAGCTCCCTGACTACAAGATGTCCTTTGGAAAGAAAAAAGAGGCTAAAAACAACCGTTCCAAAGGCAATTATTAATACTAATAAAAGCTTTTTTCTTTTAGGTTTTAGAGGGGGAGTTTTAGGAATAAATTGTTGAAAATTTGAAGAAGAAATTGATTGCTGAGACATAGATTGATGAAAGTTTAGATAAAAGATTAGAGGAGAAATCGATTTTATTATATTTTAATTTATATCACAATATTTAACAAGCGGTTTTCAACATAAATTGTTTTGCGAGGGGATTTATTTTGTAAAAATTTCTTAATTTTGGAGTCACTCAAAGCAATTTTTATCGCTTCTTTTTCGGAAATGCCAATTTCTGCCAGAATTTTCGCTCGAACTTTTCCGTTGATTTGAATAATCAAATCAAAGTTCTTTTTCTTTAGGAATCTTTTTTCATACTTCGGCCACTTCTCGTCATGGATAGAATTTTTATGGCCCAATTGATGCCATAATTCTTCAGTAATAAATGGCGCATAAGGTGCAAGCAATTTTAAATAAATTTCCAGATGTTTTTTGGAAATTTTCGCATTTTTTTCCTGCATTTCATTCAAACATTCCATCATAGCACTAATTGCCGTATTATAACGCATTGTTGAAGTATCGTCAGTTATTTTTTTAATAGTTTTGTGGATAACAACTTCTAAAGATTTGTTAGTTTTACCGCCACCTTTAAATTCCATTTGATTTTGATAAAAATTCCAAACACGATTAAGAAATCTAAATATTCCATTAATACCATCGGAACTCCATGGTTTCATAGCTTCAAGTGGCCCCATAAACATTATATACATTCTCAATGCATCAGCGCCGAATTCTTTGATGATGTCATCGGGATTTACAACATTCCCAAAAGATTTTGACATTTTACGATTATCAGAACCTAAAATAATTCCTTGATTAACTAATTTTTGAAATGGTTCGACTGTTGAAACTAAACCTAAATCAAAAAGAAACTTATGCCAAAAACGAGCGTAAAGTAAATGTAAAACTGCGTGTTCTTTTCCGCCGATATATAAATCAACCGGCAACCATTTTTTTTCTTTTTTTAAATCAACCAAATGTCTGTTGTTTTTAGGATCAAGATAGCGCAAATAATACCAGCAGGAACCAGCCCATTGCGGCATTGTGTTTGTCTCTCTCTTTGCCGGGCCGCCGCATTTTGGACATTTAACCTTAACCCACGATTCTATATTAGCCAGAGGCGATTCCCCTGTGCCACTTGGTTCGTATGATTTTACTTTCGGTAAAGTTAGGGGCAAATCTTTTTCGGATAACGGCACATTCCCGCACTTCGGACATTTTACAATCGGAATCGGTTCGCCCCAATAACGCTGGCGCGAAAAAATCCAATCGCGCATCCTATAATTCGTCACTTTCTTGGCACCAACATACAAAGCGATTTTTTCCTGTGCTCTTTTATTGTCTAAACCATCAAAAGGACCAGAATTAATCAGATATCCATCACCCGAATAAGCTGATTCTAATTGCTGCTCCTGTCCATCCGGACTAATGACTTCTACAATCTTCATTTTAAATTTTTGGGCAAATTCAAAATCACGTTCATCGTGCGCCGGCACAGCCATAATGGCGCCGGTGCCATAATGAATTAAAACATAATCAGAAACCCAAACGGGAATCGACTGTTGATTAGCCGGATTAATTACTTGAATACCTCGCAATTCCACGCCCGTTTTAAACTTCGCCAAATCCGTTCTTTCTAATTCTGACTTCTGGAGCGCCTCATTAATATACCGCTCAACTTCATAATAGTTGATGATATAATCTCTTAATTGATTAATGAGCGGATGTTCGGGCGCTAAAACTAAATAAGTTGCGCCGAATAAAGTATCAATCCGCGTGGTAAATACTTCTACCTCACCGATTTTAAAATTATTTTGGTCTTTAATGGCGAATTTAATCTGATGACCAATGGATTTACCTATCCAATTTCGCTGCATTTCTTTAATGTCTTCCGGCCAATCCAGTAAATCTAAATCTTTTAATAGTCTTGCGGCATAAGCTGTAATTTTAATCCACCATTGCTTTAATAATTTTCGCTGAACAGGCGCGCCGCAACGATCACAATTGCCTTCAGCAGTCACTTCTTCATTGGCCAAACCCGTTTTGCAAGAAGGACAAAAATTAATCGGCGCTTCTTTTTCATAAGCTAATCCTTTTTCATAAAGCTTTAAAAAGGTCCACTGGGTCCATTTAAAATATTTTGGGTCAGTAGTATTTATTTCTCTTTTCCAATCATAAGCAAACCCCATTTTAACTAATTGCTTTTTAAAAAATTTGGTATTAGTAGCAACAATTTCGGCCGGGTGTTTCTTAATTTTTATCGCATAATTTTCAGCCGGCAAACCAAAAGCATCCCATCCCATTGGATGAAGCACTTCATATCCCTGCATTTTTTTAAAGCGCATGTAAATATCACTGGCAGTATAATTTTCAACATGTCCCAAATGAAGACCTTCGCCAGAAGGATAAGGAAACATATCCAAAACATAATATTTTGGTTTAGAAGGGAAATCTTTAACTTGAAAATTTTTAAAATTAGATTTTTCCCATTTATTAAGCCATTTCTTTTCTATTTTGTGGAAAGGATAACGAAAAATTTTCATATTTTAAAAGTAAATAATCAAAAAATTTCTTGAATAAATTTCTTAATACTTATAAAAGTATAAAATTTATAAGTAAGAAATCAAGTTTATTAATAAACTAGAGCCGGTCATTTCAATAGGAATTTCTATGCCTAATAATTCCAAAATAGTGGGCGCAATATCGCACAATGAACCAGTTGTCCGGCTTTCTATTTCTTGAACCTCTTCAGCTGTGCGCGGCGTTTTTAAACGAAAACGTTCATCAACCAAATAAAAAGGAACGGGGTTGGCATTATGATAAGTATCTTTTTCGCCGGTTAATGGGTCGTATAATCTTTCGGCATTGCCATGGTCCGACGTAATAATTAAAGTGGCCTCCATTTTTTTAGCAACCTCATAAACTTTGGTTAATTGCTGGTCTAAAATTTTAACAGCTTCAACCACAGCATTATAATTTCCAGTATGTGCCAGCGTGTCCGGATTGGCATAATTAACCGCAATAAAATCATAAACATTTTCCGTCATTGCGGCAATTAATCGTTCGGAAATTTCCGATGCTCTCATTTCCGGAAACTCATCAGGACGAGGCGTCTCCTTAGAAGGAATTAAAATCCGAAATTCATTTGAAAAAAGCTTATCAGTCAATCCATTGAAAAAATAGGTTAGATGAAAATATTTTTCTGTTTCAGCAATTTTCATTTGCTTAAACCCCTTTTCACTTAATATGGACGTTAACGAGATATTAATTTTTTCCGGATAAAAAGCGGCTTCAACAGGAAAATCTTTATTATATTGGGTCATTGTTGTTATGTGTAAATTTTTTATTTTTTTTCTATTAAAAAAATTAAATTCATCAAGAATAAAGGCACTGGATAACTGGCGAATGCTATCTTCACGAAAATCAAAGAAAATCAAACTATCACCTTCTTTAATTAGAGGCCATTGATTTTTATCATCGTTATTAACAATTAATGTCGGCTCAATATAGGGATCAGTAAGCTGTTTTTGATTGTAATAATAATCAAAAATTTCTAAAGGATCTTTAGCAATTTTCCCCTCGCCATTGGTCAAAAGATTAAAAACGCATTTTGTTAATGACCAATTTTTAGACCGGTCCAATGCATAATATCGTCCGGATAAACTTCCGATGGCGCCGATGTTAAATTTTTTTAAATCGGATAGAAATCGCTCTATCAATTCTTTGCCTGATTTGGGCCGGCTGTCGCGGCCGTCAGTAAAAAAATGAAAATATAATTTTGATATTTTTTTTGAAGCCGCCATTTGCAAAAGCGCCAAAATGTGATCATAAGAACTATGAGCATGACTTTCGGATAATAAACCCAAACAATGAAGGGTGGAATTATTTTTGAGAGCAAAATCAAAAGCTTTGTTTAGGGCTTCGTTTTTGAAAAAATCCCCGGTTTTAATGCTTAAACTAATTCGAGGATAGTATTGATAAATAATTTTCCCAATACCCATTGTTAAATGCCCCACTTCGCTGTTGCCTGCTTCGCCCCACGGCAATCCCACAGCAATACCGCTTGATTGTAAACTAGTAGCTGGATAATTTTGTTTAAAATGCTCTATTATTTGCGGTTTAGTATGATAAATGGGATTGGAATCGTCGCGTGACCCAATCCCCCAGCCATCCAAAATAATTAAAACCAATTTTTTTCTCATAATTAAATTTTTTGAATCAAATCATGAGCCGATTGGATATTTTGTTTAATAAGTTTTAGAAAATTACCCATTTCTTTTATATTATCCAAAACATTGGGCTCTTGTTCTATGTTTCGACCGTCAACAATAGCCTCGTATTTAGCCCCGATTTGTTGGATTAAAATTTCCTTATAAGCGGAATAGGTTAGTAAATAATTCATCGCGTCTATTTCATATTTTGCCGCTTGTTCAATAATCGAACGACTTTGGGCATCGGCCGTCGGCAATATAACAATTATCTGCTTTAATTGCTCGGTTAATTTAAGAGATCCGTCGGTAAGCGATTGAGTTATATTTTTTATTTGAACCGACAAATCCAGAGCTTCTTTAAATTGATTTTGTTTATATTTTTCTTCAATTGAAGATAAAAGGGATTCATTTTTTTGAATTAAAAAAGAAATCGCCTCATTCGATTTTTGAATTTGAAACACCAAATCTGAAAATTCCGCTTTAGGTTTATTAATTTTGAAAATAAAAATAACAGTAGCGACAACTAAAAAAACAATAACGATTATTAAAATTTTTATTTTTGATGATGCTTTCATAAACTATTTTTATTTTACAGTATTTTTAAAAAAAAGAAAGTAAAAGAGATTTAAGAAGCAAAATCAGAAAACCCTGCCGTTAGGCAGGATTTTCTGATTTTATGTTTCTTAGATAAGAATAAGCCGAATTCTGTGTCCATTGAAAAATAATGGATGGCAACTATTTATCTTGATCTGGTATTGCTACCAGATTCGAAGCGATCTACCTGTCGCTTTCGCGACAACTTGATCTTGCACCGGGAAGGGTTTGCCGCCTCTCATTGTCGCCAATAAGAGTTGGGAGCTCTTACCTCCACTCTTTTCATCTTTACTTTTCGCACCCTGTATGCTTCGAAAATCGAAGTGGTTGCTCTAGGTCGGCCTAGACCATTAAGGGCGCCAACCAGCAGTATAGTTTCTGTGGCACTTTCCCTAATCACCTTACGTGATCGGTTGCCGTTAGCAACTTCCCACTTCCGTCATCTCTCAATAAAAAGAAATAACGGGGTGTTCGGACTTTCCTCTATTAATACTTAATATTGATTAAAAATCTCAAAGCATTAATAGCAGTTGCCTACTTATCTAAGAAACTGTTAAAAGTTTAATTAAAAATTTTAAAAAATCAATATTTCAGTTCAACTGGCGAACTAAGAGGAGATGGTGAAGGTGATTCAAAATAAATTTGTCTGGTTATTGTTTTTGTCTTGCCGATGCGATTGGTGGCTTGGATAATTATTTCATTGAACCCCTCTTTTAACTGAACAGCTTCTGAAAATTTACCGTCATCGCTTAAATAAACTTCCTTACCATTGATATTGATATAAGTATGTGGCTGACCTTCTCCTTCTATCATAAAAGGGTTGTCCGACGTTTGGGTATTTTCAAAAAGCGGATTGGTCACTTTAAGCAGCGGCTCTCCAAAGAGAATTCGACTTTGAAATAAAATAAATCCGATGACAGTAATAATGACAATAATAATTGGCAAATATCGAAGCGTTTTCAAAATTTGGTGGGATAATTTGTTGTTGGTTTCAAAACGATTTGTCGGGAGTAAATCTACTGGCGGAGGCATTACATTATTATAGTCTTTAAAATAGAGTGACCACAATTCTTCATGGTCAACCTCTAATATAGCGGCGATTTTTTTTAAATAACCTTTCACAAAAACATGAGCGGGCAAATTAGAATAATCCCCTCCCATCAAGGCAATAATATGAGCGAGCGACACGCCCGTTAATCGACTAATATCTTCGGCTGAAAAACTTTTTTCCTCTATTTTTTTACATAAAAATTCGGAAAACATATTTTTATCCTTAGTTATCAACCTCCTCATTTATTTCCTCATCCTCTTCAAAATTTTCTGTTTGCGAAACGGAAGGCTGGGGTTTAATTAAAACTTCTCTGGGTTTGGCGCCTTCGCCAGGCCCAATGACCCGCCGTTCTTCTAATAAATCAAGTAGCCGCGCCGCCCGCGCATATCCCACTCTTAATCGACGTTGTAAAAAAGAAGCTGATGCCTTGCCACTATTAACCACTACTTTATAGGCCTCAGGATATAACTCATCAATTTCAAAATCTTCCATTAACTGGTCGGTATTTAATGAAATCTCCTGCATTTGTTTCTCCAATTCTTTTTCAAAATTCATTTCCTCTTCGTCACTAATCTCGTAATCCTTATTATTTTCAATTATATCTTTGACAACTTTTTGAACTTCGCTTTCGGAAATATAAATACCCTGAATGCGTTTTGGTTTAAAAGTGTCACCGGCTAAATAAAGCATATCACCTCGGCCCAGCAAATGTTCAGCGCCGGCCATATCCAAAATTGTCCGCGAATCAACCTGACTCGCTACCTGTAAAGCAATTCTTGAAGTGATATTCGCCTTAATTAAACCGGTTACCACTTCCACTGAAGGACGCTGGGTTGAAACAATTAAATGAATTCCTGTTGCGCGCGCCATTTGCGCCAATCTAACAATTGCCGCTTCAATTTCACGACCATAAGCCACCATCAAATCAGCCAACTCATCAACAATAATCAACAAATAAGGCATTAACGGCTTGCCATCTCTCATCATTTTTTGGTTATAACCATTGATATCACGAACATTGTTTGCCAACAACCGATTATATCTTTCATCCATCTCATTAACCGCCCAACGCAAAACCAAAATAGTTTTTTTAGGATTAATAATCACTTCGGAAATTAAATGTGGTAAACGATTATAAATAGACAGTTCAACTCTTTTAGGGTCGATTAAAATCAATCGCAATGTTTCGGGGGTATTTTTATAAAGCAAAGTACAAATAATTGAATGAATAGTAATAGACTTGCCTGAACCAGTGCTTCCAGCAATTAATAAATGGGGCATCTTCGCCAAATCAGCAAACATCGGCTCACCAGCCACATCACGTCCCAAAGGAAAAACGAGCAAATCGCTTTCCAAAAATTTATCAAGTTCGAGCATATTTCTTAATCGGACAACCATTTTTTGTTTATTCGGCACTTCAATACCAACAAGCGATTGACCAGGAATTGGTGCCTCAATACGAATAGGGTGTGCAGCCAATGCCAAAGAAAGATCATTTTGTAAAGCAACAATTTTTGCTAATTTTACTCCCTCAGCTGGTTTTAAAGTGTAACGCGTTACCGTCGGACCAACATAAACTTCGCCCATTTCGACGGGAATACCAAAATTAGCCAAAGTTCTTTGAATAATATTGACATTAGTTTTAATGTCCCCGCTATTTGGTTTCCCGCTTTCTGCTTCTAATAAGTTCAGAGGAGGGAAAACCCAATTGCTGACTAATTTTTCTTTTTTAAAGCTACTTTTTTCTAACCGGCGCTTTTCAGCCTTGCTTAATTCTTCCTCAATAATACCCTTAATTTTTTGTTTTTGACCCGCTTGTTTTTCCTCCTCGCCAGTTTTAATTTTTACTTCTTTAACCGATTCCAAAACTGCTATGCCTTTTGTCTTTTTTTCTTCCTCTTCTCTCTTTGGTTTTATTGACCATTCAAAAACAATTGCCAAACCGATCAACACTAAAACTAAACAAAACACTATTCCGCCCCAAAAACCAAAAACTTTTTCAATTGCGCCTATTTCCTTGCCTAAAAATCCAGCCGAGAGTGGCTTGATCAAATCAGAAGCTCCCAAAATTCCCGAAGTCGCCACCAATAAACCAATAATGGTAGAAAAATAGACATTTTTCCGCAAAGAACCAATAAAAATAGCACCAGCAACGATTAAAATAATTGGCAAAAAGAAATAAATCCAACCAAATAAAAAGTAGAATGTATCGTAAAGAAAAAAACCAAAAGGCCCTGCCAAACGGAAGAAACTTAAAACAAATAAAACTGCTGCTCCTAAACAAATAATTCCTATAATAATTTTTTTTGTTTCGGCTTTTAATTGTAATTCAGCTTCTTTTAAAATTCTTTTTCTATTGTTTTCTTGTTTTTTATTGCTCATATTTTTATTCTTCCAAAAGATCGAGTTGAATAAAAATTTGTTTATAAAGCTTGAAAAAATATTTTACCTCTTTTGTCTCCAAATTAAAAGAAGAGTTATTGCTCATTTTTTCATAAGCATATGCTCCAACTAATAGTTTAGATTTGTCGGATTCGTTTAATTCGGCAATTTTTAAATTTTTAATTTTTTCTATTAAAGTAGTGCCGGGTGAATTAATAGCATTTAAAACTTCCTTTAATAATTCGTTCATTAATATAAACACCTGCCGACGCGATTGTTCGTCGTCTAATTCTATCAATCGTTCAATATTGCGCCAAATTCTTATTGAGCGTCTCTTTTCATATAGGCCGCCCCTCCAAAAAGTTTTATATTTTTCAATCTGCTCTTCAATTTTATTGGTTTTAATTAATAAAACAATCCACACAATTAATAATAAAAGAGCGAGAATGGCCGAAATAAATTTTATTTTTCTCAATAAAGGAATATCCAGCCAAGATTCAATTTGACTTAAAAAAGAATTTAATAAATCGAGTATGTTTTGATTAAAGATGTTTCCCATAATTTGATGCCTGTTCAAATAAATAAGCGGCGTTTAACATAAGAGCTTCTTGAAAATAATCAGCTATCAACTGAAAGCCGTATGGCAATTTATCATTAGTCCAAAGAGGAAGAGAAACAGCCGGAATTCCAGCGATGTTGGCCGGCACGGTAAAAATATCGGATAAATACATAGCCAAAGGATCATTTATTTTTTCATTAAATTTAAAAGCTGGGCTTGGCGTTGTCGGTAAAACAATCAAATTAACCTTTTTAAAAGCTTTCTCAAATTCTTTTTTTATTAAAACTTGGACTAAGCGAGCTTTCAAATAAAAAGCATCGTAATAACCGCTTGATAAAACAAATGTGCCCAGCATAATTCTTCTTTTTACTTCCTGCCCAAAATCTCCCCCGCGAGTTTTTAAATAAATATCTTCCAACGAGCCGCTGGTAATGGAAGGTGAAAATCTTAAACCGTCAAAGCGTGCCAAATTACTACTCGCCTCTGCGGGCATCAGCACGTAATAGCAAGCTAAACCCAAAGAAATATGCGGAAGAGAAATTTCTTCTATCTCTGCCCCCAATTGTTTTAATAATTCAATGCTTTTTCGAAAACCTTCAGCTAAATCCTTCTCAAGAGAATGAATATCAATTTCTTTAACAATGCCAATTTTAACGTTTTTTAAATCTTTTTTATTATAAATCGACTGGGCTTGAAATTGGAAATGCTCGCTAGTGGAATCGTATTTGTCTTTACCAACAATCGCCTCTAGAAGCAAGGCTGTATCTTCAACGTTTTTAGCAATCGGCCCGATCTGGTCCAAAGAAGAAGCCATAGCAATTAAACCAAATCGTGATACTGCTCCATAGGTTGGTTTAAGACCGACCAGACCGCAAAAACTGGCTGGCTGACGAACTGAGCCTCCGGTATCAGAACCCAGAGCCGCCACCGCTTGATGGGAAGCAACAGCTGCCGCCGAACCGCCGCTGGAACCGCCCGGTACTCGGTTTAAATCCAAGGGGTTTTTTGTTTTTTCAAAAGCCGAATTTTCCGTTGAAGAACCCATAGCAAATTCATCCAAATTTGTTTTTCCCAAGAATATCGCCCCTTTTTTTCTCAACCTTGTAATAACAGTAGCATCATAGGCAGCTTTATAATTTTTTAGAATTTGGGAACCGGCAGTAGTAATAGAATTTTTTATTAAAATATTATCCTTAATCGCTAATGGTACGCCGGCTAAAGAGGGAATATTTTCGCCGGCCGCAATTTTTCTATCTATTTCATTAGCCTGCCCCAATGCTTCTTCTTTTAATAATGAACGGTAGGCGTTGATTTCTTTATCTTTTTTTTCAATATAATCAAAAAATTCTTTTACTAAATCAAAAGTACTAATTTCTTTATTAAGTAAAAGTGAATGAATTTTTTTAATTGTTAATTCATGAAGGGTAATCATAAAAATTAGAAAATGGGTGGGATTTCCAACCATTTATCGCGGCGATGATAAAATTCTTCTAATAAATCCTCCCGTTCAAAAAATAATTTTTCTTCTTCAAACTCTTCTTTTTTTTCTATTTTCATCTTTAACAACTCCTCGTCTAAATCAATTCCTGATGTATCGATGGCCTGAAGTTGTTTAACATAATCCAAAACCACATTTAAATCTTTCTCTAATTTTTCTCTCTCTGATTCTTTAATTTTAATGCGGCTTAATGCCGATAAATAATTTATCGTTTCTTTATTGATAAGATTATTTTCCCCCATTGCTTTTATTCTACCACGAATATTCGCGGAATTAAAGTTTGCGGCTAAAATTGAAAAATTCAACTATTTGAGCATTAAATCTATTTAAGCATTTTCAAAAATTCATTTTCATTAATTATTTTCATTCCTAATTCTTTAGCTTTTTGATATTTTGAACCAGGATTTCCCCCCGCCACCACAAAATTAACATTTTTGGAAATCGATGTGGAAACTTTGCCTCCCAACTGACGAATTCTTTCTTTGGCTTCCTCTCGACTCATGCTCTCAAGCGTACCAGTAATAACAAAAATTTTGCCCTGCAATTTTTTTGACTCTTTAGAGATCTGTTCAATTTTAATTCCTGCTTCATCTAATTTTTTCAGTAATCTAAGATTATTTTTGTCTTTGAACCACGATTGGATACTTAAGGCAACTTTAGGGCCAATATCCTCAATTCCTTTCAAATCCTCAAAAGAAATGTTTTTCATCGCTTCCACAACATCATTTGGTCTTCTAATTTTTTTAAAGACTGATATTCTATCCGCCAAAACATCAGCCGTTTCTTCGCCTACATGAAGAATGCCCAAGGCATAGATAAAGCGGGGTAAAGTAATTGTTTTATGAGAAGTAATAGCTCCAACGATGTTTTCTGCTGATGTTTCCCCGAAACGCTCTAAAATGGCTAGGTCTCCTTTTTTTAATCTGAAAATATCAGCCGCATCTTGAATTAAACCTTCATCAAGAAGCCGATTAATGATTTTGGGCCCCACGCCGATAATATCAAAAGCGGCTTTCGAAACAAAGTGGTACAAGCTCCGGCGGGTAATAGCAAAGCAATTTTTATTGCTGCATCGATAAATAACTCCCTCTTCTTCTTTTGAAATATCAGAACCACACATCGGACATTTTTTGGGAATATTAAATTCTTTTTCTTTGCCCGTTCTTAAATCGGGCAAAACTTGAATGATTTGTGGAATGACATCGCCGGCACGACCAACAATGACGGTATCACCAATTTTTAAACCTAAACGTTTAATTTCTTCAAAATTATGAAGGGTTGAATGTGAAATTGTTACACCTCCTACATTAACTGGTTTCAAAATTGCTACTGGAGTCAAAACACCTGTCCGACCAATTTGCACAACAATATCTTCAACTATTGTTGTTGCTTGCTTTAAGGCAAATTTATAAGCAATCGCTGCCCGAGGCGCCTTGCCCACATATCCTGCCCGTTGAAAATCATTCTCATTATTTAAAATAACGACGATACCATCAATTTCATAAGGAAGTTTTTCACGATTTTCCCACCATTTTTTATGAAAAGTAAAAACTTCATCCAAATTTTTAGCTGATTTATTATAAGGGTTGATTTTAAAACCAAAAGCTTTAAGAATCAAGTGTTCCTCCTCATGGAATTCCTGGCCTAAATCAGTCACCAAACTATAAGCATAAGAATCTAGTTTGCGACTGGCTGTTATTTTGGGGTCTAATTGTCTCACTGAACCCGCGGCGACATTCCGCGGATTGGCATAGGGTTTGAGTTTTTTTCTAATTTGTTCTTTGTTCAAATCTTCAAAATCTTTTCGATGCATAAAAACCTCTCCCCTCACTACAATTTCTCTAGGAAAATCTTTTTCTAAATGCTTAACAATATGAGGCAATCCTTCTTTTTTTAAATTTTCTATCACCTGCTCTTTATCAAGTAATTTTAAAGGAATCGCCTCAATAGTTTTTAAATTCTGAGTTACATCTTCGCCAATATAACCATCACCGCGCGTCGCTCCACAAACAAAAATGCCGTCTTTATAATGAAGTTCAATGGCTAATCCATCTAATTTTAACTCGCAATAATAGAATTTAGTCGAGCGATAAACTTTGCCGCCTAAAAAATCCATAAATCTTTTTTCCCAAGCCCGCATATCTTCCGTTATAAAAGCGTCGTTAAAAGAAAGCATCGGTGTGGGATGTTTAACTTTTTTGAATTCTTTTAATGGCTTGCCACCCACTCTCTGAGTGGGTGAGTCGGGAGTGACTAACTCTGGAAATTGCTGTTCTAAATCAAATAGTTCTTTTTTTAACGAATCAAGTGCTTCGGCTGAAATTTCTTCTTTGTCTAAAACATGATAAAGATAACGATGATGATTGATTTCCCGGCGTAATTTTTCTATTCTTTGTTTAGCTTCTTCTTTATTCATAATTTATATTTCCCTGGCTACCGGCAAACAAGCCTAATGTCCCAAAATTTAAAATAGCACCTCAAGCGCACGATAGGTATTAATGCTTTTCCCCACTGAAGTAATCACCGTATAACCTCCTTCAGTATGAGAACTAAGGGTGAAACTTGTACCATTTATCATTATTGGTTCAGCAATTGTCTCTCCTTTATTTTGTCGATACAGTTCGTATTCCAAACCGCTTTCAGCCGCATATAATGCCTTTACTGACTCACCAGTAAAAATCATTGATTTCAATTCATAGAGAACTAATCCACCCAAAACCATTCCGATTAAAAATGAAGCCATTAAAATCAACATGGTCACTAAAAGAGCTTGTCCTTTTTGATAATAATTCTTTTTTTGCTTCTTATAAGTCATATTTATGTTTCGGGTTGACGACTGCTTAAAGTTGTCTCCAAATTGGTTTCCAGCTGCCTAATGCCGGCATAACTGGCAATTTTCAATAATATGATTACCCGAACCTGTTCTCCGTCATCTCGTTTATCACCTCTGATAAGAAACCTTAAATTAATAACGCGCACATCTGGCGAAGTTAATGACCGAAATGGCTGACCGGCAATAGAACGTTCTATTTGTTCGTTATTCAAGCGATAAATAATCGCTTGATTTTTAGTGTTTAAAAAACTAAGACTGTCATCGGAAGGACTAAAAAAATTCTTACCCATCCGAATTTCCCTGCCCATTACTTCTAAAGCGTAAGAAATATTCTCCGTGCCATTAATCGAGGCTAAAAGATAACGTTGTGTTCGGATATTAATCAAAAAAGTGGCGGTGGTAATTGAAATTACGGTCAAAAAAATCGCCGAAGCCACAAGCATTTCTATCATTGTAAAACCCATTGAATATCCTTGCCTATTTTTTTTCATATTAAAGCCAATTAAAAAGATGGTCTTCGACTCTAATGTCAAAATTGCCGCCGCGGTTGTACCATTGAACAATTGAAGTTACCCTAATTTCTTCTGATGAAATCTGTTCGATAACGATTCGGCGATTATAGCGCGTCAAATTACCGCTGTCATAATTATATAAATTTGTTACCGGATCAATAAGCAAATTTTCTCCGCTATAATCCATCAATTGCAGCGAATTATATTGAACCTGATAAGTCCCCGGGGACAAACCATCGTTCCATGTTCGATTTTGAATGAAGTTGTTATCGCGAAGATTCCTCACAATTTCTATTCCTTCCTGGGCCAAATATGAAGCAGTTAATCGACTATAAGCCAAATCATGAAAGGCTAGAGATTTATTAATTAAGGTAATTGTGCCGGCAAAACCGACTAAAATCACACCGATGCCAACCATCACTTCAATAATAGTAAAACCTTTGTTGTGATTTAATTTTTTCATTGTCGTCTTAATTTTGATTAATTATCAAAAGAAAGTCTAGCGTCCCCAAACCTGACCAATAGGATTAATAAAAATTTGAAAGGCGGGCTCCGTTTTCCCTATGAGATTAAAAGTAATTTCTGCTTGTTCAATTTCCGCTGGTTCAAAAAAAATTGTGGGGTCTGGCGGAAGAAAAAACACTTGAGAAATATTGGAGGACGTCAAAATAAATTGATTGGATAGTGGAATTATATCAACATCATAAGCGTCATCCTTGCGCAAATGATCGGAGGTGTCACAATCGGAGGAGATGTCGGTAAAAATAATATAACGATTGTTGGTTGTATCAAAATAAACGCCGTAACCGCAGGTTTTTTGTCCTTGCCAAGATTGAGAGGTAATAGCTAAATTTTTCGCCCGATTAATGTCGGAAACAACTTGGGTTCTGGTTCTTAAAATTAAACTTAATTTTTCGCCCTCACGAGAATAAATAATTAACAATCCGCTCAGCAAAACCACCACCCCCAATACCACCACCATCTCGATTAAAGTAAAGCCCCAGTTATTTCTATTCATATCTTTATATCTTTATTTTACTCTATTTTAAAACGAATAAAAAGGTCTTTTTTTATCCACAAGCGATTTGTTTGACATTAATTTTTGAAGTATAATATAAGTGTATCAAGGTCGATTTTTTAAAGTTATTTATCCTCATCTATGGACGAACTTAATCAAAATCCAATGCAAGAGACAGCTACTGAAAAGCCGAAGAAAAAATTCGCTTGGCTTTGGTGGCTTATAATTGCAATTATTATTATTGTAGCCATTGTGCTTTTTGCTTTGTAATCAATAAATTATGAATAATGAAGCAATTATTAAAAAATCGAAGAAATGGTGGTGCTGGCTTTTGGTGATTGCCTTAATTATTATTGCTGCAATCGCGGGATATTCTTATGGCCGAATATCTTCTTCAACTGGCGCAACTAAAGTGACGCCTAATGTTGTAATACAAGATTTTGGCAATCTGCCGCCCGATATTTTCCCAACGGATTTTCCTTTTGAGGTTGGCACGCTTTTGACAGAATCAACCAAAACAACTTTTAAAGAACCTGGGGGTACGATTCAAGCTCGGGTGGTGTATATTTCTAAAAAAACGATGCAAGAGAATGCTACAAAATTTTTAAATTACTTGAATGAAAAAGGTTGGACTATAATTAATAATACCAATAACGGCGGCATTTATTCTCTTTATGCCCAAAAGGACCGAAAAGCCATAATCTGTGTAATGAAATACGATGAGGCGGGAGGAGGTTTGATGGTGGAAATTAATTATCTGATAATTAAATAACTATCTGAAGATATTAAAAAACGAAAGGGCGGAACGCCCTTTCGTTTTTTGTTGTGCTGCTTGACAAAAAATTCCTGTCTAATATACTAATTAAGTCTTTATTAGTATGAATTTCAAAAGCATTAAAATTTCCAAACAAATTGAGCTGGCCCTTCGCTGGTTAATTTTTTTAACTAAACAAAAAAGGGGGAGGGTTATTAATCTGCGTTCTTTTTGTAAACAAAACAATGTTTCATTTTATTATCTTCAAAAAATTAATCGCCAGTTGGTTAAAATGAAACTACTTGAATCCCAAAAAGGCAAAAACGGCGGTTATCGACTTAAAAAATCTCCTTCCCAAATTTCTATTCTTTCTATTATCGAAACACTCGAAGGACCAATCTCTCTTGTTTGTTGCTCTCCAACCTGCAATACTCCCCATTGCGCGCTCAAAAACTGCTGGCAAATTCTCAATAAAGATTTAACTAAAAAATTAACTAAAATTAAATTAAATTATTTCTTAAAATAAAAATATGAAAAGATTTTATTTTGATTATGCCGCCACTACTCCAACTCGTCCCGAGGTTATTAAAGTAATGAAAAGTTTTTGGAAAAAATATTTTGGCAATCCTTCGTCGCTTTATTATGAAGGACGCCTCGCAAAAACTGCCTTAACCAATGCCAGAAAAAAAATTGCAAAAATTATTAATGTTTCTCCTGAAGAAATTATTTTTACTAATGGCGGAAGTGAATCAGTAAATTTGGCCATTTTGGGTAGTGTTAATTTTTATAAAAACCAATTCCGCCGACCCGAAATTATTGTTTCTCAAATTGAACATCCCGCGGTTTTAGAAACGGCAAAGTATTTAGAAAAAAACGGCGTGGGAGTAATATCTTTGAATGTTAATAAAAATGGCATCATTAAACTTAATGAACTAAAAAAGAAAATTAACCAAAACACCTTATTAATTTCAATAATGTACGCCAATAACGAAATCGGCACCATTCAACCTATTCAAAAAATTGCGCGAATAATTAAATATTTTCGTCAAAAAAACAAAACTATCTTTCCTTTGTTTCACACTGATGCCTGTCAAGCCGCTGGTTATTTAGATATTAAACCAAAAAAGTTGGGAGTTGATTTAATGAGTTTAAACGGTAGCAAAATTTACGGACCAAAAGCAACTGGTTTGCTTTACAAAAGAAAAGACCTTGAATTAACACCAATTATTTTTGGCGGCGGCCAAGAAATGGATTATCGCTCTGGCACTGAAAACGTTCCGGGTATTATTGGTTTTACCAAAGCATTGGAATTATCGCAAAACGAAAGAAACAAAGAAGTGCCACGACTCAAAAAATTACAAAAATATCTCATTGCTAATTTATTAAAAAGAATTCCGAAAATTATTATTAATGGCGATTTAAAAAATCGGTTACCAAATAATATTAATATTTCAATACTCGATATTGAGGGCGAAGCTTTGCTTTTAAAATTAGATGAATTAGGAATTGCTATTTCCACCGGCTCGGCCTGTCATTCTCAAAGCTTAAAACCGTCTCACGTTCTTGAAGCTATTGGTTTACCACATGAATTTATTCACGGTAGTCTAAGAATTACTTTGGGTAAATATACAACTAAAAAAGAAGTTGATTATTTAATTCAATCTTTAGAACAAGTCGTTCAATCATTAAGAGAACTTTCACCTCTTTCCCTAAAAGAAAAATGAGAAAAAAAGCGAAAAAAATTAAAAAAGAAATGGATATTTTAAGCGGTATACCTTGGGTTTATAGCAAAAAAGTACGCCAACATTTCTTACAACCAAAAAATTTTATGAAGTTTGGCGAAGA